>MDTB01210735.1_pt1 | contig 13351 bp, 13 predicted proteins | sample 811161 | NCBI WGS metagenome assembly MDTB01 (sample SAMN05326650, study PRJNA326480) | marine metagenome | isolation source: seawater | place: Mediterranean Sea | collected 2009
CGTTACTGTTAGTTATATTAGTAATTTTCTGTTTTGGTATAATTTTAAACTTATTTGAAGAAATTGAATTTTTTAAAAATTTAAACGTAGATATTTTTAAACCATTACTTTTAACAAGTTTATTTGTTCCTAGTCTAATTATAAAATTACTACCCTTTATTATATTTCTTTCGAGTATGTGGTTTATAATTAAGATTAGAGAAAACAATGATCTTTTGATTCTTAAAGTATATGGATTTTCAAATTTAAAGATATTTTCAATTCTTGCTTTGACATCATTTTTAATTGGTTGCATTGTCGTGACAATAATTAGCCCTCTAACCTCTACGATGGTAAAGTATTATGAAATAACTAAATCACAATATGCTAGAGATATTGATCATTTGGTTACATTTAATCAAAACGGTCTTTGGATTAAAGAACCAATCAAAGATGGTAATCGAATTATCTCCGCTGTCAGTATTAGTGGTCCTAAAATTAAAAATACTAAAATATTTGAATTTGATAATGAACAGAAACTTAAAAAAAAAAATTTTCTCAGAGTCCATTAATATTTCCAAAAAAAAATGGGTATTAACCAATGTAAAAGTGTTTAGTTTATCGAATGAAATATTAGAAAAGAAAACATTTGACCAGCTTGAAATTATGTCGATGTATGATTTAGAAAAAATTACAAGTTTATTTAGTAATTCTGATACTATTTCATTTCTAGATCTTTTTTTTAATTATCAAACTTTTTTGGATAATGGCTATAGTAAACAATTTTTAGATCAAAGTTTTCATACAATGCTATCACTCCCATTTCTTCTATTTTTAATGACTTCTATTGCGACTATTCTAACTATGCATACAAATAAAAGAACTGAAAATTTAAGATTTATAATTATAGGATTAACAACGTGTGTAATAGTTTATTATCTTAAAGATCTATTAATAGCTCTTGGTAAGACAGATAGAATACCAATTATCTTATCAATTTGGGCACCAGTACTTACATTAAGTTTTTTCACTTTAATTGGAGTATTGCAAATAAATGAAAAGTAAATTTTTTACAATTCTCTATTTATTTTTTTACTCAACAAATTTATTTGCAGATAATTTATCAATCCAGGCAAAAAATATTTCAATTGATAAAGATATGGAAACCTCAATTTTTAAAGATGAAGTTACCGTAAAATCTGATAAAAAATTAATAAAAAGTGACTATGTTAAGTATAACAAAAAGTTAGGGTATCTATTAATTAAAGATAATATTTTGGCAACGGATGATAAAAATAATTCAATTCAAGCTTCAACAGCTGAGTATTATCAAGAAAGTAAAATATTAAAAACATCAGGAAAAACTAAAATTATAACTTCTGACAAATACATATTGGAAGGAAGCAATATTACAATTGATAACCAAAATGATTTAATAAGATCCAAAGAAAATTCTATTTTAACAGATTTAGACGGTAATACAATTTTCCTTGAAAACTTTGAATATCAAATTTCGGAAAATATTTTTAAGTCAGTTGGTTTCGTAAAAATCGATGATAATAAAAAAAATAGTCTCGAATTTTCTCAAATATATATAGATACAAAAAAAAATGAAATTATTGGTTCTGATATTAAAGCATTTATGAATGATGAAAATTTTAAAATATCGGAAAAAAATAAACCTCGAGTTTTTGCAAATAGTTTTAATTCAAATAAAGAAAAAAGTACTTTTATTAAAAGTATTTTTACATTATGTGATTATAGAGAAAACGACAAATGTCCTCCTTGGTCAATTCAATCATCAAAAATGCTGCATGATAGTAAGAAAAAAACAATTTATTACGATAATGCTGTAATAAAAGTTTATGACGTACCAATTTTTTATATTCCAAGGTTATCTCATCCTGATCCATCTGTTGAAAGAAGATCTGGGTTTCTTCCGCCATCTATTTCAGATACTAAAAACTTAGGAGAAAGTGTTTCTGTTCCATATTTTTTTGATATTGCAAAAAATAAAAATTTTACGCTTACTAATAGGCTATACGCTACAGAAAACCCACTCTTTCTTGGAGAATATCATCAGGTTTTAAAAGACTCATTTTTTATGGCTGATTTTGGTTTTACAGATGGGTACAAAAACACCAGCTCTACTAAAAAAGGAGGTGAGAAATCACATATGTTTACAAAATTTGTAAAAAATTTTAGTGGCAAGAATAATTCTGAGAACTCATTGAGTTTTTCAATTCAAGATACATCAAATGATAAATATTTAAAATTATATAAAATAAAATCAAACTTAGTTGATTATAACACTGATATTTTAGAGAGTTCTTTGAAATTTTTACATCAAACAGAAAAAGTTTTTTTTAGTTTAGATGCTTCCGTTTTTGAAACAACAAAAGAAAACTATGAAGATAAGTATGAATTTATAATACCTGAAATCACATTTGATAAAAATTTATTCAATAATGAAGAATTCGGAAGTTTAGATTTACAAACAAACTTAAAGGTTCGTAACTATGAAACTAATAAACTAGAGAATTTTTTAGTTAATGATTTTGATTGGGAGTCTAAGGAATTTAATTTTAATTCAGGTATTAATTCTAAATTTTTAGCAAATTTTAAAAACATCAACTATGAAGCGAAAAATGTTTCCAAATTTAAGGAAAAGACTACTAATGAGTTTTTTGGCTCTGTTGGGCTTTTAGCAGATGTAAATCTTAAAAAAATAAAAGATGCTACTGAGCACTTTTTAACACCTAAATTGTTATTAAGATTATCTCCAGGAAGTATGCGAAAGCAAGAAAATGGTAATAAATTAAATCCATTGTCAGCTTTTAATTTAAATAGAATTGATGATATTAGAAATTACGAAACTGGCATCAGTAGCTCAATAGGTTTTGATTATGAAGTAAAAAAAGGAGATAGTAACTTTGATTTATCTATCGCACAAATAATCAATAAAAAAGAAAATAATAAGATGGCTGATATAACTAGTTTAAATGAAAAAGTTTCTGATTTAGTTGGTTCTAGCAAATATAAAGTGAATAAAAATCTTGATATAAAATATGACTTTTCTATAGATCAAAATTATCAGGATTTGAATTACAATGAAATAAGCACTTCGTTAAAATATGACTCCGTGAATTTAAATTTTGGATTTTTACAGGAAAAGAAACATTTAGGTAATCAAGATTATTTTACTACTAAAATTGATCTTAAGAATAAAGAAAATGGTCTATTTTCATTTGAAACAAAAAGAAACTTAATAACAAATTCAGCTGAATTTTATAATTTAAGTTATGAATATTTAAATGATTGTTTAAGAGCTGGATTAGTTTTCAGAAGGGAATTTTATAATGACTCCGAACTAGAACCTGAAAATTCTCTTCTTTTTAAAATTACATTAACACCATTTGGAAATTTAAATTCACCTACTTTTAGTAAGTAATGAAGTTTATTCATATTAATTTTTTTATTTTAGCATTGTTTTTTTCAGGTAATCTCTTGAGTAACATTGAAAATAAAATCGTATTAAAAGTTGAAAATCAAATTATAACAGATTTTGAAATTAAAAATAAAATTTTAACTTCACTGGTTCTTTCAAATGAAGAAATTAATCAGAATAATATTAATAAATTAAAAAAAGATGCTTTAAATACGTTAATTGATACCAAAATTAAAAAAATCGAAGTTACAAAATACAACATTGAAAAAGATATTTCTAAAATAGAGTCATATATAGATTCAATTTACACTGATATACCCTCTTTAAGAAAAAAATTATCTGAAAATAATTTAGATTATGAATTATTTTATGAGGATTTAGCTATCCAATTTATGTGGCAAGAATTGATATATAATATTTACTCAAAAAGAATTAATAATATTGATTTTAACTCTATGGATAATGAAATTACGAAATATATCGAATCTGCTTCTGAAATTGCAGAGTTCAGAATTTCTGAAATAGAATTTCCGATAAATAATAATGAAGGATTAGAAAAAAAAATTTCAGATATTGAAAAGGAAATTAAAGATTTGAATTTTGATCAAATAGTTTTAAAGTATAATAATCAAAAATTAAACTCTTCTAGCTTTGATTTAGGTTGGATTAGTTCTGTCTCATTAGATCCACAAATTAATAAAATAATGAGTAAAATGAAAGTTGGTGATTTAACAAGACCAATAAAAAGACAGAATAGTATAATTATTTTAAAACTAACCGATAAAAGATTTTCAAAAAAACAAAATATAGATACAGCTAAATTAAAAGAAAACTTTATTAATAAAAAAAAAAAATGAACAATTTAACCTCTACTCAAGAAGTCATTTGTCTAAACTGAAAAATAATAGTCTAATAGAGTATAAATGACAAAAAAAATTTTATTACTGAGCGGAGATCCTAATAGTATCAATTCAGAAATAATCTATAAAAGCTGGAAAAAGCTTAGTCTTTCTTTAAAAAAACAACTTTATTTGATTGGTAGTTTTAAACTTTTAAAAGCTCAGTTTAAAAAACTTAGATATCCTCTTAAATTGATAAAAGTAAAAAACATAAAAGAAAAAACAAAATCCAATCATTTAAAAATAATTGATATTGATATTAAATTTAATAAGCCATTTAATGTTCCTCAAAAAAATAGATCTAAATTTATACAAGAAAGTTTAAATCTAGCTCATCATCTGGCGGAAAAAAAGGAAGTATTAGGTATTATAAATTGCGCGATAGATAAAAAACTCTTAGGAAAAAAGAATACAGGTGTTACAGAATATTTAGCATCAAAATGTAAGGTCAAGAATCACAGTGAAGTTATGCTAATTAGAAATAAAAAGTTATCTGTAATACCGATAACCACACACATAGATATTAAACAAATCTCAAGAAAAATAACTTTAACAAAAATTGTCAATAAGGTAAAAATAGCCGAAAGCTGGTTTAAAGATCATTTCAATACAAAACCTAAAATTGGCATACTTGGTCTAAATCCACATAACGCTGAACTAAGAAAAGGATCAGAGGAAAATAACATTATTATTCCAGCGATAAAAAAACTTAAAATTTTAAAAACTAAAATAAAAGGACCTCTAATAGCAGATACGTTGTTCATTAACGACTACAAAAATTTTGATATAATTATTGGAATGTTTCATGATCAAATTCTGGCGCCTTTTAAAGCAATCTTTAAATTCAATGCAATAAATATTACCTTAGGACTAAAATACTTGAGAGCGTCTCCAGATCATGGAACAGCTAACAATTTAATTGGTAAAAAAAAAGCTAAAGCAGAAAGTTTATTAGAGTGTATAAATTTTGTAAATAAATTTGGAAAATGAATTTTTCTAAAAAATCACTCGGGCAAAATTTTTTAAGCGATCAAAATATCATTAAAAAAATTATTAATTTAACTGATATCAGAAATAAAAATATTATAGAAATTGGACCTGGTAAGGGCGCTTTGACTAACGAAATATTATCTAAAAAGCCTAAGTCGCTTATTTTAATTGAAAAAGATTTTTTTTTAGCTGGAGAACTCCAAAAAAAATTTTCTAAAAATAAATCAATAAAAATATACAATGAGGATATTCTTAAATTTAATTTTAATAAAATCGGTAAATCAAGTTATAAAATTTTTGGAAATCTACCTTATAATATCTCCTCACAAATTCTTGTAAAGATTGTGAAATTAGATCGTTTGTCTATTAAATTGAATGATATGGTATTCATGTTTCAAAAGGAATTGGGTGAAAAAATAATTAGTAAATTTCCATCAAAAAAATACAGTAGGTTATCAATTTTTACTAATTTAAAATTTAAAGTTTTAGAAAAATTTCTAGTTTCTTCAAATTGTTTTATTCCAAAACCAAAAGTCGATTCGATGGTAATTCATTTCAAACCAATAAAAATTAACCGGTATAATATAAAAAACCTAAATAATTTAGAGAAAGTAACAAACATTTTATTCTCTAATAAAAGAAAAATGATTAATAAAAATATAAAAAAGATTTTAAATAGTGTTGATATTAAAAAAATACCTAGGTTAAAAACTAATCTTCGTCCTGCAGATATAAGTCCAGATTTATATTATAAAATTACTGAGTTATTTGAGAAAAAATAGTTCTTTTATTATTTTCAATTATTTTTTCGATTTGTTTAAAGCAAACATCAAGATTTTTATTTATAATCACATAGTCATAATCATTCCAATGCTTAATATCATCATCAAATGACTTAAACCTTTTTTCCACCTCTTCACTTGTATTTTGATCTCTTCTAATCAGCCTTTTTTTAAGCTCATTTTTATTATCTGTAATCAGATATATTTTAATCAAATTTAAATTCTTAAATTTTGATAACTGCTTGGTACCTTGCCAATCTATATCAAATATTATGTCATTAAATTTAACTGTTTTATCCACGTTTTTTTTCAATGTGCCATAATAATTTTCAAAAATCTTAGCATGCTCATAAAATTCTTTGTTATTAATCAATTCCATAAATTCTTTATGCTCTACGAAATGATAATCAACACCATTCACTTCGTTTGATCTTGGTTTTCTAGTTGTATGGGAGACTGAAATTTTAAATTTTTGATATTTTTGCTGAATTTTTTTTGTTAGAGTTGTTTTACCTACTCCAGAAGGAGATGATAATATAACCATGATGTTTTTATCATGATTCATATGAAAAATCTTTTTTGAAATTTAGTTTGCTTTGCTTTCAATAAATTTAATTGCATCACCCACAGTAAGAATTTTTTCTGCTTCGCTGTCAGAAATTTCTGACCCGAATTCTTCTTCAAAAGCCATAACCAATTCTACCGTATCTAAACTATCAGCGCCTAGATCATCTATAAAACTTGCTTCTTCAGTTACTTTTTCTTCCTCGATCCCCAAGTGGTCTGCAACAATTTTTTTAACTTTACCTTTTATATCCTCTGACATGAAATCCTTTCTAATTATATATTTAATTTCTTAATAGATTATTAATTAGAATTGTCAACCCATATACATTCCGCCATTAACATGTATAGTTTCCCCATTAATATAGTTAGCCATATCAGAAGCCAAGAATGCTACACAGTTTGAAACGTCTTCACCTCTTCCAAGCTCCCCAGCAGGAATTTTACTAATTAAAATTTTTTTATATTCTTCATTAATTTTATCTGTCATTTCTGTTTTGATAAATCCAGGGGAAACGCAATTTATATTAATTTTTTTTTTTGCATATTCTATAGCTAGACTTTTTGAAAAAGCAACTATACCAGCTTTTGAAGCTGCATAATTTGCCTGGCCAAGATTTCCTGTGTGACCAACAACTGAGGTAATGTTTATAATTTTTCCATATCTATTTTTTAACATTTTTTTTATTGAGTGCTTACACATTAAAAACGTCGAGGTAAGGTTAATGTCTATTACTTTTTTCCAATTTTCTTCAGTAAGTCTTATAGATAAATTGTCTAATGTAATTCCCGCATTATTAACTAATATATCTAATCCATTTAATTTTTTAAAAGTTTTTTCAATAAAATTTTCAATATTTTTGTGTTCATCTAATTTAAACTTTTCAACAATTATTTTTGGAAAATTTTTTTTTAAGTTATCTAATTTTTCTTCATTTGTTCCTGTTGCTAATATTAAGCATCCCAAATTATTAAATTTCTCTACTAAAGAGTTCCCTATGCCGCCAGTAGCGCCGGTAATTAAAATTTTTTTATTTTTTAAATTCATTATTAAATTTTTCAATATCAGTTATTGAGTTAATTGAAAAGCAATTTACATCTTTAATAGTTCTTTTGATCATCCCAGCGAGTGCTTTTCCAGGCCCAATTTCTATAAAATTTTTCACACCATTTTCATGCATTTTAATTATACTTTCACGCCATCTTACAGTGGAAAAAATTTGTTCAATTAGTAATCTTTTAATTTTATTTGGGTCTACTTCAGGATTTGCTGTTACGTTATTAATAATTTCAAATACTGGATTATTAAAATTTGTATTATAAATTTTTTTTTCCATAATTTTAGCCGCTGGCTTCATCAATGAACAATGAAATGGTGCACTTACTTTGAGTGATATTGTTTTTATTTTCTTTTCTTTTAAAACAATTTGCAAGGCCTCTATGCTATTTTTATTTCCGCTGATAATAATTTGACCATTAGCATTATCATTTGCTACCTCGCAAATACCTTTATCAATATTTTGTAATTTTAGCAGATCAATTATTTCTTCATTTTTAGTTCCTAAAACGGCAATCATACTACCCTGTCCTACTGGAACAGCTTCTTGCATTGCCTTCCCTCTTTCATGAAGCAAATATAAAGCATCGTCAAAATTTAATGACTCTGAGCATACTAGAGCGCTATATTCTCCTAATGAATGCCCCGCAAAATATTTAAAAGACCTAAAATTATACCCAAACTCATCCTTGAGAACTCTAAAAATTGAATAGCTTACTGTTAAAATTGCTGGCTGGGTATTTTGAGTTAACTGTAATTCCTCTTCTGGTCCTTCAAGAATAAGTTTAGATATTGGATAATTTAATTTAGCATCAGCTTGTTCAAAAATTTTTTTTACAATTTCAAATTTAGAAAAAAACTCTGCACCCATACCTACTACTTGTGAACCTTGACCTGGAAATAATAAAGCGCTCATTTTTTTGTGTTTTTTAGCAATTATTAGTGTTGCTATAATTCATTATTATAGTATAAACCAATTTTTATTTACAATTAATAAGACTTAATTAACAAAATTATGGCCTTTTACGAAAATACAATCGTTGCGAGACAAGATCTGGCTGAAAAAGAGCTAAACTCAATAAAACAAAAATACAATGAGATAATTAATAAATCCTCAGGAAAAGTTGTCAAAATTGAGGAGTGGGGTCTACTAAATTTAGCGAAAAAAATTAAAAATTATAAAAAAGGTTTTTATATTCACTACAAATTTGAGGGAAATAGAGAAACATTAAATGAGATTAAGAAAAAAATAAAAATTGATAATTCAATATTAAGATATTTGACAGTAAAATACAAAAAGTTAGATACAGAAAACGAATTTTTTAAAAAAGATAAAAAAAATTAATTATGAAAAAAAGAAATAAAAAATTCCAAAAAAGAGGCTCAAGTTCACTTAATAAACTCAGCTTATTTCAGAAAAGCGACGCAAAGTTTTCAAAAAAATGCCCATTATCAATTAAAAATGCTCCTTTGGTAGATTACAAAAATATAAGTTTATTAAAAAAGTATACTTCAGATAATGGAAAAATTATTTCTTCTAAAATTACGTCCGTGTCATTCGGTAAACAAAAAAAATTGGCGAAGGAAATTAAAAAAGCTAAAATTTTAGGATTATTATAAAATGGAAATTATTTTATTAGAAAATATTCTTAACTTAGGTAATATCGGGGATAAAGTAACTGTAAAAAACGGTTATGGTAGGAATTTTCTATTAAAACAGGGAAAGGCTTTAAGATTTAATAAAGAAAACCAAGAACTGTTAAACAAAAAAAAAGGTGAATTAGATAAAAAAAATTATGAAATTAAAAACAAATATAAAGAAATTTCAAAAAAAATAAATAATAAGACTTTTACATTTAATAAAGAAAGTAAGGAAAACGGTGAATTATATGGTTCAATAAAACCAAAAGAAATTACTAACTTAATCCAGGATAAAAATAACGTTGAGGTGAGCCCTTCTCAATTAATTTTAAAAGAGAACCTAAATAAAATTGGTCTGTTTAAAGTTGAAATAAACTTTCATTCAGACGTAAAAGCCCAGATATCCGTTAAAATAGATAAAATACAATCTAAATAACTTTTCCACAGACTTTAAAAAAAAGTGCGTAACTTTTTTCTTTAAAGGTAAGTTTTTTCTCATACTATATTATTGTGGAAGAAATTAAACCTTTACAAAATTCTCAAAAAAATAAACAACCTTCTAACTTAGAGGCAGAACAAGCTCTTTTAGGATCAATACTGGTAAATAATGATATAATCGATGAAGTATCATCTTTAGTAAAATCGAATATATTTTACGATCCAGCTCACATAAAAATTTATGAAGTAATTGAGAGTTTAAATAATAAAGGGATGATTGCTAACCCAATTACTTTAAAAAATTTCTTTGAAAAAGATAACATGCTTAATGAAGTAGGAGGTACTGAATATTTAGTTAAATTAACTAGATTTTCAGGTTCTGCAAAACAAGCAGTTGATTATGCTAAAGTTATTCACGAAATGTATTTAAGAAGAGAACTAGTTCAGATTTCAGACAAATTGTCATCAGATACCCTTAATGCAAACTCTCAGGAACAAAATGCTGAGACTATTATTGAGAGTACTGAAAAGTTGCTTTTTGATTTGGCAGAACGTGGGAGTTTCTCTCAGTCATTTTTAAAATTTAATCAGGCATTAGATCAAACTATTGAAATGGCAACATTAGCTATGCAAAATGATCAGGGTTTAGTTGGTGTGCCTACTGGCCTTACTGACTTAGATGAAAAATTAGGTGGTTTACACAAGTCTGATTTAGTTATTTTAGCAGGGAGACCCTCGATGGGTAAAACTGCCTTAGCAACTAATATTGCATATAATGCTGCTCAAAATATTCTTAAAAGACAGGATAAGTCTTCCGTGGCTTTTTTTTCTTTGGAAATGTCTTCAGAGCAGTTATCGACTAGAATACTATCTGAACAAGCAAAAATTAAATCTGATGATATAAGACGTGGAAAAGTAACTGAAGAAGAAATTAACCGATATATTGAAACATCTAGAAATATTTACAATTTACCACTTTATATTGATGAAACTCCAGCAATCACTATTGCTACTTTAAGCAATAGAGCTAGAAGAATTAAAAGATTATTTGGATTAAATTTAATTGTTGTTGATTATATACAACTTATGAGATCAAGCTCTAATAAAAACGACGGAAGAGTCCAAGAAATTTCTGAAATTACGCAAGGATTAAAAGCCTTGGCAAAAGAATTATCCGTTCCAGTTCTAGCTTTATCTCAATTGTCTAGAGCCGTAGAGCAGAGAGATGATAAGCAACCTCAATTAGCAGATTTAAGGGAGTCTGGTTCTATTGAACAAGATGCTGATGTTGTAATGTTTGTTTACAGAGAAGCTTATTATTTAGAACGTAAACAACCTAAATTAGGGTCTATAGAACATGCAGAATGGCAATCAAAAATGAATGACGTGAATGGATTAGCTGATATAATTTTAGGCAAACAAAGACATGGCCCTACTGGCACTATTAAAGTAGAATTTGAAGGTATTTACACAAAATTTAGAGATTTAACTAAAAATTAAGCTCAATTTTCTCTTTAGTTATAATATAATTAAGATATATCTGAAATATTCTCATGTTAGCTATTATTTATAAAAAAGTAGTTACAGATTTTTCTAAAATTACACTCCTTTTTTTAGCTACGATAATCATTTTTTCTTTGTACCAATCAAGAAATTTTAATCTTGACGCCTCATCAGATGCTCTTCTACTTGAGGGAGACCCTGATCTAAAATACTTGAGGGAGGTAAACCAAACCTATGGTTCTAAGGACTTTTTGGTTTTAACATACACTCCTGTCACAAGCTTTACTGATAAAGAAACCATACTTAACCTCCAACTTTTAAAATCTAAAATTGAAAAACTAACTTGGGTAGATAGTGTAATAACTATAATTGATGTTCCTCTATTAGATAGCACAGATGAAAGTCTAATGAACAGGCTTAAAAATTATAAAACTTTAGCTTATCCAGAGATTGACAGAGAGAGAGGTTTTGAAGAAATTGTAAATAGTCCTATTTATAAGAATTATGTTATCAGCGAAGATGGTAAAACATCAGGCATTGTCGTCTATTTAAAAAGAGATGAAAGATTAGCAGAGTATATAAAAATCAAAGATAAATATTTTAATCAGTCTAATGAAGTAGGCTTATCAAAAGAAGAAAAAAATAATTACAAGAAATTTATTAAAGAATACGAAAATTATAAAAATTTGTATAATACAAGAAATCATCAAAATATAACTGAAATTAGAGATGTAATTAGTAAATATGGAGAAAATGCTAAAATTAATTTAGGTGGTATCCCAATGATTGCTGACGATATGATGAGTTATATTAAAAGTGATATCGTCGTTTTTGGAATAGGTGTATTTATTTTTATCGTCATTACCTTATGGTTTATTTTCAAAAATTTAAAATGGGTAATCATGCCATTGATGGGTTGCGCAACTTCAGTTGTGATTATGATAGGTTTATTAGGATTGATTGGGTGGAAGGTCACAGTAATTTCATCCAATTTTATTGCATTAATGCTAATTTTAAATATGGCAATGAATATTCATTTAACTGTAAGATTTTTACAATTTAAAAAAGAATTTCCCCAACTCACAAAAAGTGAAGCTGTTTTCGAAGCTAGTAAAAAGATGATGTTACCAATTCTCTATACTGTCCTAACAACAATATGTGCTTTTTTATCTTTAGTTTTTAGTGGAATTAAACCAATTATAGATTTTGGATGGATGATGACCTTAGGATTAATAGTCTCATTACTAGTAACATTTTTATTGCTGCCTTCTTTAATTAGTCTACTTTCCTCAGAAAATGAAATAGGCCTTAAAGATACTGAGAAATCCTTCATTACATCTGTTTTAAGTTCTTTTACTAAAAATAATAAAACTATAATTTTTGGATCTACGTTTTTAATAATAGCTTTTAGCATTGTAGGTATATCTAAACTTGAAGTAGAAAATAGTTTCATAAATTATTTTGATCAAGATACTGAAATTTATAAAGGAATGAAAAAAATAGATGAAAGTTTAGGTGGAACTACTCCATTGAACATTATTTTGAAATTTCCAACAAATGTGACGGAATCAAAAGGAGAAAATGATGAATTTGACGAATGGGAAGAAGAAAATAAGAGTAATGATGAAGATAAATCTAAATACTGGTTCACTAGAGATAAAATGGACAAGATTATCGAAGTTCATGATTATATGGACTCCTTGCCAGAGATAGGCAAAGTTTTATCATTTGGATCCATTTTAAGAGTAGCAGAAGACTTAAATAATAAAGAATTACAAAGTTTAGAAATCGCGGTTTTGTACAGCAAGATACCTGAAACAATAAAAAAAGAAATAGTTTCACCTTATATATCTGTTGAAAAAGATGAAGCTAGAATAAGTGTGAGAATAAAAGACTCTCTCAAAGATTTGAGAAGAAATGATTTAATCAATAAAATTAATAAAGAATTAAATACAAAGATAGGTTTAGAGAAAAATGAATATAAATTAACTGGTGTTTTAATTTTATTCAATAATTTATTGCAAAGTTTATTTAAATCACAAATACTCAC
>MDTB01083608.1_pt1 | contig 13350 bp, 12 predicted proteins | sample 811161 | NCBI WGS metagenome assembly MDTB01 (sample SAMN05326650, study PRJNA326480) | marine metagenome | isolation source: seawater | place: Mediterranean Sea | collected 2009
ATAATGTATGCCGGATTTCCTTTAACCTCATCGAAGATTCTCCATAGATATTCCGCAATTATTCCTAAACTAATAAGTATGAGACCACTAAATGCGGAAATTAAAATAACTAATAGAGTCCAGCCAGGAACAATAATGTTCCCTGCCAGTTTAGAGTATGTCCAAAATATTATTAATCCAATTGATGCAAAGAAAGATAAAACTCCCAAGAGAGATATTAGTTTAATAGGGGCTGAAGAACTTGAAATGAAGGTGTCTGTCGCAAGCCTCATTTTCTTTTTAAATGTCCACCTTGATAAAGTATTCCTGCTCTTTCCCCTAACAATACCTAAATACTTTGGATTAAAACCAAGTTTTAGTATTTCCACTATGCTAGAGGTATTCCTTGGAGAAATATGGGTATTTATAATATCAATAATTTCTCTATCAATTAAAAATGTATCTGCACCACCTTGAGGAAATTGGACATCGGAATACAAGTTCATAATTTTATAATATAATCTTGAAAATAACTTTGAAAGATAATTATCATCTCTTGCCTCACGATATGGTATAACAATTGATTCACCTTCTATCCATAATTTATACATTTCAATTACCGACTCAATTGGAACTTGAAAGTCATCAGGTATAACAACGGCGCAGTCTCCCTCAGCTTTTGTAAGTCCTGCAAAGATTGAATAATGACTGGTATAATTTTTACTTAACTGGAAACTTTTTACTCTTTCATCCTGAATACTGAGATCTTTTGCTATTTCATAAGAATCATCATCCGAGCAATCGTCCATGATGATTAATTCATAATTAATTTTAACAGCATTTAATTCTTTTTTTAACTCATCATATACTGCTCCCAAATTATTTCTACTATTGTAGGATAATAAAATAATACTAAGAGTTTTGTCTTTAAATTTATTTAACATTATCAATATGAGTTTCCATGATTAAAATTAAATATTTTTCATTTAACCTTATTACCTGACTTCTCAACTTTGCCTTTGATTTTGGCTGGATGACCAAATGCAATTGCATAATTAGGGATGTTTTTCGTCACTACAGAGCCTAAACCAATCATAGAATAAGAGCCGACCTCAATTCCTGAACCAATAGTAGAGTTAGCACCGATGGAGGCACCCTTTTTAATTACCGTTTTTTCAGGTTCTTTCCAATTCTTGCTTCTAGGATAAGTATCATTTGTAAATGTTACGTTTGGTCCGATAAAAACATCATCTTCAATGACAATGCCGTTCCATATAAAAACACCAGATTTAATAGTCACATTATTGCCTATTTTGACATCATTTTCAATTAATGTGTGAGCGCATATGTTGCAATTATTACCAATTATTGCATTTTCAAAAACAACGCTAAACTGCCAAATTTTAGTTCCTTCACCAATATTTTTTGATTGTACATCCGCTAAAGAATGGATTGTGGTTACATTTTTCATACCATTTTTCCGAAATAGAATTATTTAAGTTTTTAAAGCATCCAATATCTCATCCACTTCTTTACTATTCAAAAAAGGATGACATGGTATGGATAAAACTTGATTACAACATTCATAAGAAATATCTAAATTATTTTTAATATAAAATTCACTTTTGTTATTGAAGTACTCTTGTTCATTGTCCAAAATTGGATAGTGTATTTCACAAGAAATATTTAGTAGTTTTAATTTTTCCTGTACTTTTTCTCTATTTTTTGATCTCACCACAAATAAATGAGCCACATACTCTTTATTTTCAAAATATGGCAAGGTAAATTTTGCACTATCTAGATTGTTTTTAAAAAGTATTGCCATATTACGCCTTTTTTCATTCAATTCATTAAGATGTGATAACTTAACCCTTAAAATTGCAGCCTGTATTTCATCCATTCTGCTATTTTTTCCTAAATACTTTCCAATAAAATATTTCCTAGTCCATCCATACTGTCTTAATGCTTGAATTTTTTTATAAATTTTCTCACTAGAAGTAATTATTGCTCCAGAATCACCAAACCCTCCTAAGTTTTTTGTAGGATAAAAGCTAAATGTACCCATTAAACCCCAAGTACCAGCTTTTTTATTATTCATCTCCGCACCATGAGCCTGTGCACAGTCTTCTATGATCGGGATATTAAATTTTTTTGATATTTCTAAAATTGAAATTACATCTGCCATCAATCCATAAAGATGTGTCACAATGATAGCTTTTGTGTTTTCGTCAATGGACTTTTCAATTAGGTTTGCATCCATATTCATACTGTTCCAATCCACATCAACATAATTTGGGATAGCACCTACAGATAATATCGCGGCAGATGAATAGAAACCAGCATTGGCTACACATATTACATTATCACCTTTCTTTATATCTAATGCTATTAACGATAATATCAAAGCATCAGAACCATTGCCTACTCCAACACAATATTTGCTAGAACAATATTCTGCATATTCTTTTTCAAATTTTGTAACATTTTCACCTAAGATAAAATTATTGCTATCAATTACCTTATAAAGTTCCTCTGAAATTTCTTCTTCTTTATGATTAAAGAAGTGTTCCTTTTCAATAAATGGAATTTTCATTAATTTAAATTTTTAACGTATTCTTTATAATCACGAAAATAATCTGACTCATCATATTTCATTGAAGCAAGCACCAAGCAGACACTCCCATTTGAAAAGTTCTCCATTTCTCTCCATATCATCGGCGGAATTAATAAGCCTTTATTAGGACGATTTAAACTAATTGTTTTTTCAGTAGATCCATCATTTATTTTCACATCAAAACTGCCTGATACAGCTATCAAAAGTTGTTGCAATTTTCTATGAGCATGGCCTCCTCTTTTTGAACCAGAAGGAACATCATAAAGATAGAACACGTTTTTTACAGAAAAAGGAATTATTCCATTATTTTCTATGTGGGCCAAATTCCCTCTTCTATCAAGTATATTTGGTATTTTAATTATTTTTACATTATTCATTTAATTTTAACTCTTTACTTCTCAAGACCAATAACCATATAAAGTGTCCTACAAATATAACTGGATATTGGTAACGAAATTCTTGTGAATTTGTTAGAAGAGCAATTCCAATCGTTTGTGAAATTATTGGAATAAATAGCAAGAAGATAAATTTATCTCTATAGAGATATAAGCAAGCGCCAAAAGTAAAAACTGAAACAATTAAAAAAATAGCTGGCTTCCATATAAAGATCGTTTTTTTTATATATTTTGTTACTGGTAAAACTAGGCTACTTATTTTTGAAGCTGATGTTATACCAAATTCATTTTCATATGGAATCCATTTTATTCCCTCGACTGTTTTTAACGGCATTCGTTTCATTTTGGCCCAGGGGTTCCATATAAACTTAGATGAGCACTTTAAATGATTAAAATATATTAGTGGATTTTTGATTAGTTTATCAAAATAAATACTTAAAAATCTATTACCATTCTTTATAAGAAAATCTTTGTTATATATTTGATTAACACCAAGAGTTGTTCCAAATGCACTCTTGATTACATGACAATCATAGTCCCATAAGCTTTCTGTAGGTGCGATCTTATCTAGAAATTCTATTTCTTTTTCCGAAAAATCTACTTCGTTCGATAGAAATGCTCCCATGTGATGTAATGGAAGCGTGTAAAAGATATATTCACTTGTTTTAATGTTTAACATTGAGAAAATTGGACCCCTTACTAAAAATATTACTATCATAGTAATGCTAAATATATATAAAGAGGGTCTCCATCTCTTTGTGCAGATAAGAATCATAAATAAGCAGGACAATGAAACTGCTAGCCCATTCCATCTAAAAAGTGCTGCAAGAGAGAATATTAACCCTGTTATAAATATGTAATATTTATCATTTAATTTGTATGAGGATTTTTTTAATACTAGTTGGAACATCAACCCAGTTATAGTAACGAAAACAATTGTGTATGGAATATCTTTCCAAATTGTGATAGCCATAATCATATTTATTGGAGAAAGCGCAATCAACCATGATGTTAAATAGACCCATTTAAAATCGACACCCCATTTATAAATATTTTTTAAAACCCAACCAGAAGATAAACCAAGAAACAGGACCTGAGTTATGGCTACGATTGATGGTGAAAAGTCAATTCTTGTCAAAATCCACATAAGGATAGTGTGCAATGCAGGCTGATAATCAACTATGTCATTTGAGGCAATCTGCCTCCATTGACTCATTGAGTCGTGAGACATCATTCCAGGCCAATAGATTAACAAGCATATTGTCCAAACGAACCAGGATGGAATTGCAAATAAAATTGTCTTATACCTAAAATTTTTTACTTCACCCAGAGTTTTAATCATATGGCCTTTGACAATATTTTATTCCATATATATGGAATAAAATTCTGATTTAACTTTTGTCCTGTAAAAATATTTTCGCCTTGTTTTGGTAATCCATTTATCATGGCAAAAGTTGTTTGGCTTTTCTTTACCAGTTTTCTTGCAATTTTTTTTATGTATTTGTACTTGAAAACAGAATTTTCATTTCTGTGCTTTTTCTTTACCAGAAGGATTTCTTGCTTCATTTCCCATTCATTTTTGGTGCATTTATTTGATTCCCATAACCTCCAAGCGCCTACTAATTCTGGAATCAATTCTGAATTGTTTTTTGAACTGAAAACTTTCAAGAAGAAGTCAAGGTCAAATGCATACTCAAATTCATAATCAAGTGGGCCATGATTATCCCAAATACTTTTTGACCAACATGTTGCTTCTTGATGTGGCCCTCTTGATACTCCCCATGCTATCGCTTGAACATTAGCCATCCCTAATGAAAAAGGCTTAATTCCAGTCACTAAAGATTTATTGTCAATGTTTACTCTTCTACCAAGACCAATAAATCTTTTTTTGTTACTTACAGAATTAAAAGCCTTTGCAATACCTATCAATGAACCATCCATTAGAATATCATCACTATTTAGCCATAAAAATATTTCACCATTTGCCATTGAAAATCCTTTGTTGATTGCTTCAACTTGTCCACTATCAGATTCACTAGACCAGTAGGAGATTTTTTCTTCGTATTTTTTTATAATTGATACTGTTTGATCCGAGCTACCACCATCAATTATAATGTATTCTAGCTGAGGATATCCTTGATTTATAACAGATTTTATAGTCTCTTCAATAAACTGACCTTGATTAAATGAAGGAGTTATAATACTGATTTTTGGGTAATATATTTTTATATCCTATGTTGTATATGACTGTAAAATTTCTTTATACCAGTTAAGATAGTTGTTGGCATAATTACTAAAGCTAAAATTTTTTCTTGAAAACTTGGTAGCGTTAGTAGATAAAATATGACGCATGTTTTCACTTTTTTCTAGATCCTTAACTATTTCATTCATCTGAACTACATTCCCTTTTGAGATAAGGGCACCATTGGCAACTTCAGCTGATTGAAAATGCTTAGATTGATCATTATATGGTATGATCTGTTCCGAAATACCGCCGACATCAAACGCAATAGATGGTATCCCACAAGATAATGCCTCCATAATTGCATTCGGATATGTATCAGATTCACTTAGATGCACGTATAAATCTGAAGATTGAAGGTATCGTTTATATTGATCCTTGTTATCAATATATCCAAGATGGAATATATTTAGGTATTTTTTTTTCTCAATCGCACCACTTTGCCCAACAACTAAAATAGACACCTTGCTGGAAAAATTATTTTCTTGCCTAAAAAGGTTCAACAATTTGGTAAGACAACCCCATTTATATGCTTTGTGACCACTTGCATATATGAAAATGACAATTCCATCAATATCAAGGTTTAATTTTTTTTTTGCATTTAACTTTATCTCCATTAGAAAAATAATCTAAATCAATGCCCGTGGGTATAATTCTAGAATCAATAATTGAAGATTTTAAAATTGACTTATCTACTTTATTCATTAACCATTTTGATGGAGTCGATACGTATAACTTTGATTTATTTAAAATTCTTCTTTTTATCTTAAAGTTAAACCTTGTTGCATCTTTATTGATAGATGGATAACTATTAAGATAAGGGCAATTGCCACATCCATTTTCCCACTTGTTACAATCAAGAGACTGAGCACAATGACCTGTAAAGAGCCACATATCTGATAATCTTAATACAGTAGGCACTTTTTTTGAAATTTCAGGTAACATTCTCAAGTCAAAATACTTACCATGCAGGTTACCCAGATGCACAATATCAATTTCTTTAGATATTATTGATAATAACTTTTTTGTTCCAGGATAATACATTGGTTCACGACCAAGGAAATTCGATCTATAATTAGGAACAGCCATAAGTTTCATCAAATTACCAAAAGCTGGATGTGTATTATTTGCTAGTTGCTTAGCAATTTTTATGAAGGGATTTTCAAAGGATTCGTTTTCTATCTTCAAAACATTTGGCAATTGAGTTTTTTTTTTGCCAACGAACATTTTACTATTGTGGTTTTTTAAATTATAAACCTGATTTAACATTAGGTTTATGTTTTCTGCGCCCCCCCCCTTATCTGCAGAGTTAATAATTACAATATTCATTAAAAGAATTCAAATGACCTTTTGGATAATCTATCAATCAAATGATTTGGTCTTTATTTTCCAATCAATACTCGGTGATAGGACTCCAGGTACTTTTTCATTAAAATCTGAATTATTATTTGTATTACCGTATGTGTCTATTTCTATTTTTCCAATGTATTGAAATACTCTTTTTATGCCTGGTATATCAACATGAATATCAATTTGGTAATTGATGTTATTTAATAAGTTTTTTGGTATGATGCATTTGCTGTTAAATCCTCCAGACCTCATTCCTATTTGTTTTTTCATTAGATTGTGATTTGAAGTGCTAAATGCTATCTCGCCAGATCTAGTTTTAAAATAAATTACAATTCTGGAATCTTTTACCTTTTCTTCAAGTGTGTATGAAATAGATATAGAAAAAGAGTCATTGATATTTATTGTCCCTGTAGGTTCGTCATTACTATTTGCTATTTCAACTGATAGGAGTTTGAACCCATTATCCCCTGGAGCATCTTCATGTTTCCAAAACTTTTGCCCATTAAATATCTGATTATTTTTAGAATGAGTCTTCAAATATATATCTATTGCATTCTGAGGGTTACCTTCAAATTTTATTTCCCCATTTTCTATTAATATTACTTTTGAACATAGATTCTTGATTGCTCCAAGGTTATGACTAACAAAAAGGATAGTTCTTCCAACATTTGCGACCTCATTCATTTTGCCTAAACATTTCTTTTGAAATTCTGCATCCCCAACCGCAAGAACTTCATCAACTAATAATATCTCCGGATCAAGATGCGCCGCTACGGAAAAAGCTAAACGAACTCGCATACCGCTTGAGTATCTTTTTACAGGAGTATCAATATATTTTTGAATTCCTGAGAATTCAATTATTTCATTAAGCTTAGCGGATATCTCTTTTTTATCCATGCCTAGTATTGCACCATTGAGAAATATATTTTCCTTTCCCGTTAATTCAGGATGAAATCCAGTACCAACCTCTAAAAGTGCTCCAATTTTTCCTTTAACTTTTATCAATCCTTCAGTTGGAGAAGTAATTTGAGATAATATTTTCAATAATGTTGACTTTCCTGCTCCATTTTTCCCAATAATACCTAAAATCTCTCCAGGCTTTATATTTAGATTTACATCTTTTAGAGCCCAAACTTGAGGAATTTTATTATAATCATTTTTTTCATTAGATAAAAAATCAATTTTTGAATTTGGATCAGGTTTACCTCTATATCTTGCCCACTTTCCAGAAATTTCCTCAATAAGAGTTCTTGAACCAATACTACCAAGTTTATATCTTTTTGAAATATTCTCTATTTTTATGATGAAATTGTTCATACAGTATCGATAAACGATTTTTCTACTTTATTGAAAACTAAAAGGCCAATGCTAAAGATAAAGAATGAAAGAAATAGAGAATATATGTATAGGATAAATTCTAAAGAGCCTGAGTTAGTAAATGCTAGCCTAAAGCCCTCAATTATTGGAGTCATCGGATTTGCGATAATTATGGCTTTATATTTTTCTGGAACAACGGATAATGGATAAACGATAGGCGAAGCGTACATCAATAATTGGGTACCAAACGTAACTAAATGACTAAGATCCCTATATTTAGTAGTTAGAGATGAGATAATCATTCCTAAACCTTGCCCTAGCATCGCCATTTGGATTATCATTAGTGGAACTAAAAGTATTATAATGTAATTAAGAGAAATTTTATCATTCCCCTGAAAAATATAGTAAAAAAAGAATGCCAAGAGCATTAGAAGCTGAACTATAAATCTAGACAGACCTGAAATAGTTTTAGATAGTGGAACAATAATTCTAGGGAAATATACCTTGGCAAATAAATCTGCATTTGCAGTAAAAGTTCCTGAAGTTGATGTCAAACATCCAGAGAAATAATTCCAAGCAATTATTCCTGCCATATAAAAAAGGTTTGGAGGTATCTCGTCTGTTGGAATATTTGCAATCTTGTTAAAAACAACTGAAAAAACAACTGTGGTTAATAATGGCTGGATGATGTACCACAATGGACCCAAGATTGTTTGTTTGTAAAATGTATTAAAATCACGCTTAACCAACAAGATAAGCAAGTCACGATACTTCCATATTCCTTTCAAGTTTAAATCAAACCATTTACCCTTTGGACCAATGATTAAATCCCAATCTTTTTCTTTATCTAACAATAATTAAGTATCAGCCTTATTTCTTATTAGTGAACCTGGACAAGTTATTCAAATTATCAACATTAATTGCCTTGTCATCGATTAGTAAATCATAATCTGGCTTCTCACCAAGTATTAGGTGATGGTATTTCACTTCCCATTTTGCAAATTGATCTCTAGTAATATTATACCAATCAATACCAGTTAATGTACCTCTTGCGGACCAATAAGTTATTTCATGCCCTTCATCATAAAGCTTATTCATAATTGATATATTTTTCTTAATTGGTTTAGCTTTTGAATAATCTCTTGTTACCGAGTTTGTACAAATTGTTTCATCTATATCAATAAAAATTTTCATCTTTTGTTAAATATTTTCTCAATAATAAGTAAATCATCCATATTATCTAATTGAAAGCTTCTAGAAAATGGCATCTCGTATATACCTATTTTGCCAGAATATCGAAGTCCTGTTTTACTTAAATTGTCTTTTGTAGTAATATAAAATGCTCCATTTTCAACATAGCATTCATCTATGTCTTGTCGCATTGGTCTATAATTAATATCCCAATTGATTGGGTTATGTGACTTACTCCATCTAGGTAACCAATGCTCTGAATATGCACTAAAAACACTGTCATATTTATTCATCATCTTTAATCCTTTATTGATATCATCAAACCTAATCAAAGGGGATGTAGGTTGAATAAAAACTAATTGATCAAAATTTACTATTTTTGAAAAATGAACTATTGATTCTTCACTTTTACTATTATCACTAGCCAATTGCTTTGGCCTGTCAATTACTTTGCAACCATATTCTAGTGCAGTTTCTTTTATTTTATGGTCATCAGTACTAATCCATGTTTCTTCAACATTGCTTTTCTGTGAAGCATTGATGGCATAATAGATGAGAGGCATACCACCAATTTTAATTAAATTTTTATTTGGTATACCTTTGCTCCCACCACGAGCAAGAATAAGGGAAACTGTTTTAATAATCTACCCTCTAAGAGATTTTAACTTTTCCAATTCTCCCTTCATTACCTTTCTTGGAGAGCCTGAGCCGAACGCTCTTTCCATATCTCTTATGCCTTTAACTAATTTTATCAAACCTCCTGGTTCAACGGAGGCCATTTGATCAGAACCCCACATGGTTCTTTCAAGAGTTATGTGACGCTCAATATACTTTGCTCCAAAAGCAACTGCTGCAAAAGTTGAAACAAGACCAAACTCATGGCCGCTGTAACCAATTATCTTATCAGGAAATTTTTTCATCAACGTTTTAATATAATTCAGATTTAGTTCATCAACTGGGCATGGATAGGTTGAATTTGTATGAAATATTATATCGGGGTCATAATTGTTAACTGCTAAATCAATGTTACTTTCATTGCTCATCCCAGTAGAGAGCATTAGTAATCGACTATTTTTTCTAGCGTGAATACCTAATTCAGTATTTGTAAGCAATGCAGATGGAACTTTAGTTATATTGGTGTATTGACTCATAAAGTCCACAGAATCAATATCCCATACACTGGCAAACCATCTAATATTTTTTTCAGCGCAATATTTATCTATTTGATCATATTCTTGCTTTTCAAATTCAATCTTTTTTTTATAATCAAGATAGGAAATTATTCCCCATGGAGTATGTTTTTTTTGATCCTTCTGATGATCAGGAACGCAAATATCAGGTCTTCTTTTTTGAAATTTTACATAATCACAACCAGATATGACAGCTATATCAATTAATTTTTTTGCAGTTTCTATACTGCCATTATGATTGATACCTATTTCTGCTATGATTTTTACAGGCATAGATATTATTTATTTCTAACTTTTATCTTTGTCAGATCCATAGTAATGATAGTACTGATAATAGTAATAATAGGAACCATAGCTATTTTTATGGGTCACGGCATTTAACACAACTCCTCCTAATGGAGCATTCACATTTGTTAAAGAATTTATTGTATGTTCAAATGCTTTTTTATCTGTTTGACCAACTTTTACTACAATAACAATCTTATCAATTTCTTTTGAAATCATAGTTGCGTCAGTAACAGCAACCATGGGAGGGCTATCAAAAAGAATTATATCCCAAGTTTTTTCTAATTTTTTCACTAAAGATGACATTTTATTTGATCCTAAAAGTTCAGATGGATTTGGAGGAATCAAACCTGACGTTACAACACTGAGATTATCAATATCAGTTTGTTGAATTAAACCATCAAAATCATCTATGGCACCTGCCAAATAACTTGTTATTCCTGGATCTTTTTTTAAATCTAATACCTTATGAACAACCGGCCTTCTAAGATCCGTGTCGATTAATAAAGTTTTCTTTCCAAGATTTGCATAGGTAATCGCCATATTAGCAACCGTAGTAGTCTTGCCTTCTCCAGGACCCGCACTAGAAACAAGAATAGATTTTGTTTTCTTATCAGCACTTGCATAAAGTAGACTTGTCCTCAAACTTCGGTAGGCCTCAGAAACTGGTGACCTAGGATCCTCTCTTGTTATAAGCCTTCTTTTCATATTTTTTGAATTTGTTTTTGAAGTTTTCCTATACTTATTTAAAAGTTCAATTTTACCACCCTGATTTATGCTCTCACCAATTGATGGTATAATACCCAGAATTGTTAAACCAAATTTTCGTATATCATCAGCAGACCTAATTGAAAAGTCAAAAAATTCAATTAATACAATGACAACTATACCAGCTATAAAACTTAGAATCATACCCATGATTATATCTTGTTGATGGTTTGGACTTATTGGTTTCTTCGGCCTGCGAGCTTCATCTAAAACCTGTACCTTACCACCCCTTGATGCCAATTGAATTTTTGCTTCTTCTAATTTCTGACGTACCATAGTATAATTTTGGTTCAGTACGACTTCATTACGTTTTAAGCGAGAAAATTCGAGTTGTTTATCAGGTAAATCTTTTAATTTTTCAATATAAATGTCCTGCAGCTTAACAGTTTCTTCTTTTCTTAGTTCGAGACCAAAAATCTCGCTTTCTAAAGAAAGAAGGTTAGCAATATTTTCTTGTCGATATTCTAAGGGATCTTTGACAGTAATACCCTGATCAATTAAATCATTAACTTTATTATCTAGCTGTACTTTTAGCCCCTCAATTTTGCTCTGCAACTGTTTAACAGCGCCGTGTTCTTTACCATAGAGGGTTGTATTCTGAATCAACTGTGATTCAAGAGTATTAATTTCTGCTCGAAGTACACTCATTTGAACATTTATATCACTTGATATTTTCTTTGCTAAGTTTTTCTCACTCTCTGATAATTTGGAATTAAGAAAGCTTATTTTTTCTTTTCTTATACTTATCTCTGCACGATTATTATATAACTCAGACTCAATAGAGCTTAGTTGGGACGTGATTTGATTCGCATTCCCATCTAAATCATACATTTTATTATTAATTTTGAATTTTTTTATCTCCTCTTCTGCTTCAAATAAATTTTCTTCTTGCTTATTTACCAGATCATTTAAAAATAGAAGAGATAGGTTCGCATCTTGATTAGCTAATTCTTTCTCCAAATCTTTATACACATATGCTATCATGTTCGCAACCCTTCTTGCTTCATCAGCAATGACACTTTTATATGTGATAAGGAGTATGTCTGTACTACCTTGTGCTTTTACAGAAATATTTCCAATCAAAGTATTGGCATATTTGTCCCCGATTTCTTTAGAATATGGGATACCATCGTGATTTATAGTTTTTTCATTTTCCTCATACATCCCTAGTGAGAGTATTTCTTTAAGATTTTTTCTAACATTTGCTCCCTTTGGATAATATTGTCTTGTCCCAAAAAGATTCATTCTGTTTCTACGATCAGAATTCCAAAATCGTTTTATCACCTCATATGCAACAGATCGTGATTTAATTAGTTGAATCTCACCTGTCATCCTGTTTCGTCTATTCTCACCACCAAAATTCATTACCATGGATGTACCAGGCTTTTCCCTAACAATGACTGATGATGTTGCCTTGTATATTGGTGGTTTGGAATAAGTATTATAAAGAGTAGCTAAAATTCCAATTAAGATGATAAAAATTAACTTTTTAAGATGAAATCTGATGATAAAAAGATAATCAACCAGATTAAGATCATTTTGATATGTATTTTCTCCTCTCTGCACCATAGGTTTTTTTATTGTTTAATTTGCATATCGTGATTCAATTGCTATATATAGATTTAAAAGACTAAAAATAGTATTTATTGTCCCAACTTGTTGTAGTATCAGGCTAATAGGCTTTTGTGGAATTAAGATTGTATCGTTAGGTTTAATTTTTAAAAAGTTTGTCCTATCTCCAGTACTAATAAAACTCTCTAAATCTATATCATAGGTCAAGGTACCATCAAAATCAGGAACCTCTCTATACAATCTAACTTTTTGCATGTTAGCACCTTGCTCGGGTCCGCCTACAATTGATATTAATGTTGCAAAATCTATGCCATCATAAACTAAATGACGTCCTGGAGTTCTTACTTGGCCCCAGATATTCACGTACATTGCGATATTTCCTTTTTCGTCTGTCTTATACTTTTCACTAGAAATTTGATGATTAGAAAATGTACTAATCTCATCCAA
>MDTB01090010.1_pt1 | contig 13350 bp, 15 predicted proteins | sample 811161 | NCBI WGS metagenome assembly MDTB01 (sample SAMN05326650, study PRJNA326480) | marine metagenome | isolation source: seawater | place: Mediterranean Sea | collected 2009
AAGAAAGTTTATAAAATTAATACGTTTAATGGTACAGTTCCTCATCGTATTATTGGTGAATTTAAAGCTTCAAAGGTTGTTATACGTCCTGCGCCCAAAGGTACGGGTGTTATTGCCGGTGGTCCTATTCGAATTATGTTAGAGCTATTGGGTTTAGAAAATGTTGTTGCAAAGTCAATTGGTTCAAATAATCCAGTGAATATGGCTAAGGCGACTCTAAACGGCTTATTAAAACTAAAAGAAATTGAAGAAGTGCAACGTCGACGAGGGGTATCGTTAAATATCCGTCGTTTAACTGAGGAGGCCGCATAAGATGGCAACAAAAACAAGTTCAAAATCAACGCCAATAGAGAAAAAAGTAACTTCATCTAAAGACAATGATTCATCATCTGTTCTTTTAAATGATTTGCATGCATACCCTGGTTCAACAAAAAAAAGACGTCGTAAAGGTCGTGGCAATGCTTCTGGATTGGGTGGAGAATGTGGACGTGGCCATAAAGGACAAAAATCACGATCTGGTTTTTCAAGACGTGCAGGTTTTGAAGGTGGGCAAAATCCTTTATATAAACGAATTCCCAAAAAGCGTGGGTTTACAAATAACTTTAAACAAAAATTTGAACTGATTCATTTAAAGCATTTAAATTTAGCACAATTCAATGAATCAATTACAATTGATGATTTGATTAAGGCGTCAGTATATACCTCTCGCAACCCAATAAAGTTTGTAGGATTGGTTCCTGAAAATTTTTCAATTAAGTCAATTGAGACGCATTATATTTCAAAACAATTGCAACAAACTCTAGAAAAAAGTGGTTGTACAGTTACCATTATTGATTTTTAAGATTAATGGTATCTTTTTTAAAAATATTTAAATATAAAGATCTTCAAAAACGCATAATTTTTTCTTTGGCGATACTTGTATTGTATCGCTTAGGATCCCATGTTCCAATTTCTGGTATTGATTTGTCTGATTTAAATCAATTGGTTAATAATAATAGTTTAATATCTTTTATTGATCTTTTTTCTGGCGGGTCATTAAGTCGTTTTTCTGTATTTGCTTTGGGGATTTTACCTTATATTAATGCATCGATTATTATGCAATTAATGTCATTTGTTTTACCTGAGTTAAAAGCATTATCTGAGGAGGGTGAATCTGGTCGTAAAAAAATCTCTCAGTATACGCGGTATTTAACCGTTTTATTTGCACTTGTTCAATCACTGGTGTTAACATTTGGGTTTAAGTCGTTTGTTATATCGTCTGTATCGTTTCCCTTTTTTATTGTCTATTCTGTGATCGGTTTGGTTGCTGGGGCTTGCTTGGTTATGTATTTAGGAGAGATGATTACTGAATCTGGGATTGGTAACGGCGCCTCATTATTAATTTTTGTTGGGATTATATCGCAATTGCCGTTTTATATTAAAAATTCGATTAATTTGGTAAAGGCTGGTACTAGTTTATTTAGTGTTTTATTAATGGTTGGTGTTTTAATTTTTATCATATTTGGGATTGTGATTATTCAAGAAGCACAACGGCGTATTGGTGTTCAATATGCTAAGCGTGTTGTTGGACGTAAAATGTATGGTGGTCAATCGACGTATATTCCATTACGGTTAATTCAAGGTGGTGTTTTACCAATTATTTTTGCGTCTGCATTGATGCAGTTTCCGTTATTAATTTCTAATTTTATTCCATTTGATTCTGTGCAGTTATTTTTTTCTAAATATTATACGTATGACGGTTACCTATATAATGCTGTTTTTTGTATTCTTATTTTCTTTTTTACTTATTTTTATACAGCTATTTCTTTTAACCCTGTTGAATTGGCTCAAAATATTAAAAAATATGGCGGGTTTATTTTAGGTGTTCGACCGGGCAAACCAACTGAAAAGTACTTGGAGCAAATTGTTACAAAACTTACATTTTTTGGGGCTGTGTTTTTATCATTAATTGCTTTAATTCCCATTGTTGCGGCGGCAGTAACCAATGTAAATAGTTTTATGGGTTTGGGTGGGACGGCCTTATTGATTATTGTTGGTGTTTCTTTGGATTTATTAAAGCAAATTGATACGTTTATATTGCAAAAAGAATATGAAGGAATGGCTGGTTAAGCATGAATATTTTAATATTTTTAGGGCCTGCGGGATCAGGAAAGGGGACTCAAGCTCAATTTTTAACTCAAAAATTGGGATATTTTCATGTCTCTACTGGTGATTTGCTTCGAAAAGAGGTTGCCTCAAAATCTGATTTGGGTCAACAGGTTGAATCCATTATTAATAATGGAGATCTAGTTTCTGATGACATTATTATATCGATTATTAAGCAAACACTAAATGAATTGGTTGCTAAGAGTGATTGTCATGGCGTTATTTTTGATGGGTTTCCCAGAACGAAAGATCAGGCAATGGCGTTGGATGAGCTTGTTCACTCATTTAATTTTAACCTGCCTAGTGTTATTTATTTTGATTTATCATTAGAAGAATCTATTCAAAGAATTTCGGGTCGGTTAATTGATTCTCGTAACAATAATGTTTACCATAAAGATTCGAATCCTCCACCTGAAGATGCAATGCCTTTTTTAATGACTCGAGAAGATGATGTTCCTGAAAAAGTTACTCATCGGTATGGTGTGTATCAACGGTCTACAGAACCTTTGCTGGATTTTTATGATGGACGGACTACTACACTTGATTGTTTGCAATCCATACATACACTTAATCAATTATTGATTGATAATGTGGACTCTATGAATCAGTCATTACATAGTGGTTAACTTATGGATAACTTAAATCAAAAAATTGATGCAATGCGAGCTGGTGGTCGTATTTTAGCGAATACACATGCGTATATTGCAGAATCGATTCATGAGGGTATGAATGCGTTTATTTTAGATCGTATGATTCATGACTTTATTGTGTCAAATGATGCAGTGCCTGGCTTTTTAGGGTATCAAGGGTATAAATATTCGAGTTGTATATCAAAAAATGAAGAAATTGTTCATGGGATTCCTTATGACTCTAAATTGTTTTTTAATGGTGATTTAATATCGATAGACGTTGGGGTATTGTATCAGGGATATTATGTTGATGCTGCACGATCCTACTTAATTGGGGATGTTGATGATACCATACAACGATTAGCTAATGTAACAGAGGCTTCATTTTTTAACGGTATTTCTTCAATATCTGCAGGATCTCGTTTGGGGGATTTGTCCAATGGTATACAATCTCATGTTGAATCCAATGGTTTTTCTGTTGTAAAAGATTTATATAGCCATGGTGTCGGTAAAAATTTACATGAAGATCCATTAATTCCAAATTATGGAAAAGCTGGATCAGGCATTGAGTTGATGAATGGCATGACTTTAGCTATTGAACCAATGGTCAATATTGGCACACCTGATATTGTTACACTTGAAGATAATTGGACCATTATTACAGCGGATCGGCAGTGGTCTGCACATTATGAAAATACCATTTTAATAACAGATGATGGTGTTGACATTCTTACCTTGTAGGGTTGGTATTTTAAGATTGTCTTTAAATTTTAGATTTTTATTGGTTTAACCATTGCCTAAAGTGGAAAATAAGGGTAAATTAATACTTAGTCTAAAATTATTTATAGTTTAGGTTAAATATTCATGTCTTTTACATTGTTTATTAAAAATAGTGGTAAAAATAAATAAAATATGATATATATTTGAGGTAATTATGAAAACAAGAGCATCAGTTAAAAAAATGTGTAAAAATTGTCAGTTGATCCGACGCAGGGGTGCCTTGTTAGTGATATGTGTAAACCCAAAGCATAAACAAAAACAAGGATAGGAGAATTATTTATTATGGCACGAATTGTTGGAATTGATTTACCAAAAGATAAACGTTTAATTATTGCGTTAACTTATATTCATGGTATTGGTCCATTTTTATCAAATAAGATTATTACAGAGCTCGGGCTTGATCCATCAAAGCGTGTTAAAAATCTGGAAGAGTCAGAGATTGTTTCTATTCGTGAAAAAGTTCGTGAATATGTAACAGAAGGAGAATTGCGTCGTCAACGAATGGATGATTTTCGACGATTGGAACAAATCAATTGTTATCGTGGACGTCGACATAAATTGAAGTTGCCCTCTAGGGGACAACGATCTCATACAAACGCTCGAACACGTAGGGGTAAAAAAGTGGCAGTTGCTGGTAAGAAAAAGGCAGTATAGGAGTTAAATAATGACAACTAAAAAAACAAATAAAAAAAATGTTCGCAAGGTTTTGGTTGGCGTAGCTCATGTGAAATCTACGTTTAATAATACCATTGTTTCAATAACAGACTCATCGGGTCATGTTTTGGCATGGTCATCTACTGGTGTAATGGGGTTTAAAGGTAGTAAAAAAGGAACACCATATGCTGCACAACAAGCGGCTGAACAAGTGGCAGAAAAAGTTGTTGCGATGGGTGTATTGGAAGTTGATGTTTATGTTAAAGGGCCTGGTGCAGGTCGTGAAACAGCCATTCGTGCGTTACAATCAGCCGGATTGGTTATTCGTTCAATAGCAGATCGTACACCAATGCCACATAATGGTTGTCGTCCCAAAAATAGACGTCGAGTATAATTAGGAGTTTAAATAATGAAAAATTTAGAAACATGGGTAAAATTTGATCAACAGACTGAAGCGTATGGTATTTTTGAAATGTCGCCAGTAGAGCGTGGAATGGGTTTAACCATTGGAAACTCTTTACGTCGGGTATTATTATCGTCACTTGAAGGTGTTGCTCCAATTCGTATCAACATCGAGGGGGTTCGTCATGAATTTGATGCAATTAATGGCGTGCAAGAAGATGTGTTGGATATTATTTTTAATTTAAAATCTGTTGTATTTAGTATTTTTGAAGGTGAGGAAGCATTTCGTGAAGTTTCGCTTAACGTTTCTGGAGAGAAAGATGTTACTGCAGCTGATTTAGAATTACCATCTGATGTGAAAGTATTAAATCCGGATCAACATATTGTTTCTTTAAATACAAAAAAAGCGTCATTGAATTTAACCTTTGTGATTGAGCGAAATATTGGGTATCGACCTTCTGAGGACCAAAATAAAGAAGGTTTGGATATTTCAACAATTTATTTGGATTCTTCGTTTTCTCCAATCGATCGAGTGAATCATCGTATTGAAGATGTGCGTGTTGGCCAAGAGTTGAATTATGATAAGCTTATTTTAGAAGTTTGGACAAATGGAAGTATTACAACTGAGCTTGCTGTTAAGCAAGTGTCGTCTATTTTAATGGATCGTTTAGGTTTATTTGGAGAATTAAATCGTAAACCTGTTTTTGTTGATGTGAATGATGACGAAGATGATGATGATCAGCAAGAAGAAGCTGGTGTTGCTGGTGTTGGTAATTTATCTGTTGATGATTTAGAATTGTCAGCACGTTCATTAAATTGTCTTAAAAAGGCAAACATTAATACTGTGTCTGAATTGGTTAAAAAAGATTTAAATGATTTATACAATATTAAAAATTTTGGTAAGAAAAGTGCTGAAGAAATTAATGCAAAATTAAAAGAGTATGATTTGGCATTAAATGGCGGCGTTGAATAAGGGGTTATACAGTGAGACATCGTAAAGGAAATAAAAAATTATCAAAACCGACGGATCAGCGCATCGCGTTATTGCGATCATTGTCGTTGGCCTTGATTACTCATGAAAAAATTCAAACAACAGATGTTCGTGCAAAGCAAACTCAACAATATGTTGAACGCATTATTTCTTTAGGAAAAGATGGATCGTTACATGCACGTCGTCAGGCATTGCGATTGCTTCCAAATAAAGATGCCATAAAAAAGGTATTTGATGTATTGTCAAAAAACTATCAAGAACGATCTGGTGGATATACTCGCTTAATAAAGCTTGGTTTTCGTCGCGGTGATAGTTCGCCTGTTTCTTTGATTGAATTTGTATAGATATCGGCTTAACTTAAGCTATCATGGAGCATTGTTTTCTGGATCTCAGAAACAATTGTCAGCAGTTACTGTATTTGGAACGTTAGAAACTATTGTTGCTCAATTACTAACATGTGATGTTTTATTGGTTCCAGTCGGTCGTACTGATGCCGGGGTTCATGCAGAAATGTCGATTTGTCATTTTGATATACCATTTCAAATTGATGTGGATCGTGTATGTTTGAGTATTCGACGAAAAAGTATCGAGTTTGGGATTGATATTCATTCGTTATTGTTGGTTGATTCAACATTTCATGCGTTAAGTTCAGCTGATACTCGTCAATATGATTATTTTTTTGCATTTGAGCGTTTACCCAATTATTTACTTCACTCAGTTGCTTGCTTGCATTGGCAACCACAATTTTTTCCAACTGAGAGTGAATTGTCACAGTTACTGATTGGATCTCGTAATTTTTTTTCACTTTGTAACTCTAGCGCTTCTACAAAGTCATATATTCGACATATTGAATCAATTCAATTTAATGAGCGTAAATATGACAGTTTGTTTGATCAATCCGTACCTATTTATCGATTTTCAATCGTGAGTCATGGATTTTTATACAAAATGGTGCGTCATATTATTGGAATTACCTTGCATTCTATGCGTAATTTTACTAATATGAGTAGACTATTTGATTATTTTATGGTTAATCGACCGTTAAAATATGATTTAGCGCCTGTTCAAGGTTTACATTTATCAAGAGTTGATTATAATAATTAATACTAAGGTGGTATCAATATGAAAAAGAAAGTTATTCGTTCGTTTTATCCAAAAAAGGATTCACTTCAATCAAAATGGGTTGTGTATGATGCAAAAGACAAAATATTGGGTCGAGCAGCATCTGATATTGCGTCTCTTTTGTTAGGTAAATTTACAGCAACATATACACCTGGAAGTTCTTCAAAACAACATGTGATTGTTATTAATGCGGAGTCTGTAAAAGTAACCGGTAAAAAGTTTACGGATAAAGTGTATTATAAACATACGGGGTTTAAAGGTGGTTTAAAAGAAGCCACGTTTAAAGAATTAAAAGCAAAACATCCAACAGATCCATTGCGTAAGGCTGTAAATGGAATGTTGCCTCATAATTCATATGGGCGTAGTTTACAAAGAAATGTTCGGTTTATTGTTGGTGAAGAGCATCATATGGAGGCTCAACAGCCAACCGAGTTTGTGAAAGGATAATTATGGCGAAAGAAACGAAAGCAACAAAAGAAACGAAAGCTTCAGTTAAAAAAAAGACAACTGTTGTAAAAAAAGCAGATACTAAAGTGGATGCTTCAAAAAAAGAAGCGGTGGTTAAAAAAGATGTTAAAAAGAAGGTTACGCTTAAGAAAAAAGAAGTTGCCAAACCGGTAGCTACCAAAAAAGATGTTGAAAAGGTGCCTGTTCAAAAAAAAGCAATTCAACGCATGAAAGTTAAGCCAGATGCGCTTAATGCAATTGGGCGTCGAAAAGAGTCCATTGCAAAAGTATGGGTGTTTAAAGGAACCGGTGAGGTTAAATTAAATCATCAAGATCCGTTGGATTACTTGAATTCGCCTCGATTGGTTCGTAGTATGATGTCACCAGTTATTGAATTAAATCTAGAAAATAAATACGATATTCGAATTGATGTCTCTGGTGGTGGGTTAACTGGTCAAGCTGAAGCGTCTCGGTTGGCATTATCACGTGCCTTGCTTGAAATAAATGATGATTTTAAACCGACATTAAAAGCTCTTGGTTTGTTAACGCAAGATTCAAGAGAGAAAGAACGAAAAAAATATGGAAAACGCGGCGCTAGAAAAAGTCCACAATTTAGAAAACGATAAAGATTATATATTTAATATTCAAACATTTAATAAAATTGCGCCTGCTGGCTTAGATGTTTTAGCAACTGATAATTTTAATGTATCGGATGCCAATGAACAAGCTGATGCATATTTGCTTCGTAGTCAGTCATTGCATGATCATGACTTTCCACAAACATTAAAAGCCATTGGTCGCGCTGGTGCAGGGGTTAACAATATTCCGGTTGATCGATGCACGCAATCGGGGGTTATTGTGTTTAATGCGCCTGGTGCCAATGCCAATGCTGTAAAAGAATTGGCCATTGTTGGTATGCTCTTGGCATCGCGTGATATTGTTGGTGGTATTGACTATGTTAAATCCATTGCAGATGATCCAAATATTTCATCGTTGGTTGAAAAAAACAAATCTAAATTTAAAGGATTTGAACTTATTGGAAAACGGTTAGGGGTTATTGGGTTGGGTGCTATTGGATTGCAAGTGGCCAATGCTGGATTGGCGTTGGGTATGGATGTCGCTGGATATGATCCATTTATTTCGGTTCGCTCTGCATGGGATTTATCGAGTCATGTAACGCGTCTAGACAGTTTGGAGCGGTTGATTCAAGAGTCGGACGTGTTAAGTGTTCATGTGCCATATACTGAAAACACCAAAGGATTTATTAATAAAGAACGTATTGAACTTATGAAGCCTGGCGCCATTGTATTAAATTTGTCGCGAGATGCGTTGGTTGATGAAGCGGCAATGACGGCTGCATTGGATGCGGGTACTGTTCATCGATACGTGAGTGATTTTCCGAATCCATTGTTAGTCAATCATCCAAGCGTCATTTCTATTCCACATTTGGGGGCGTCTACTGATGAAGCTGAAGTTAATTGTGCGGTTATGGTTTCAAAGCAAGTGAAGCAGTTTTTAAAACATGGAACAATTGAAAATTCTGTTAACTTTCCAACCATTATGCTTGAGCGATCAACACCGTTTCGTATTACGGTTGTGAATCATAATGTGCCAAGTATTATTGGACAAATAACGTCTATATTAGCCGAAAAAGAATTGAACATTTCTGAAATGGTGAATAAAAGTCGTGGGGATATGGCGTATACAATTATTGATCTTGATTCATTTGTAGATCAGGAAACCATTGAGCAATTGTTATCGTTGGATGGTGTCGTTCGGGTTCGACAATTACCGCCACTTTCATAATCAGACTTGATTAATCGTCATTTATTTGGTTTTTATCGCAACAACGCTGGAATTATTGATTCTATTTATTCAGATCAGTCAGAGTTTGAGGATTATGGGACGTTATCGAATCTATTGCGTGCGAGTGTTGTTCCACTCACTGTATCGAGGATTGATTCGCAATGGCATTCGTTTCATGATACCACTCACCTAGATCCCATTCTTCAGTCTATATTTGAGCATCAAATGCATATGATTACTACCGATTCATTTCAGCATGGGTCTGAAATTATGGGGACTAAAATTGGGGTTTTAATGCATGTTCCAGTGCATTCGCCAACCATGTGTCGAACGGGTGTGTTGGTTAAGTATTGTGACCATAATGATCAGTGGGATCCAATGATTGTTTATGTGAATGAGCAACCGTTTATTGTTGAATGCAAGGGGATTGGATGTGCGACCGGGGGTTTTGCTTCGATTCATTCTCGAAAACAAGCTGGGACAGATAAATACCATCAACGTGTAACTGGTGGGTTTACCTTGGACTGTATGGAAAAAGAATGCCAACATTTATTGTCGTTTATGGCCGCTTCAAATGATCCCGATTATTGTCAGGTGATGCCGCTGGCAGCGATTGGGTTTCAATATGGTTCGAATGATGATTGCTTGGATATGGGGCTATTGCTTCGGTTAACGCCATCAAATGTACGATTCAGTTATCAACGCTTTGGGACTGTTGAATTACCTGAAAAAGGGTCTGAGTATCGGTATTTTTACCGTTTAATGGATTATTATGCTTCGATTGGGTTTCGTCATGGTAATGTTAATAGCAATAATATGGTGTACGTGAAGCCAGATCACTTTGTATTGACTGATTTTGAGGAATTGGAATCGATTTTGACAGTTCCCGCTACTTTGGATAAAGATCCGTTAAATGTGCCACTATATTTGAATATTTATCCGTATCGATATCAATTTATGGATGCGTTTACGGATTCATTGGAATCCTACCAATTGACCATGAAACAATATGTGATGGATCATCCAAATTATGACACTGAAATTCAGTCACGGTTTCAATCGTCTTGGACGATTTTTTCAGAGTATTATCGAGCAAGTGCCTTGTTTGTTGGCGATGCCTATTTTCAATATGATTTATTGGATTGGTGTCAACATGTATTGCGGCCATTACTTTGCCAACAACAGAAATGTTGCCAAGCATTATTAAATGACGATAGTGGGGAACTGTCGTTGCCCGATATTGAAGCTATAACTCAGTCTTTTTTAAATTTTTCTGATGATGATGTATTTGCATTGCCTGAGTTGGGTGATTTGTATCAATTGACCAATGTATCCAATTGTTTTGTTTATCCGATTATATCTAAGCGTCATATTATTTATGAACGATTGCACCATATTAACTATGTGTTGCGTCAACTAGATGTTGTGTTAACAGGTAAGAATGACGACGTGTTTTGTATCAATCAAAGTTATCAAACACCCTTCATTACGCAAAGTAGCTCGGTTCATTATTGGGACTTGCAGTTACTGATGTTTCCATTTTTGCAATGGGTGTCTCATTGGCAATTATTTTTGGATTATTATTATCGGGATCATCACGATGCATGTGCACTGTCTGAGCAGTTATTGGTGGATTGTCGGTATTCGAAACGGTTATATGGATCGTTTGTTCAGGGGGAGCAACCGTTTATTGATGCACTGGTTTCGTTGGATGATTAATATTAATGATGGGAACCTTAAATAATTCCGAGTTGTTTAATGTTTCAGGTAGTTGTTGAAAAAACTTCATTGCGTTTGCAATGATTTCAGTACTTATTTCTAATACCAATGAATCGCTTTCATTGGATATGGTGTCGAGTTCAATTTTTAATTGCACTAAATTATGCAAATGATCGGATGCTTCAATGTATACATTGTTGAATCGGTTGGAATCATTCTTGCTTAATTGGGTGTTAGTAGCGGCATTTTTTAATGTTGGTAGTATTTGTTTGATGGCTGAAATATAATTATTTGAAATATTGGAAATGGTTGTTTTAATGGTGGCTTCAGCGTCTTGAAACGTTTGAAATATTGTCATTATTTTCCTGCAATGTCCATGATTTGGGTTAAAAATTTATTTGTCATTGTTAATGCACCTTGTGTTGCGTTATACGCACGTTGTAATTGGATTCCAACAATGGTTGTTTCCGCTGGATTTACGTTGGAAGATTCGGATGAAGCGCCAATAACGGACCCAAAGGCTTGTTCGTCTGCCACGCCATAGTATGAAACCGATCCGGATTTGAGGTTGGTTTTAAATGTATTTCCTGCGCTTTGGTCCATTTGAGATGCGTTTGGAACATATGCTAGGGCCAACTGAAATGTTTCTTCACCCTCAGGTATTGGTTCGTCTGTTCCGCTATTCATTGCGGCTTGTCTGGCTGTGTAATTGCTTGTTAATATTCCGCCATCTTCAAATCCCACATCGGTTAAATTGTATGTTTCAGGGTCTAATTTGATATCGACCATTGCGGACTTATCGGCCACGCCATTGGTTACCTTATACCCTTTTAATTTTCGCCCAAATACATCAACCAATGTTCCATCTGCTGCAAAAATAAAGTCGCTTGCTCGTGTTAATAATTGTTGATTAGAATTTTCGTTTTGAAGAATAAAGAACCCTTGCCCACTAATTGCCGCATTGTATTGTCCCGCTGCTTTAATACCACCTTGTGACATGTCATAGCCCATTGGGATTAATGTGATACCTTGAGACAGTCCTTGGGTTGATCGTACGCCGCCATTTCGATTTGAGCGACCACCCATTCCTGTTAATTCTTGATTAAAAACAGATGAAAATGTATAGCGATTTTGCTTGTATCCATCGGTTTGAAATGCCTGTGCGTCTGCGGCTAAAATACTCATCGCGTCAGCTGTTGCTGTAATTGTATTTTGTAACATTGGTAATGCATTAAACATATTATAAACTCCTTTTTATGTTAGCTCGGCTACTGTCGAGCGATTTATTGATATTAATTCATTCTGATTTTTTAAGTTGTCAAATATGGGGACTTCTTCGGTGATTCTTGAAATGATTTTTTTGTAGTGGCTTAATTTTTTGTTATGGATACGTGTTTTGTAACTTCAGACATCTGTTCTAATTGTAGTATTTCTTCTTTAATTAGGCCATAGGTCTCTTGGTACATGTCTTGTTTTATACGTTCAATATCGTCGGTTTTCATTGGGTGCCCAATTTTGTGCAATTGTGCTAAAAAAAATGTTTGGTTTTTTCTGATGATTTTATATTCTGGACCACTTAATGATTCCAGTGTTGCTTCTTCTCGAAATGAGCTAATGAGCTGTTCTTTAAATTTGGATGCCGCTAAAAATTCACCTTGTTTTTGTAGATCGGATTCGCGATCATTTGTATGGATACCTAGTTTGATCATTCCATTTCGGCATTTTTGCATTTTAAAGAAAATGTTCATTTTATTTCGTAAGGATGGGTGCAATGCTTTCATCATATATAAGTGACGTAATTTATCATCAAGGGCCTCTTCAGGGGTGATAATGGGTTCATGTTTTTTTTCAGGGTTTTCTGAGTCTGGATCAGGAGCTGTAAATTCGCTTAACCCTAAATGATCAATAGCGGCGGTGATTCGGTTGGATAATTCTTGCTCTGAAAAATGAACGCCTGCAGAGTTTGCGGCTTTTTGTAATTTGAGCAGTTGTTCTGTAAATTCATCGATGGAGATTTGTCCAAGTGAATGTTTGGTAAATTGATTAATGGATTCTTCGTATAAAAAATTTCCTAAATCTTGTTTTGCCTGGTGCTGTAAATGCTCAACGGCATTATGAATGCTTTTATTTAGCGCCCCTTTGGCTTGTAAGTCATGTAATTGGTTTGCCAATGTATTAAATTCGAATTTTGCGCTTGCTTTGTCTTGGGTTGTAAAGCCTTTGGTCATATGATAGTTAATTAGTTTTTGTTTTAAATCATACATCATATGTTGTTTAACCAATTGCCCAACTTTTGCAGACATGTGAACTATTTCGCTTTGCGAGACGCCTTTTTTAAGTAATTGCTGTTGCAATTGGTCCATTTGTTGTTTTGTTTTTGGGTTTTGATTAAGTGCATATTTAGAAACTAATTTTGCAAATTCTTTGATATCTTGTTGTTGGAGTGATTGATTGGGTTGACGATGGGCTGTTTCTTGGCGGAGTTGTTGTTGTGTTTTTTTTGTTGTTGTTTCATATAGTTTTTTATGATTTAGTAATGGGTCGTCGGTTTCTTCTTCAGTATGACGATTTGGATTGGCTTGAACTTGGTTGTTTCTTTTTTGGTTGTTTTTAGATTGTAATGTATTTGATGCGCCTTTTGTTAAGGCTTGGCGT
>MDTB01002739.1_pt1 | contig 13349 bp, 12 predicted proteins | sample 811161 | NCBI WGS metagenome assembly MDTB01 (sample SAMN05326650, study PRJNA326480) | marine metagenome | isolation source: seawater | place: Mediterranean Sea | collected 2009
ATATAGCTTTTTATAAACAGGTCAATGAGTTGGCCTTAATGTTTCAAAAAAACTTTGAAACATTTAAAGACAAAGCCAGTAATGACATCATGGAGGGTTCTCCCCGTCCTAATTAGAAATATTTAAACTGAATTTGATATTTGAACGGTTACGTCTTTATTTTGTGTCCAAATGATCAACGAAATATCACATTAGGTTTTGTTGAGGATAGTGCATTTCTTTTTTCTTAAATGCCTTTTTAACCTCAAATAACTATAATGGCACTCCTTTCATGCTGCTCAATGGGCATCTAGAAGCGATCATTCCTTCACTTTTTCATAGGGCACCGATGGTAAATTATCAACCGCAGCGACTCGAACTCAAAGATGGGGATTTCATCGATTTAGATTGGTTGCTTAGAATAATTATGATCGGCTTTTGATCATTACCCATGGATTAGAAGGAAATTCAGAATGACATTATGTTCGCAGAATGGCTAAATATTTTCATGATCTTGGATGGGACGTCTTGGCTTGGAATTGTCGCTCCTGTAGCGGTGAAATCAATCGGTTGTCTAAGTTTTACCATCATGGTGATACCAATGACTTGAATGAGGTTATTTTGGAGGAACTATCAGATAAATACAGTGAAGTGGTATTGTTCGGTTACAGCATGGGAGGAAGCCTATCGATAAAATATTTAGGTGAGGGGAGAATCTTAGATCCCAGGATAAAAGGATCAGTGACCTATTCAGTACTACTTAACTTGAAGGACAGTGGTGATCAGTTGAACAAACCAGTAAATAGATTTTATACCCATCGATTTTTGAAAAAATTGATAAAAAAAGTGAGAGTAAAGGCGAAGTATTATCCTGGGATCTTAGATATTGAAGGCATTGATCAGATCAAAACTTTTGATGACTTTCATCACAGGTATACGTTACCTCTTTACGGCTTTCCCAGCATAGATGTTTTTTATGAAAAGGCTTCTTTTGATCAATTTTTACCCTCTTTATCAGTACCTGTTTTTGTGGGTAATGCGTTAAATGATCCGTTACTAGGGACAAAATGTTATCCAAAAGAAGCGGCAAAGCAAAACAAATTATTTTATTTACAAGCAACCTTAAAAGGAGGACATGTAGGCTTCATTTACCAAAATAAAGATTACAGTTGGATGGAAACACGCGGAGCCTATTTTATGAAGGAGGTACTGATTATTTCTTAATTTTTTCTATTTCGAAGTCGAGTGCAGTAGAATTTAAGCAATATCGAAGACCTGTAGGTTTGGGGCCATCTGGGAAAACATGACCTAAATGACCACCGCATCTTGAGCAAACTACTTCTGTACGGATCATCCCTAGCTCAAAGTCTTTTTCTTCTGCTATATTTTTCGTGTTGATAGGCTCCCAAAAGCTGGGCCACCCGGTGCCTGATTTATATTTTGTATCGGAGTTAAACAAGGCCAGTTGACAAGCTTTGCATCGATAGATACCTGTTTCTTTGTTGTCCCAATGGATTCCTGAAAAAGCGGGCTCAGTACCTTTTTCCCTCAGCACATAATATTCAAGTTCAGTAAGTCTATTTTTCCATTCGGATTCAGTAAGGTTCCATTTAGGATCTACTGACTTATTTGACTTTACCTCTTGGGCCTGAGAACAAGAAATTAGACATACAAACAAAGGTAAAAGCTGGATGATTCTATTTATCAAATTATTGGACATAATTGTGGTGTTTTAATATTTTGGAATATTAGGGTCTATTTCATCGGACCAGGCCAATATACCGCCTGTCAGATTGTATAAATTGGTAAAGCCTTGTTGTTCAAGTAATCCGATTGCAATGGCACTGCGTTGACCACTACGGCATTGAACCACGACCTTCTGATTTCTATTGATTTCTGCAGATCTAGACTCAATTTCAATCAATGGAATCAATAGACCCTCTATATGACAGAATTCAAATTCGTGGACTTCCCGAACGTCGATCAATTGATGAGCTATTTTCTCTTTACGCATTTTGGCAAGTTCTTGAACACTGATACTTTGTATTTGATGCATATTTTTAGTTTGTCAGTGGAGTGATATCTTTATCATTAAACCATCCATTTTGTTATTTATTGTTTATTTATGTTTTTTCAGGACCATTTGGGCAATTTGATCTCCAATGGCCAGTGATGCCGTTGCGGCTGGCGAAGGGGCATTGCCCACATTTATAAATTTCTCTCCTTCCATAACCAAAAAATCATCAATCAAACCTCCATCTTTGTCACATGCCTGTGCGCGAACCCCAGATCCCCCAACGATGAGATCATTTTCTTGAATTTCAGGTATGAGTTTTTGTAATGCCTTGGTGAAAGCTTTTTTAGAAAAGGATCGGTATATTTCATCTAATCCTGTTTTCCAATACTTGGTGGCAACTTTACGAAATCCTGGATAAGTCAAAAAATCGGTCAACTCACCCAAGTGAATATCAGATTTTTTATAGCCTTCTCTCCGAAATGCCAAGACGGCATTAGGTCCTGCCTCTATGCCTCCCCGCGCCATTCTGGTGAAATGAACACCAAGAAAAGGGAAGTTTGGATCGGGAACGGGATAGATTAGATGTTTAACAAGGTATTCTTTTTCTTCTTTGAGCTTGTAATATTCTCCCCTGAATGGGATGATTTTATAATTGATTTTAATGTCAGTAAGACGGGCCACAAGGTCGGACTGTAAACCTGCGCAATTCACGATTTGTCGCGTGGACAGGTTTTGCTCGTTAGTAGTTATTTCTAGGGAATTGGATGTTTCAACAATCTCTTCAACTTTGTTTTCAAGAAAAATAGTTCCCCCCAGAGCTTGAAATTTTTCCGCATATTTTTCTGCAACAATGCGGTAATCAACGATACCTGTTTGGGGCACATATATCCCTTTGATCCCTTTGACGTAAGGTTCAATTTCTTGCAATTCGGAGGCATCTAACAAGCGTAAATTTTTCAATCCATTCTGTTGTCCGCGCTCATGCAGTATTTTTAGGGCCGGTAATTGATCCTCACGAGTGGCCACAACTACCTTGCCACAAAGATCAAAAGGAATTTCCTCCTCCTCACAAAATTTAACTAAAGAGTGGTAGCCATCAAGACAATTTTTAGCCTTGAAACTCCCGGGTTTATAATAAAGGCCCGAATGAATGACACCTGAGTTATGACCCGTTTGGTGGGCGGCTAGTTTATTTTCTTTTTCCAAAACAGCCACCTTAAGTTTTGTGTTAACATCCTTAAGATTGAGAGCGGTTGCTAATCCGACAATACCCCCTCCAATAATTACAACATCATACATAAAATTAATTTTATTGTAGCTGCGAAATTAATGATCAATTTTAATTAATTAATTTTATAGCCTTAATATTTTGATTATTGATCATTTTATTGAGTGCGTCTAGGTTTTCCGTCTTGATTTTTTCAAGCTGGACCAACTCATTATCTATTTCAGCACTAACTACATCGTAAAATCTCAAGGCCTGGTCTGTAGGTTTATTATCGCCTACTCCCATAATTGATCCTAGATATCCCACTTTGTTGTTCAGTTTTATGGGAAAATTAAGGGGATCTTGACCACTTTCATTTTGAGTTTGATAGAGATTTTCTTCTATGCGTTCGAGGTCAGTAGTTATTTTAGAGATCAACTTTTGTATGTCCCCGTGTTGCTCTTCGATTTTATCTGATAGGTCATTTATCTGAGATTTGATCGCTCTGATATCTATGACCCCTTGATTGGCGGCACTTAACTTATCTCTCACTTTTATTAGAAAATCAAATTGTGCCTTTAAATCTGCCTGAATTGCACTTTTACGAGGATCTGTTGTGATCTCAAATTCTCTTTGCATTACCTCATTATTTATTTTTAACTCAACCTGATAGTTACCAGGAATAGCCTTTGGACCTGAAGTGGCAGCAGACCATAGGATCATACCAGGAAACGTTTTGGCACCCTGATATCTCATGTCCCAACTGAATTGATTTAAACCGGGCTTAACATTCAGTTTGGATTCATTGGCTTTTTCATTAAAATGGGTACTGTAAGTTTTGATTAAGTCGCCATTCATCTCTTTAAAGGAAATACGGATGGTATCTGATTGGATCGTATCTTCAACAAAATAATGAACGAGCACTCCGCCGGGATGATTGGTTCCTTGAGTTTTAGAGGTTTGCCCATTACCACCCCCCATTCGATAAGCGTTCATAGGTTTGTAAAGATGAAAGGCTCTTTGCTCGAGAGCTGGATTCAATTGATGTAATACAGTAAGATCATCAATGATCCAAAAACTTCTTCCCTGAGTAGCGGCAATTAGGTTATTGTCCTTAATAGCGAGATCTGTAATGGGGACTATGGGCAAATTTTGTTGAAAAGGCTTCCAACTGCTACCATTATCAAATGAAATGTACATACCCGTTTCGGTTCCAGCATAGAGCAAGCCTTTTCTTTCCGGATCTGCCCTGACCACACGTGTAAAATGATTATTGGTAATACCCTTCGTGATTTCTTTCCATGTGACACCATAATCAGTGGTCATGTATAAATAAGGCTTAAAATCTCCTAATTTATATCTAGTACCTGCTACGTAGAGACCCCCTTTTTCGAAGGGATTGATTTCAATGCTATTGATCATCATCCATTCGGGCATATTGGGTGGAGTTACATTCTTCCAATTTTTACCAGCGTCTCGAGTGATGTGAATCAATCCATCATCACTGCCGGTCCAAATGACCCCTTCTTCATGGTAAGATTCCGTTGCAGCGAAGATGGTACAATAGTATTCAACACTGGTATTGTCTTGGGTAATGGGTCCACCTGAAGATCCGAGTTTTGTTGTATCATTTCTGGTCAAATCAGGACTGATGATTTTCCATGACTGCCCTTCATCCATGGTCACGTGCAGTACATTAGATGCAGTATACAATCTTTTTGTATTGTGGGGAGAGAAAAAGATGGGAAAATTCCATTGAAAACGGTACTTCATTCCTTCTGCTCCGTGACCCATAGGGTTATCGGGCCAAACGTTAATGCCCCTTTCTTCAGAAGTTTCATGATTGACACGGGTCAAATAGCCTCCGTAACTTCCGCCGTATACAATGTTATTGTTTTCTGGATCAATGGCGATATGGGCACTTTCTCCACCAGCGGTGGATTCCCAATCACTTTCGCCTATGTAACTACCGTCAGTTCTGTGATCAATTCTCACGGTAGAGTTGTCTTGCTGCGCCCCATAAATTTTATAAGGGAAAGAATTATCAGTAGTCACGCGATAAAACTGTGCAGTCGGCTGATTTTGATAAGTACTCCAATTTTCACCCCCATCATAGGAAATTTGGGCACCGCCATCATCACCGATGATTAATCGTTGATTATCCTCAGGTGCAATCCAAAGGTCATGATGATCACCATGAGGTGCATTATAAGTTTCAAAGGTCTTTCCACCATCTTTTGACCTATGATAACTTACATTCATGACATAGACGCGATCTTCATCTTGGGTATCTGCAAATATTTTGGTGTAATACCATGCACGCTGTCTTAGTTTTCGCTCTGAGTTTGTTTTTATCCATGTCAAACCAGCATCATTGGATCGGAATACGCCACCTTCTTTATTCTCTATCAAGGCCCAAAGCCGATCAGAATTAATAGGCGATACGGTCACGCCAGAAATACCCCAAGTTCCTTTTGGTAATCCTTGGTGATTTGAAATATTAGTCCAATGGTCACCACCATCTTTACTTTTCCAAAGTGCGGAACCAGGACCACCACTTTCTAAACTATAGGGTGTTCTTCTAATTCGCCAAGTTGAAGCATAGAGTATCCGAGGATTGTTGGGGTCCATTACCAATTCTACAGCTCCTGCATTTTCGTTGGCAAATAGAACTTTTTCCCAATGATCACCTCCATCCTTTGATCTGTAAATGCCTCGAGTGGTTGTTGGCTTATAAAGATTTCCCATCACTGCAGCGTAGACAAGATCGGGATTTTTGGGATGTATTTTGATTCTCACTAAATGGTATGAATCTGGCAAACCTTTATTTTCCCAGGTTTTACCTCCATCAACAGATTTCCAAATGCCATAACCCGAGGAAACATTACCACGCACGGTGACCTCGCCACCACCTGCATAAATCACATTAGGGTCCCAGTCGCTTACCGCGATAGCACCCACAGATCCTCCAAAATAACCATCACTTAGGTTTTCCCAACTGTTTCCGGCATCATTGGTTCTCCAAATTCCGCCTCCCGTTGATCCAAAATAGAATAAGTTAGGTTGGTCTGATACCCCCGTAACAGCTGCAGATCTACCCCCTCTGAAAGGTCCGATATTTCTCCACTCAAGGCCCTCATATAAGTTACTTGAAAAGGTGAGTATGGGATCCGATTGATTCGTTTTTTTTCTTTTCTGAGCTAAAACTTCTGTAAAAATAAGGATGAAGCTGAATGTACATAGCATCAGGGATTTAAACATTTTCATAATTTATAATTTAATGAATGATACAAATTGGATATTATCTTTAAGTTTCGTTAAATAAAGACTAAATGGGAAGGCAAAAATGGGCAACGGTCTTAGATAAGTTATTAAAGGTCAATATTTCATTTGATACATGAATTAATAGGCATCTCTTATATGATGCAGTATTTTTTCTATTTCTGCTCTTATTTGCGACGGCGGTACTGTATAATGATTGCTCATAAAACTGAAAGCCAATTTTCGACCCGATTGGGTAATTAAGTAACCACTAAGGGCTTGATTGTGTCTTAAGGTACCTGTTTTGGCATAAACAAAAGAATTATGGATGTTTTCATCAGAGAATTTATTAGGAAATAGTTCTATGATTTCATCCCAAGTAATCATGTGAAAGATGATTTCAAGTTCTTTGACTAAATTTCTAGGTGTGTTCATATTGTATACAGACAATCCTGATCCATCTACCCATATGAGGGGATCTGGCAATGAGGCAAATAGAGAGGATTTTAAATAGTTCAGGTACGTCTTTTGTGTTTCATATCCTTGTACTCTTTGTGCATTAATCAATAGTTGTTCTGCTAAAAAGTTGTCACTTTTAAACATCATTTTTTTAAGAATCGGAGTTACCAAAGGGCCTTGAATGAGGTTACCTTTATCCAATGCTTCAGGAAGACCTAAAATTACATTTGTTGGAAGCGTATCTATGAGCAACTTTTTTATTAGTTCATTATTGACCTTAAAGGGTATGTAATTATTTTTATTTTCAGAAAGGGATTCGATGGGATAATTAAAAATATTATAATCACGATCGCGATGTTTTATATCAGTGTCAACATTTACGAAAGGTGCAAAGAAACTGGGTGAAATAGTAATTTCATCAAGGCGAGATTGGATATTGACCCTATTTCCAAAAATGGGCATCCAAGATCTTTCTAATTGAAAATAATATTTATAATCATCCCACGACCAGCCGGGTCCGTAATGTGAAATTGGATGTAGAGGAGGATGTAATATTAAGGAGTCAGAGATTAGTGAAGTTAAGTAAGTATATCCAGGCTGCTTTTCAAATTCCGGATGAAGGAAGGTAGGATCTCCCAAAGGGATTAAATGAAGTTGATTTTCTATCTTTCGATAATAAAAGGAAGGAACATTAGTTAGATGAAGGTTTAAATAAGCAGCGAGTGTAAGGATTTTGGTATTCGAGGCGGGAGTGAAGTAGTGATCATCATTGATTTTGATTAAATATTTATTTTGGTCAAGGTCATATACAGATAAACCGGTAAAAGATTTGGGTAGGTTTGCAATTTCATTTGATATACTTTTCACATGGGTTTTCAAGTTGATTTTGTGAATCAATTGGCAGGATGAAAAAAGGAGGGGCAGTAGCATGGTTTTTACAAAAAATAGTTTTGTTCTATTATGTGCTTGCTTGGTACTTTTGAGCTTTTTGATCATACGTATACGAATTAACAAATATTTTAGACTTAATTAAACGAGTAGACAGTTTTTTTTGTAATTTTTTGTAGTTACTTTTCGCCTTTTAAAGACTTAATCTTATCTTTTGATGAAACTACTATGAGTGTTATCGATTTAATCACATTATTGCTAGTCATCTCAGCTGCTTTCACTCTTATCAACATAGCGTATTTAAAATTACCGTCTACCATCGGACTTATGCTGATTGCTTTGATCAGTTCCGCTTTGGTTCTTTTGGTGGGTATTTTATTTCCAGGCATAGCCCAAGGGGCAGAGCATATCATTGAGGAATTTGAATTTAAAGAAGTTCTTCTGGACATCATGTTGAATTTTTTACTTTTTGCAGGAGCGTTGTCAATGGATTTGAATACCATGATAGAAGAAAAAGTACCTATTATTATTTTAGCAGTTTTCGGTACTCTTATTTCCACATTTGTGGTTGGCACCTTAGTGTTTTACATATTCCCATTATTGGGAATTGATATGGATTTTATCTATTGTTTACTTTTTGGGGCCCTTATTTCACCTACGGATCCGATCGCAGTTTTAGCTCTACTCAAGAAATTTAATTTATCTAAAAACTTAGAAATTAAAGTTGCGGGCGAATCCCTCTTCAATGATGGGGTAGGTGTAGTTGTCTTTTTAACTATTTTAGGCGTTGCAGAGAGAGGAATGGATACTTTCGATATAGGAGAAGTGGGTATTTTATTCGGTCAAGAAGTTTTTGGAGGTTTATTGCTCGGAGCTATATTGGGTTATCTTGGATTTAAGACGTTACTTTTTATTGATAACGATTACGTGGAGCTAGAAGTTTTGGTTACGCTCAGTCTGGTAATGATCGGTGGTCGATTTGCTGAATCGATTCATGTCTCCGCTCCTTTGGCGATGGTTATTTTAGGTCTATTTATTGGTAACGAAGGAAGGGACCCGAAATTCGCGAATGCCACGGGAAAATATGTTTTTAAGTTTTGGCATTTGTTAGATGAGACTTTAAACGCCATGTTATTTATCTTGATTGGTTTAGAAATGCTAGTGATCGCCAAGGATGTCACTAGTGATATGTTCTTACTAGGAGCAGTGGGTATTTTGATTGTTCTTACGGGTCGATCTATCGGTGTTTCCTTACCTGTAGGTTTGATGTCTCTAAAAATTAAGTTTGAGAAAGGTGCGACTCCCTTACTTATATGGGGAGGATTGAGAGGTGGGATTTCCGTTGCTTTGGCGTTATCCTTATCTGATTTTGAATGGATCCCCAGTAATTTTAAAATCATTATTTTATTCACAACTTACTGTGTAGTTGTTTTCTCTATTTTGGTCCAAGGCCTGACTATTCCGGCGCTTCTTAGAAAAATTCAATAAATGTCATCAAAAAAAGCATATGCAAAACCCGAGCCCTTTGATATTGATCAAATTAAAGCAAGTGTAAGAAAATCTGTGGAATTGGAAGAACCGATTCACGAATTACGCCTGAGTATCTCGGAAGGGTTGTATCTGCTTGCCTTAGTTGATGTCGAGGGTTAATTGCTCAAAAAATCAGAAAAAGTCATTGATTATGGGTTAATAGCAGTGGGAATTTAGCAGCTTTCTTTGATGGGTAGTTTTAGTCTCGAAAAGGGTTCATTAAAATAATTTCTACTAAGCAGACGTGCCATATTTTTTTAGATAAGATATTAAAAAATCTCTCAGAGGGGTGTGGACTTATTCAGGAGATCTTTAGATTGAAAAATGAACTTAAAAAGCTCCATGACGATTTAGAGTTGTTGTTGATTGGAGAGGCATTCTCAAAAGGGGAGAGAACACTTTATTGTGGATTCCTTTGAGTGAGCGAATGGAAAATGTGAATTATATCTACGAAAAAGAAATAAGAAATACCCTAAGGGCATTGGTGCTAAGAGGATTTAAGAATGATTTGTCATTTTCAATTCTTTTTTCTCTGACTCATGATTGTCATTTATTGTCAGAAGTATTTGGATCTACCAGTGAGATTGCTGATGCGAAAAATTAGGTGAAAAACTCAAAAAAAACTTTCGGGTGTAGATGAGGATTTAGCAAAGATATTAGGTCTGATAAGTCATTTTTTGATTGAGAAACTTCTCAAGTAAGTACTACGATTATCTGCATCTCATTCATGATCAAGGCGCGTATGTTGTTATCGTAATTTGCTGGCATGATTTTGTTCAGATAAATCCTGAAGTTCTTGACTTTGTCTCATTAATGATTGATTATAAAACCGATCGTTGATTGCTAAGGCATCTTCCTCACTAATGTCGTTGAGCGCTGCATAAATCTTAGCTTGCATTTGGTGATTGGCTTTTAAATAGGCCAAAATTGAATCTTGCTTTTGTAGCAAGGTATTTGCTCTGATGGACATGAAGCCAAAGCCTTCGTGAGGATTGTTATTGTCTTTTTCAAGAATTAAATATTCAGCCCCATCGACCTCTATTTTATCAAAATGCCATTGCACGTTTTCATGAATTTCTCGAGTAGCAAATTTTTCATCTTCTGACAAGGATTGATTTTCACAGCCAAAGGATATAATGAGCACCAAAAAAATTACAGATAAAATAGTTTTCATGGGAATTAAAATTAGTTTATTAAATGAGTCCTTCTTCAACATTAAAAATTTTACTTAAATGTTGATGGGCCTTACCATTGAGGATAATAATCAAATAATCACCCAATTCTATTTTTAAATCAAAGGCGGGATTCTTGATCAGTTCTCGCCCTCTCGACTTTTTATTTTTTGAAATCCCAATTAAGACCCCATTATACTTCATTTTTAAATTAAAAAAGGCCTCTTCATAGGTTTTATGGCAGTAAGGATTTTCGGCGACTACTTTAAATTGTTTTATGTCAAAGTCATCATCTGATTTAGCAAAAGACATGATAGATTCTGCGTAATCAGCGACATCCGGTTCAAAAATGTAGCTAGCTAAGAGTTTCGATGAGATTTCGTGTTGCAATATAATTTGCTCTACGCCCGCTGCGATGAAGGTTTCCTTTAATTCAGAATTGTCAAGAACTACTGATAATTTCAAATTTGGATAATGTTTTTTGAGATTCAGCGCCGTGACAAGTTTGTCTGTATCACTGTTTTGATTAATAAAAACCATGCTTGAAAGCTCAATATTAATTTTTTTGTACAGATCAATATTTTTGTAGTCATTAAATAACACAAATAGGTCTTTGGTTTGGTATTTATCTTTTATGAAGTCAACCGTAGTTTTGTTGTCGGTTATAATACCCATTTTTTTACCTACACCGAAAAGTTGATCGGCTACTAAACTTCCAAAATCATTCCATCCAATCATCACTATATGATTGGAGAAACTTGTTCCTTCATATCCCAATTTCTTGTTCTCTTTAATGTTAACAATAATATTTGAAACTCCACCGATGACGGTAGCATAAAAAACCATACTCAATAATACAAAAATGCCACCAATAATTCTACCATGAGTAGTTAAGGGGAATAAATCTCCGTAGCCCACTGTGGTTAAAGTCACAATAGAGTACCAGTAAGCATTTTTATAATCGCTTAAAGTAGATTGTGGGCTGATTTTCTCTACCTCTACAAGTGCGGTGATAAGTATTTGGTAAATGATCACTACCCATAGAATCCATAGTCCTAGTTTGACTTTTTTATTTGAAAATAAATTATCCAGCACCGCCCTCTTTTATTTCAAAGTTAGTGATTTGAGGCCAAATAGTAAATGCTTTAAGGAGATATTCTAATTGTAATTTACATCCTGTTTTTAAGGAAATGATTGATAATTTTTTAAAATATGATTATTTATTTAATCAAAGAATAATTTTTATTCGCAATAATAATAAAATCAATAATGTATTATAATTTTAATTAAATTACCACCGACATATTAGGAATATTATAAATGATTACGATTCTTATCGATGAATAAAAATAGCATTATGGAAAGACATACCTATGATTATGGTGTAATTGGCAATTGTGCTTTTACCGCCCACGTGCATACCGATACGAGCATTGCTTGGATGTGTTGGCCTCGATTCGATAGTAGTTTCGTCTTTGGATCGATCTTAGACCAAGAAAAAGGAGGTGAATTTTCTATCAAGCCATTACAAGAGGTGTTTGAATCTAAACAGATTTATTTAGAAAACACCAATATCCTTCAAACAGAAATATCTTCCCCAGAGGGTACCTATCGAGTGACTGATTTCGCACCCCGATTTTATCAGTCTGATCGTTATTTTAAACCCCTTATGCTGGTAAGAAAAATAGAGCGAATAACAGGGAATCCAAAAATTATTGTTAAATGTAAACCAGTTGGAGAGTATGGAAATGTAGTTCCCAAACAAAGTCTTGGAAGTAATCACATTCAATTTTTAGGCTTAGGAGCAAATGTAAGATTGTCAACTAATATTTCACTTAATTATATCGTAGACGATCAGGTTTTTGTATTGAATGAGGATAAGTATATGGTATTGACATATGGCCCCCCATTAGAAGGCACCATTATTGAGACTTGCGATGTTTTTTTGAGCAGAACTAAGATTTATTGGAGGGATTGGGTTAAAACTTCTAGTGTGATTGATTTTTATCAGCGAGAAGCGATTCGATCGGCCTTAATCCTGAAAATTCATCAATATGAAGATACGGGTGCAATTGTAGCAGCGATGACGACGAGTTTACCTGAATCCCCCGGTAGTACCCGGAATTGGGATTATAGATATTGTTGGATGAGAGATACCTTCTACACGCTAAATGCTTTCAGTAATATTGGTCACTTTGAAGAATTAGAAAAGTATTTTCACTACATATTAAATACGACTATTGATGAGGACAGTCGTTACCAACCTCTTTACGGAATATCAGGAAAAAAAGCTCTTACTGAAGTTGAAATTCCTTTAAAAGGATATTTAGGAAATCAGCCTGTCAGAGTGGGAAATCAAGCTTACACTCACATACAGAATGATGTCTATGGTCAGGTTTTAATATCGTTATTGCCGCTATATGAGGATAAAAGAATCATTTTTACAGAAAGATTTGATTCTTCAGGATTGATTATGAAAACCCTGAAAATGATTGAAAAAACCTTTAACGAAAAAGACGCAGGCTTATGGGAATTTAGAAATTTGAAGCAACATCATACCTATACCCATCTATTTCATTGGGCAGGAAGTTGTGCTGCCATAAAGATGGCAAAAGTACTTAAAAATGAAGAAATGGGTACCTTAGCAGTCAAGTTAAAAAAGAGATCTGAAATTGAAATTGAAAAAGCATACGTGCCGTCAAAGAAAGGGTATGCACAGGCGGTTGGGGTGGACAGGATGGATGCCAGTACCTTACAACTCATCATGATGAACTATCTTCCTGGCGATTCACAAAGAGCCAAGAATCATTTGATCGCAATGGAAAAAGAGCTGGCA
>MDTB01225555.1_pt1 | contig 13349 bp, 12 predicted proteins | sample 811161 | NCBI WGS metagenome assembly MDTB01 (sample SAMN05326650, study PRJNA326480) | marine metagenome | isolation source: seawater | place: Mediterranean Sea | collected 2009
ACTGAATTAGCAAAAATGTATATTAACAGACCAGCTTACAATTACAAACATCTCAAATTCTTATCTAATTCTATATGCTCTGGGGGAAAACAAAAATATAGAATTGCAGAAATAGGTGCTGGTACTGGCAAATTAACCAAAATGCTTGCAAAAATCGGTTTTAAGGTTTTTGCAGTTGAACCGAACGACGCAATGAGAACTGAGGGAAAGAAATATACAAATGATTTTGATGTAATTTGGTCAAAAGGGACTGGTGAGGATACAGGTCTAAGTTCCAATTACTTTGATTGGGCAATAATGGCTTCATCATTTCATTGGACAAATCCAGATCTTTCAGTACCCGAATTTTATAGAATATTAAAATCAAAAAGGTTTTTGTCCATAATTTGGAATCCACGAAATGTACAAAGCTCAAAACTACACACAGATATTGAGAAAATTATTTACCATGAAATCCCCAATCTTGATCGAAAGTCCTCAGGAATGAAGTCTCAAACAAAAAATTGGGAAAATATTCTAACAAAAAGCAATCAGTTTGGAAATGTCATATATTCAGAAATTAGTTACAAACAACCAGTCTCCAAAGACCGATACATAAAAGCATGGAAATCTGTAAATGATATAAGAGTACAAGCAGGCGAAAAACGATTTAATTTGATTATAAAGAAAATTCAAACAAAGATTTCAGATATTGATGATTTCACTGTTCCATATTTAAATACATGTTGGACCGCACAAAAGATAAATTGAAATATAAAAGTAAGAAATTCAAAATATCCTATTCATATGTTGCAATCGATATTTTTCATTATGGTCATCTTAAATTACTAAAAGAAGCAAAGAAAAATGGTGATATCCATATTTGTGGATTACTTGCCGATGAAATTTGTGAAAAATGGAATGGAAATCTTGTTATGAATTATAAAGAAAGATATGCAATTCTGAAATCTTTAGTTTTTGTTGATAAAATAATTAAACAGAAGTCAATTGATCCAACTGAAAACTTAAAGAAAATTCATACGAAGTATCCTGACGCAAAAATTGTACTTTTTGAAGGTCATCAAGAATGGAAAAATATGCCGGGATCTATTTATGTTAGATCAATAGATGGTAACACAATAAAACCGGAATTCTATTCAAGGTTAACGCGAAATTCAATAAGAAATAAGCTTAATAATTCTATTACTGATTCTGCATTTGATATCGAATCTTATATTGTTGGTAATATCTCATATTTTTCATCGAATAGCTCTTCAAAGGCAAAAGTTCTTAATTCACTAACTCCTTTATTAAAACAATCAAGAATTGAAGATCTATTTGTATTTAAAGTTTCTAATTGGGAGACTTATTCAAAAAGAATAATTACTGAAATTAAAAATAGATTTGATGGAAAGATTATTGTCCGCTCTTCAACATCTTTAGAAGATAATTTAACATCTTCTAATGCTGGTTTATTTCATAGTGAACTCAACGTAAAATCTAATTGTTCTGAAGCAGTTACGATTGCAATTGATAAGGTTGTTGAGAGTTATAAAAAGAAACTAAATAATCTAGCTGATGAACAAATTTTAATTCAAAAACAAACACAAGATATAAAAATTAATGGAGTTGTATTAACTAGAGATATCTTGAGGAATTCACCATATTATGTGGTTAATTATGACTTGGGAAATGAAACAAATACAGTTACAGCTGGTATCTCTAGTAAGAATATCCGAATAATAAAAAATATAGGATATAACAAGCTGAATAAACCTTGGAAGCAGTTAATAAAAGCTGTAAATGAAATAGAAAAATTATTAGATGGTTTAGCTTTGGATATTGAATTTGCCATTAAGAATAATAATGAAGTTATAATTTTTCAAGTTAGGCCACTAGCAGCTGTTAACAGATTTGTTAATGTACCAGATGAAAATATTTATGATTTATTAAAATTAACAATATCTCGGTACGATTTCTTATCAAAACATTCAATTATAAAAAATTCGTACACTTTGAGCGACATGAGTTTTTGGAATCCTGCTGAGATTATTGGATCGAAGCCAGATAATCTATCGTATTCGCTTTATAAATATATCTTACTAAATCAAGAATGGAACAGAGCTCTTTCATCTTTAGGGTATAAAAAGATTGACAGACCAATAATGGTTAGAATATTAAATAAACCTTATATAGAAGTTGAAACAGCATTTAGATCCTTGATGCCTGAAAATATTTGTGGTGAAATTGAAAAAAAATTATTAAAGATTTATTTAACAAAATTGAAAAAAACCCCTGAGTTACATGATAAGATTGAATTTGAAATATCACATAATTGTTTCTTGCCAAAAACAAATGATCAAATAAATAGTTTAAAGAGCGAATTAGGTGAAGAATACTGTAACATAATGAGAGAATCACTTATTGAAATAACTCAAAATATTTTTTATAATTTTAAACAAATTGAAAAAAATGATTTAGAATCAATTAAGTCATTAAATTTAGAAAGAGAAAAGAAAAAAGCAGCATACGACAATCTTAGTATTCAAAACAAAATTTCTTTGATAATCGAAATACTTGATGATATTAAGATTTTTGGTGCTGTTCAATTTTCAAGAATGGCTAGATTAGCATTTATTGGTAATCAGTTCTTTAAAAGCCTAATAGAATGCAATGTGATAAGTAAGGAAAGTGCTAATTATTTTCTTTCATCAATTGATACCATAGCAACCAAAATCAAAGAGGATTACAAAAAGGTAATAAATAACAAAATTACAGTTGAAAATTTTAATGATATCTATGGACATTTGAGACCAGGAACTTATAATATCAACATTCTTCCATATAGCAAAGACTCAAATTATTTTAATATTCATGGAGATGGAAATTATAAAAAAGTGTATAAAGAAGATTTAGAAAAAAACGATAAGACTTTAAGAAAAAATATAGATGAATATTTAACAGGTTTTGAATTAGATATTGATGCGGAGACGTTACTGTCATTTATAGAAAAAACTACCAAATACCGAGAATCATTTAAATTTGAGTTTACTAAAAATTTAAGTTTATCTATTGAATGGTTAGCTGATATAGGTAAAACCATAGGATTCAATAGAAAAGAATTATCATATTTATGTATAGAAAATTTAAGAGCTGTTTCATCTTCTACATCAGTGCCGGAAATATATGATCTTTGGTCCGCACAAATTAATGGTCATATTGAGAAAGAAGAGATATCGAAATATATTACGCTTCCATCAATAATTTTCAAAAGTTCAGACATAGAAAACGTTATCATAAGATCTAGTGCTCCAAATTTTATAACAACAAAGAATTTAATTTCAGAGGCGATTCTTCTGGAAGACCTTGATCCAAACGAATATAAAAAAATAAATGATAAAATACTTCTTATTGAACAAGCTGACCCTGGATTTGACTGGGTATTTTCAAAAAATATAAAAGGCTTAATAACAAAATATGGAGGTGTAGCATCACATATGGCTATTAGGTGCTCTGAATTTGAAATACCCGCAGCAATAGGATGTGGGGAATTATTATATAGTGAATTAAAAAGATCTAAAATGATAAATCTGGATTGTAGTAAAAAACATGTAACATCCATTTAGGAAGAATATGGTAATCTGGTTTATTGGAGAATCTGCATCAGGGAAAACATTTTTAGGTAAAAAGCTTTATAAAGTTCTTAAAGCCAATTATTCTAATTTGGTTTATTTAGATGGAGATTTGTTGAGAAATACAATTAGCAAAGATTTAGGTCATTCTAAAAATGATAGATTTATTTCAGAGGAGCGAAGAAGCAGATTATCAAAGATATTATCAGACCAAGGTATCCATGTAATTATGAGTGGGATTTCTAATGAACCCGTAATACGTGAATGGAATAAAAATAACATAAAAGGATATTTAGAAATTTATTTAAAAGTAAACAAGCAGACACTTTATGAAAGAGACTCCAAAGGTCTATATAAGGAATATTTTGCAGGTAAAATAAAAAACGTTGTCGGGGAGGATATAAAGTTTAACGAACCAAAATTACCTTGGATGGTAATAAATAATTCCGGTAATGATAATTCTGATAAAATAATTAAAGGAATTAATCAAAAGTTAATAATTGAAAAGAGATTAAGCTGAAAAAAATTGGAATAACTAGTCGCCTAACAAATGAAAAAGAACATGGAGAAGAAAGAGATTCTCTAGATCATAATTGGATCAAACTCCTTACTGATATTGGATTTTGTCCTATTATTATACCCACAGGTGTCAATTATCACAAATATATTGAAACATTAGATATTGGAGGTATAATCTTTTCTGGAGGCGATGATTTATCATCAATATCTAATGACAGTTTATCTCAAATTCGTGATGAGAAAGAAAAATTTATTCTAGAATATTCTATACGAAATTCGATACCAGTATATGGAGTATGCAGAGGAATGCAATTTATCGCAAAATATTTTGGATCTACTTTAAAAAAAGTTGTAAATCATGTAAATGTCGATCATAGTATAGCCCTTAAAAATAAATTTTGGGGAACTAAATTATTAAAGGATAAAAAAATGGTTAATTCATTTCATAATTATGGTATTGACCTTTTGAGTGATGAATTAATTAACATTGCTGTGTCTGATGATAATTGCGTGGAAGCATATATACACTCCTCCCTTAAAATATTTTGTCATATGTGGCATCCTGAAAGAGAAAGACCATTTAAGAATACGGACATTGATATTATTAGAACATTTTTTAGTAATAAGAAATTAACATAATTTAAATGAAAGGAATTATCTTAGCTGCTGGTCGAGGAAGTAGGATGGGATCATTGACAAACGATCATCCAAAATGCCAAACTGTTATTAAAGGGAAAAAATTAATCGAATGGCAATTTGATGCTTTTAAAGAAGCAGGTATTCATGAGATATCTATAGTCCGTGGTTATATGTCTGGATGCTTCGATTATGATTTAAAGTATTTTGAAAATAAGAGATGGAAAAATACCAATATGGTTGTTTCATTATTAACTGCAAGTGAGTGGCTTAGATCAAATGTTTGTATTGTTAGTTATTCAGACATCATTTATTCTTCAAATACCATTGATTTATTGATTAAAAAAGATAGAGATATAGTGGTAGCTTACGACCCAAATTGGGAAAAAATATGGAAATTACGTTTTGAAGATCCACTCTCTGATGCTGAGTCATTCAAATTAGATGGTGAAAAGATCATTGAAATTGGTAAAAAAAGTGTGTCAATTGATTCTATCGAAGGTCAGTACATGGGAATAATGAAGTTTACTCCTGAAAAATGGATTGAAATTGAAAATTATTTATTATCTATTGATAAAAGGTTGTTAGATTGTCTTGACATGACTACTCTATTACAACATCTTATTACTAATGGTATGTCCATTTATGCTTCTCCAGTAAATGACAAATGGTTTGAATTTGATCATCAAAATGATCTAGATGCTTTTAAGAATTTTGATAAAATATAATAATAGATAAAAATGAAAAAGCCGAAGATGAAAGTACTGATAACTGGTATAACTGGAATGGTTGGTTCACATCTTGCAGACTACATTTTAAAAAATACTGATTGGAAAATACATGGTATTTGTAGATGGAGAAGTCCCCAAGAAAATATTGAACATCTGATACCATTTGTAAATCAGCGGGAAAGAGTTTTCTTTCATTATGGAGATCTTTGTGATTATATATCAATTCAAAACGTTATAAAAAAAGTTCAACCAAATTATGTGTTTCATCTTGCCGCACAAAGTTATCCTCAAACAAGCTTTATTTCTCCAATTAATACATATGATACTAACATAAATGGTACTCAAAACTTACTTGAGGCTCTCAGAAGTCACCCTAACATTGATCCTTGGATACATATTTGTTCTTCCTCAGAAATATTTGGAAGAGTGCATAAGGAAAAAATTCCCATAGATGAAGAATGTTCATTTCATCCTGCCTCACCATATGCAATTTCTAAAGTTGGAACTGATTTAATTGCGAGATTCCATGCTGAAGCATACAATCAGAGAATTTTAATAACTCGGATGTTTACTCATACAGGGCCTAGACGTGGTGATGTGTTCGCTGAAAGCTCCTTTGCGAAACAAATTGCTATGATTGAAAAAGGGTATATTGATCCCATTATAAAGGTTGGAAATCTAGATTCTCTAAGAACTTTTGCAGATGTCCGTGATGCCGTTAGAGCTTACTATCTATTATTAACAAAAGATCCAATTATCGGCGCTTATTACAATATTGGAGGTAGTTATTCATGCAAAATTGGAGAGATGTTAGATTTTTTAATATCATTATCGACAATAAAAAAAATAAAAGTGGTTGAAGAAAAAGAAAGATTAAGACCAATAGATGCAGATTTACAGGTACCAGATTGTACAAAATTTAAAATGCATACAGGCTGGGAGCCGGAAATAGATTTCAAAAAAACAATGAAAGATTTATTAGATTATTGGCGAAATAAAGTGAAGAAAAATAAAAATCATTTGGTTCGATAACTTTGATGATATGAATAAGTTTTTTCCTGATATTGAAGTTGTTAGACCAACTAAACATGTAGATAATCGTGGTGAAATTTGGACTAACTATAAAAAGAGCATGTTTATTAATAATGCAACAATAAATCATACAAAATATTCAACATCAAAGAAGGGTGTGTTGCGTGGCTTTCATGGTGACTTTAAAACCTCTAAAATCGTTACTTGTATTTATGGCGAAATCTTTTTTGTTGTTATTGATAATAGAGAAGATTCAAAGACTTACATGCATCATGACCAAATGTTATTGAATGATGCCAAAAGAGATATTGTTTTTATATCACCAGGGTTTGCAAATGGATTTTGCGTTTTGAGTGATTACGCAATCTTTTCTTATGTATTAAGTTATGAAGGTGAATATGCTGATGCTAAGGACCAATTTACTCTTAAATGGGATGATCCAAATATCGGTGTGAAATGGCCCATTGAAAATCCTATATTATCCGAACGAGACAAATAAATCTTTTAAAAAAAGAAAATAAAAATAATAACATTCAAATAAAGAGGTATACTATGAAAGCTTTAATCTTAACTTGGGAAAATTTTCAAGACCATGAAGTAATTTATCCGTTTTACAGAGTACAGGAAGATGGATATACGGTAGATATTATGTCAAACGTTGTTGGTAAAATTTTTGGAATATTAGGTACGTATATGGAATCAACAAAATCTATATTTGATCTAAATGATGATGAGAAATTTGAAAATTACATGCATGAGTATGATTTATTAATCATTCCAGGTGGGGTAAAAGCTTTAGAAAAACTAAGGCAGGAAGAATCTGCGCTTTCATTTATAAAAGAATGGGATGCTTTGGGAAAAACTATTGGATCTATTTGTCATGGTGGTCAGATGTTAATCTCATCTGGTATAATTGAAGGGCGTGATGTTTCTGGGTATTATAGTATAAAGGACGATCTTAAAAATGCTGGTGGGAATTTCATTGATGCGGAAGCTGTGGTTTCTGATAATTTGATCTCTTGTCCTCACTACAAGTGGATGGGTCAATGGATGGCAAAGGTCATTGAAGTAAATAAAAATAGTCAATGAATAATTGAGTTATTTAAACAAAATTGTCAATAAACCTTGGGGGTATGAATACCTTGTTTTTGAAAATGACAAGGTTGCTATTTGGTTTCTTCACATTGGGTATGATCAAGAAACCTCTATGCATTGCCATCCGAATAAAACTACTGGATTAATATTATTGGATGGCGTTGCAGAGATTTCTTTTTTGACTAACAAAATCTCCGTAGAGTCATTGCAGAAAGTGATGATAAGAAAAGGATTATTTCATTCTACTAAGGCAATTTCGAAAGATGGTGCAAATATTTTTGAAATAGAAACACCGGTAAATAAGCATGATTTGGTTAGACTTGAAGATAAATACGGAAGGAAAGCAAAGCCTTATGAGGGTAAAAATGCTGAATCTAAAAAAGGAAAAAATGATTTAACCATTAGTTTAGACAATGAAGATAAAACCTATAGATTTTCAAATTGTATTATTGAAGTAAAACATTTACAAGACACAAAAATATTCAATGAAATGCATGATCCTCAAAATATTATATTTTTAGATGGTGGGATATTAACTAAAAACAATGTTCTTGTCGCACAAGCTGGTGATGTTGTAACTATATATACTCTTAAAAAGCTAATCGAGCTCTTTCCTATTCTTGATAAAAATACAAAAATTATGATAATAAACTCTGATGGAAAGCTATAAAAAAAGAGTATTTAAAAAAGCAGCACTTTGTAGAAATTTTGAAAATGAAACTTTTAAAGCAATTCAAAATAAAATAATAAAATACCCAGTATATCTTTCTGCAGGGCAGGAATTTATAGCATCATCTATTTCAGAAAGTATTGATGCTAATATTTCTCCAAATATTTTTATCCAACATAGAGGTCATTCTACGTATTTATCGTTTGGAGGTTCTATTGAAGAATTGATTTCTGAATTACTTGGAAAAAAAAATGGTTGTGCGAATGGTATGGGTGGTTCAGCGTCAATTCAATGTAAAGAAAAAAATATATTTGGCCATGATGGACTAATGGCTAGCCAAGTACCTATTGCGGTTGGTAATTGTTTTATAACAAAAATACCAACGATAGTTTTTATGGGTGATTCATCTGCTGAAGAGGACTATGTCTTTAGTTCTTTAGGTTGGGCCTCAACAAAAAACCTTCCTATTTTATTTATTGTAGAAGATAATAATCTATCAATTCTCACAGAGAAATCTGTAAGGAGAAATTGGTCTATAGCAGAGGTTGCAAAAGGATTTGGTATTGAGGCGTATGACATCTCAGATAATCCAGATGATATTAAACGCCATATTCTACCAGATTTTGATAGGCCTTTATTATTAAATATAAACACAGTAAGGAAATATTGGCATGCTGGAGCAGGGATAGATGATGATAATGTATTTGATAGGTATGAAGAACAGATGAATGAATTAGGCAAATTTGGTCAACAGATTCATAATCAATTAAAAACTAAAATTAAAAAATTATGGCGGAAACAGTTAGAGAAACTATAAAAAAAATAGTTTATAAACATTTAGTTGAAAACAATGGCTATTGTTTCGGGCAATGTTTAACTGCAGTTGGTTGGGTGGGCGGAACCTTGCCTCAACTATACGAAGAAGATGGAATGGTTGAAGTAACAACTGCTGATGTTGCTAACGGAGGTTTTGTTGTAGGAGCTGGTCTTGCTGGTGTAAGACCAATATATGTTGTTAGATATCAAGGGTTCCAATGGTACAACTCACCAATTATAATTAATTATGCTTCAAAAAGTAAAGAAGTGTGGGGTATTCCATGTCCAATTTTCATCAGAAGTATTGCCATGGAAGGAGGTATGGGACCTGTTGCAGGCTCATCGCATCATTCAATTTATCAAAGAATGCCTGGTACAAAGATATTATCGCCAATGACACCCAAAGAATATATCTACTCTTATCGAAAATTCATGTCTGATGATGATGTCTATTATATATCAGAGCATAGAGCAAGCTATGATAATACAGAGGAACTTCAAGATGTAATTTTGGAAGATAGTGATATAACATTTTTCCCTATATCCGTAACTCGTTTTGCTGCGGAAGAAGCAAGAAAAAAACTTACATCTGATGGAATAAAAGTCAGTATAATTCACCAATTATGGATAAAGCCATTTATTTTAAAAGATAAATGGCTTGCCTGCCTTAATAAATCCAAATTTGGTGGACTAGTAATGGATGATGATTATGAGCAAGGCGTAGCGAGTAGCATAGCACATGAAATAATGATTAAATCAAATAAAAGTGTCTATGCTCTTGGTTTAGATCATAGAACAGCGGGCTTTCATCATTCTGTGGACAATTTACCACCAGACTCTGAAAAAATAATAAAAAAAGTTTTAGAAATTTTAAATGTTTAGTGGTAAAAATATTCTGATTGCAGGCGGACAAGGTTTAATTGGCACACAATTGAGTAAATTATTGATAGACAAAGGTGCAATTGTAAAAATTGTTGATAAAAAAATAGATATTGAGATGGATTTAACAAGCTATAATAAATGTTTAGATGCTTGTTACGATATGGACTATGTATTTAATCTTTTATGTATAAAAGGGTCACCTAAAATTATGAAAGAGCGACCTGCTAGTCATCTTGTCCCAATGTTAAGATTTAATACAAACTTGATGGAAGCTGCAAGAGTATCAAAAGTTAAAAAATATTTATTTTCAAGTTCCGTCGCAGTATATGAACCTAATAATAGTTTTATAGAGGACAATGTTTGGAATACGTTTCCATCTCCACATGATAGATTTGCCGGTTGGGCAAAGCGAATAGGAGAGTTACAGGCAGAATCATATGAGATTGAATATGGTTGGGAGGGTATTTCAATTGTGAGGCCAGGAAATACTTATGGTCCATATGATGACTTCGAATCGGAAAGTGCGATGGTTGTTCCCTCTTTGATAAAAAAATTATTAAATGATAAAAATGTTAGTCTTTGGGGAGATGGAACAAATATTAGAGATTTTGCTTTTTCAAGAGATATAGCAGAGGGAATGATTCTTGTAATGGAAAAATCACCAGGTGCTACTAAACCGATTAATTTAGGAAGTGGTATTGAGTGTTCTATAAAGAAATTGGTAAGTTTGATTTTATCAAATATCGAAATAAAACCAAAAATATTTTGGGATAAATCAAAACCATCAGGGGACAAAGCTAGAGTTATGAACATTGATAGAGCAAAATCTTTGGGTTATAAACCAAAGATTTCATTAGAAGTTGGTCTAAAAGAAACGATAGAGTGGTATATCAATGAAAAGTTATAAGGTTGGAACTGTACAAATAAACAACAGTTTTTCTGGCCAAAACTATCTTCCATTATCGCTTGGATTTTTAGTTTCTTATGCCAGGTTTCATTGCAAGAATATAGACGAATATGAATTTTTAAATCCTATTTACAAAAGAATTAAAATCAAAAAAGCGGTTGAATTATATAAGGAATGTGATATTGTTGCTTTCAGTGTTTATGTTTGGAATAATAATATATCAATGGAGATAGCAAAAGCATTAAAGAAAATAAACCCTGAAATATTAATATTAGCTGGTGGTTGCCATATTCCTGAGAATCCAAATTACATAAAAAAATATATGGATGATCATCCATATGTTGATATAGCATCTATAGGTGAAGGTGAAAGAGTCTTTACAAGCTTTTTAGAAAATTATCCTCAAAAAACTTGGGAAAATGTTGAATCTTTGATTTATAGAAATGGTGGTGATCTAGTGACCACACCACAGGCAGAAAGAATCAAAGATATGAATGAAATTCCCTCGCCATTTATCGAAGGATATTTTGATCAATTGATTAGAGATAATCCTGATGAAAGATGGATTGGGTTGTGGGAAACAAACCGTGGATGTCCTTTTGCATGTACATTTTGCGATTGGGGAGTAGGTTTTAAGAAGAAGGTTTCTAAATATGATCTTGATGGGAGGCTGTTTGAGGAAATTGATTGGTTTAGTAAGAATAAAATAGAATTTATTTTTACTTGTGATGCAAATTTTGGGATGTATAAAGATAGAGATCTCCCTATTGTTGAAAAGTTTGCTGAAAATAAAGCTAAGCATGGATTTCCTGAAGCTTTATCGGTCCAAAATACGAAAAATTCAAATATGGTTTCGTATCAAATTCAAAAAATACTAGCGGAATCGGGTTTAAGTAAGGGTGCTTTAATAGCTTTCCAATCTCTTGATTTTAAAACACTAAAAGCAATTAAAAGAGCAAATATCAAACTCAGCGTATTTTTTGAATTGCAGGCACAATTTATGAAAGATGGTATCAAAACTTTCTCAGATATTATTTTAGGTTTACCTGAAGAGACTTATGAAAGTTTTACAGATGGTGTTGGCAAGTTAGTTAGTTTGGGGCAGCACAACAGAATTCAGTTTAATAATTTAAGTATTTTGCCAAATACTGAGATGGGTGATCCCGAATACTTAAAAAAATATGAAATGGAAGTTGTAGAAAATAAAATTATAAATATTCACGGTGCCATGGGAGAGTGGTTAGATGATATATATGAAACTCAGAAAATGATTGTTGGAACAAAATCGATGCCTGGTGAGGATTGGGTAAAAACTCGCGTATTTGGGTATGTTGTTGCATTTTTACATTTCAATAAATTATTTCAAATACCAATTATAATCGCAAACAGTATTTATAAAATTAATTATACAGACATATTTAAAGCATTTGTAACTGAAAAAAAAACAAAAACCGGTTCTTATTCAGATTTAATTAAAGTGTTCTATGATCATGCGCGTAAAATGCAGAAAGGCGGTCCTGAATTTGTTAGTTCTAAAAAATGGCTCAATATTTGGTGGCCACCTGATGAATTGGCATTTATTAAAGCTGTTACTGAAGACAGATTAGAAGACTTTTATGTTGATGCTAAGGAAATACTATTTGAATTATTTGAAGAAAAAACTACTTTTATCAAAGATAATTATACTAAAGTAATTTCTGAAGCTATTTTACTAAATAAATCTCTAATCAAAATTCCTAATCAAACTGATGATATGCATGTAAATTTGAATTTCAATATCCTAGATATTTATGTTCAAACATTAATGGGCAATGAATGTGATCTAAAAGAAGGAATATTCAGATGCCATATTGATAGAACAAGCGAAACTTGGAATTCGTGGGAGGAATGGTGTGAAAAAGTTGTTTGGTGGTCAAACAAAAAAGGGGCATATTTATATAACTTCTCAATTACTAAATCTAATAATTCAAAAAACAATACTCCCCAGTTAGTAGAAATAGAAAGCGAACCCTTTGGTAATGATGCAAGGTACCAATAATTATGTAATGATAACTGCCTCAAGCAAAGGGCTTGGAAAAGCAATTGCTAAAGAGTTTGCGTCTAAGGGTTTTAATCTCATTTTAAATGGAAGGGATCAAAGAAAATTAAATGATACAATGAATGAGATTATTGCTGATAATTCAAAGAATATTGAATGTGAATACGTATTAGGTGATTTAAGATTAGATAATACTATTGAAAAATTATACAAAATAAGTAGAGATAAATTAGCAGTTTTGATAAATAATGCTGCCATACCTTGTTATGGATTGCCTCTTGAAGAGATGGTAGATGATCAAGTTTATGAGAGTATTGAAACGAATTTGATTGCACCCATTAAACTAACGAAAAAAATTTACCCATTATTTAAAGAGCAAGGCTACGGATCAATTATCAATATAAATTCAATA
>MDTB01045195.1_pt1 | contig 13348 bp, 9 predicted proteins | sample 811161 | NCBI WGS metagenome assembly MDTB01 (sample SAMN05326650, study PRJNA326480) | marine metagenome | isolation source: seawater | place: Mediterranean Sea | collected 2009
CGTGCGATGCCTGTGATTACGACGGTGTCTGTCATGTTTAAATAGCTCCCTTAGCCCTCACATCCTCAGGCCCTCAAGCCCGTATAGAATTTTAATAGCTTATCAAAACCGGCCTGCCAACTCAGATTTTGCCGCTCTCCAGGTATCAAAGACGCGCCCGCGCCTCGCAAAATACATTAAGCGGCGTTCGGGCCAATTTGCGCGGGGCTTTGAGTAGGTATTTTTTCGGCTCGCGGTTTCCCTCATAAATCACGAATGACAGCGTATCTATCGGCGTGTCGGATTTGCGCCATTTTGCCCGGTCGAGGCGACACGCCACCTTATGCAACCGCCCCTTATGTGGGCTTTCCAACGGCACGGCGAAACTGACACCAACATCACCATCGGGTAGCAAATCGCGCGTGACATCCTTGACGCGAAGCTCAAACTCCTCAGCGCTGGCGGCTGTTACCATCAACGCAAAAATTATGTTCGCAAGTCGGGCCACAACACTCACTCTCCAAGAAACGACATCACTTTACAGCGAAATATATGCCCTAAATAAAGCCTTCAACGCACGCGCTTGTCCAGCCTCCATCGATCGCGAGAACCCGAAGAATCAGTATTGTCTGTTTATCTTTTTTTAACTATGGTCGGGCCTGATGAATAATGATTGGAAATTTGCCCATATCTTCATGGTGTTACTCATGCTTGCCGCTGGCGTGCATCAGTTTCACCATGCAGCACATGATCATGAGGCCGAGGAAGCCGAAGCGCATATTGCCGAAACATGTGTGCTGGCAACATTGGCCGATGCCGTCCATTGCGTTGCGCCTGCCGTCCTCATCGCGACGCCCATTATTGCGCCGTCGCATCCGAAAACTAGCCAAACCAACCGGTCTTTGCAGGCTTATAGCCGGTATGCACGAGGGCCACCCCATTTGCTTGTCATCTAAAAATCAAATTTAAATTTAGGATAAGCAAATGAAAATATATATGCGCGCGACCGGTCTTACGGTCGCCATGACCTTGTGCATGCCAATTGCAGCACAAGCTCAAACTGAAACTGCTGAAGTGGACGAAGTTATTGTTTTGAGCAGTCCAACGCTCAAAGCAGCTTCCGATATTATTTCAGTCACTCATATCATTGATGCAAATGCCATCACGGAAGACCCAACCCAGACTATTGGCGATCTGATCTCAGACTTGCCGGGTGTTGACAGCGCTTCGCACGGCCCTGCGGTCGGGCGTCCAGTTATCCGTGGGCTGTCGGGTTATCGTGTCGGAACATTGGAAAACGGCCTTGGTATCGCGGATGTTTCATCCACTGCCAATGACCATGCCAATGCGCTCAATCTTTTCGAACAACAGCGTGTTGAAGTTCTGAAGGGTCCGAGTGCACTGCGTTACGGCCCTTACGCGAATACAGGCGTCGTAAATAGCTTCAATCGGCATTTTGACGCCGACGCGCAAGCCGAAACACAACTAATTGTCGGCGGTAATACCGTTTCAGATCAAACGCTTTCTTCTGTGTTTGCCCGTCGCGTTTATGACGATATCTCACTGGCATTTTCTGCCTTCGATCAGGAAAGTACGGAAATCCGTGTACCAACGCATGCAGAAAGTGCGTTTGAGCTGACCGAAGAAGGTGAAGACATTATCGACGTCAGTCAGGATGTGGCAAATACGTCAACCGCGTCAGATGGTATTACGGTATCTGCACGAATGGGCGCGCCTGGTTCACAACTCACCATTGTGGGTAGCTCGGTTGACCTATCATACGGTATTCCCGGCCACGCGCATGGTGGTGGCTCGGCTATCACCATCGGCATGCAGCGGGACACCGTACGCGCCGTCTTCAAACAAGATCTGACTGGTGCTTTCGAACGTCTGGAAGCGCATGCGCATCAGACTAATTTCGAGCAGATCGAGTATGACAATGGTTCACCTGAGACCATTTATGGTCGCGACGTGGATGAGCTAAAACTCGATTTTTTCAATGCGCCTGTTAATGGCTGGAGCGGCATTATCGGCGTGTCTTGGAAAACTGGTGATTTGTCAACTTCCGGTGAAGAGGCGTTTCTGCCAAGCACTGACGATGATGAAATTGCGGCCTATATTGTCCAATCGCGCGAAACAGGCGAGTGGATCACTGAGTTCGCACTTCGGCTTGATGATGTCTCGGTGGAAAGTCCCACCCAGAAAAAGACTTATGACCTCGTTAACCTGTCTGGAGGTGCTGGTTATCGTCTTGATGAGAATTCATTACTTGGCGCATCTGTCTCGCTGACCGAACGGGCACCGAGTGCAACGGAGCTGTTTTCCGATGGCGTGCATGCAGCCGTTAGTCGGTATGAGCGTGGTAGCACTAACTTGGAAACGGAAGAATCTGTTGCCAGCGAAGTGTACTATCGTCGGTCGTTCGGCGCCGCTGACATTCAGGTCTCGGCGTTCCAGAACGATTATGACAACTTCATTTATCTGAAGGGCGACGGTACACAGCTTGAGAGCACAGATGTTTTTGACTACAAGCAAGCCGATGCCGAAGTTTATGGGTTTGAAGTATCTGCCGCCACTGAGGGCAGCATCGACATGGCCGACTGGTCAGCTCGGTTTTCATACGCAAACCTGACAGGCGAATTGACGGACGGTACGCCGTTGCGCTCCATTCCACCTGAAAAATACGGCGTTCATGGTGAACTTACGCGCGGCGACATGTCCCTAGGACTAGATGTCGTGCATGCAGACGACCAAACCGACACACCGTCGGATCAGTTTGCAACGGATGGTTACACCGAAGTTAATGCTGATTTAACTTGGTCACCAGCCATGCTGACAGGCGTTCGTGTTTCGGTCGCCGTCGACAATTTGCTGGATGAGGAAATTCGACGTCATGCCAGTGCGTTGAAGGATCTTGCACCTGAAGCTGGGCGTAACTTCCGGCTTATTACCACTTTAAGTTTCTAGCTCTAACAAACTAGAAAACCGCATGCCTCGCGGCGACAACGCTGCGGGGCATGCATCAGCTAGCTGTCTGGCGACCTTAACTGTCCACGCTTATCCGGTATCCCTGTTTGGGATAATGTACCAGAATATCGCCCAGATCTGCGTCATGGCGCAGCACAGCCAGTTCATTATCACGCGTCCACACGACTTTGCCTTGCGTGACTTCCTGGCCGTAATCATCGGCCTGAATGGTGACTTGCGCATCGGCCGGTAGAGCCGGGTCTTCGACAACATCATCTGGGGGCGTCATGTCGGGATGCGTTGCCCGCGCAATCTCAAGCGCGACACTGGCTTCCATGGGTGTAGCGTCGCCGCTTTCCATGCCACGCATTTTCTCAAGCCATTCATTCAAAGCCGGTCGCGCGGCAATGCCATTACCAAAAACCGGTGCGGCAGAACTAAAATTAAGAACATGGTAAACCGACATATCCGCGAGGGTCGGGTTCTCACCCAGCAAGAACGGGGTTGCACGCAACTGGCTATCAAGGTTCGACATCGCCAGAAGCATTTGGCTTTCAAAATGCGGTAACATGGCCCCCGCACCCTCAGCCGTAAAGCCTGGGCTCATTTTGGCACGGTCTTCGAAAAACTCAGGCGGCAAAAGCTCCGCCAGTGCGATCACGGTGGGCATGGCCGACATAGAAAACAGCCGATGGTCTGCCCAGTCCGCAATAATTTCAGCCGCGCCTAAAAGATGCGGCGGCGTGAGGCATGGCTCGGAAAACCGCCGCTCCAATTCGCGCACCATCAGTGCCGTGTCGCAATAAATATGCGCCCCGATCTGTAGTACCGGAATACGCCGATACCCGCCCGTCAGCGGCGTGAGCGCCGGCTTGGGGGCAATGTTCGGCTGCTCAACGGCATGATAGGTCAACCCTTTAAAGCCCAGAACTTTTCGCATTTTTTCAGAGAATGGAGACATTTCGTATTCGTGCAATATAAGGTCGGACATCGTGTTTCCCTTTTTTGAATTCATGTTACGATCGCTGCAGATTATCAGCTTAATTTGACTATTTTTGGAGCCCCTATGACGCAAGTATATATGATCGCAAACCTAACGATAGATGACGCCGATACCTACCGCAAATATGAGAAGGGCTTCTTCCCCATACTGAAGAAATATAACGGCTCGTTTGTGACCTTTGACGATTCCATCGAACACTTCGAAGGCAGTACGCCTGTCCAAGGGCGCATTGTCATGTTCAGCTTTCCTTCCGAGGAAGTCGCACGCGAATGGTACAATGACGCCGACTACCAAGAGCTTTCGGAATTTCGCCGTGCTGGTGCGCCACTTAAATCTCTGACAATGGTTAAAGGCCTGCCGCCCAGAGATTAGTGAAATGCGGCCGAAGGACTAAAATCTGATGGCGTGAAGCTGACTTTCACTACCCTAAGCTGACGGGTCGAAATATGGCTTGTCACCGGCAATGGTGACACGCTCCATAACCCGCACATTAGGGAAATAGTCAGACGCAGCAAAATGCTGGCAGGCCCGGTTATCCCAGAAAGCAAGCGAGCCGGGCGCCCAACGGAAGCGACATTGCACTTCAGGGTTCCATGCGGTCTGATAAAGCTCCCTCAACAGCGCTGTGCTTTCGTCTGCTTGCATATCCTTGATGTGGCTAGTAAAGCCGGTATTGACGTAAATCAGCCGCTCCTTCGTTTCTGGATGCGTGCGGACCACCGGATGCTCAACCGGCGGGTATTTGTCATGCAACTCTTCGGGTGCTTTGTCGAGGCGTCGGGCAAACACACGTGCAATGTCATGCACAGCGACCAGATTTTCGATTCTCTCTTTCATCGCGTCCGACAACCGATCATAGGCCATAACCATATTGGCAAACAATGTATCGCCGCCATTGTCAGGCAATTCTATCGCCCGCAAAATCGACCCCAATGACGGGCGTTCGCGCCATGTAACGTCGGAATGCCAGTTATTTTCAGACCCACGAGATTTCGCGCCATGCGCAATGCGCAACACTTCAGGATCTGGTTGATCAGCAGGCGTTGCCGGATGAATTTCAAGATCACCAAACGCACTGGCAAAAGCAATGTGCTGCGCACGGTCGAGCGTCTGATCGCGGAAGAACACAACTTTATATTGTAGCAATGCCGCGTGCACTTCTTCAAAAAGCTGGTCATCTGGATTTGCCAGATCAGCACCGATTAACTCTGCACCGATTGCCGGTGTCATGGGACGCGCTTCGAAACGTGAAAACTCATCAAATTTTGCCTGTGCCGACATGTTCCCCTCCTATGTCGCAAATTCAGAGGTCAACTATGCACATTTTGGTCAATCGACTCAAACCGAAAGCCACTTGCATCTGACACGCATCCACCATGTACCCGATACTTGTATCTGACAAGGAAGTGCATAGACTGCATTCAATACAGGCTCACTAGAGGCGCAACATAGGCGTAAAGAGAGAGACAAGTGGCGTGAAACACCCTTTTGATTTTGCTGAAGAAGCCAAAACTTGCATTGCGAAAATGGACCTAGATACGCGCGCGTCGCTGCTTTCCGGCAGTAGTTTCTGGCACTTACAGGCACTGCCAGAGCATAATTTACCCAAAGTCATGGTCGCAGACGGCCCGCATGGTCTCAGAAAACAAGCGGAACATGCCGACCATTTGGGCATGCAGGCCTCAGTGCCGGCCACATGCTTCCCGACCGCCGTCACGCTGGCATCCAGTTGGGATGTTAATCTGATCACTGAAATCGGCACAGCAATTGGCCATGAATGTCAGGCCCAAGACGTGGCGGTGCTGCTCGGCCCCGGAGTCAATATCAAGCGCAGCCCGCTTTGTGGCCGCAATTTCGAATATTATAGTGAAGACCCGTTTCTGGCTGGTGAACTCGCGACCGCGTTTATTCGCGGTGTGCAGGCAACCGGCACTGGCACCAGCATCAAGCATTTTGCCGTCAATAATCAGGAGGCCCAGCGCATGGTCGTCGATACGCTGGTCGACGAACGTACCCTGCATGAGATTTACCTACCCGCTTTTGAGATTGCCGTGAAGCAAGCCCAGCCATGGACCGTTATGTGCGCCTATAACCGCTTAAATGGCAGCTATTGTAGTGAAAACAAAACGCTGACCCGCGATATTTTGCGCGATCAGTGGGGCTTTCAAGGGTTGGTCGTCACCGATTGGGGTGCAGTTAACGACCGGCCTTCAGGCATCGCCGCAGGCCTTGATTTGGAAATGCCCAGCAGTAGCGGCATTAATGACCGCGCCGCCGCTGACGCTGTTCGCGCGGGGGCATTATCGCAAACCGATCTGGACACAGCCGCCAGCAATGTCGCGGCGGCTATTATGGCTGGCGCACATAATAGCGTCGCTACGCAGGTCAATTTCGACGCCCATCATGGGCTAGCACGCCAGGCCGCCCGTGAGGGCGCTGTTTTGCTGAAAAATGATATGGACACATTACCCTTTAAGAAATCCGGTACGCTTGCCGTCATTGGTGCTTTTGCAGAAACGCCGCGCTTTCAAGGGGCCGGCAGTTCGCAGGTCAACGCCACACAAATCGACAAACCACTTGAGATGTTGCGCGCCACCATTGGCGATGCAGGGACGGTGACCTTCGCCAAGGGCTTTGATCCGGAAACAGCGGGGGCTGACGAAAACCTTATCGCCGAAGCGGTAGCCTGCGCCCAGAACGCGGAGCAAGTCATCATCATGGCAGGCTTACCACCACTGTTTGAAGCGGAAGGGTTTGACCGCGAACATTTACGCCAGCCACCACAACTCGATGCGCTCGTTACCGCTGTCGCAGCGGCCAATCCGGCGTGCGTGGTTGTTCTATCCAATGGCGCACCTATCGAAATGCCGTGGGTCACACATGTACCAGCAATTCTTGAGATTTATTTGGCTGGGCAAGCGGGTGCCGGGGGTTTATGCGATCTCGTTTTTGGCGATGTGTCGCCCAGCGGTAAACTTGCGGAAACCTTTCCGCTGGCCCTTACAGATTGTCCGGCGCAGGAAAACTTTGCCAGTCACCCGCGTCAGATCATTTACCGCGAAGGCCTGAATGTTGGCTATCGCCACTTCGCGACCCAACAGGCGCCAGTTCTGTTCCCGTTCGGCCATGGCCTCAGCTACACAACATTCAGCTATGCGAATATGCGTGTCACCGGCGATATGTCAGGGCATGATTTGACCCTTGAAGTGCTGGTGGATGTAACCAATAACGGCACGCGTGATGGCGCTGAAACCGTCCAGCTTTACGTGCGCGACGTCGAAGCCAGCGTGTATCGTCCCGACCGCGAACTTAAAGCGTTTCAGAAAAAACACCTCGCCGCTGGCGAGACCGCAACTTACACGCTGACACTCGACCGTCGCAGCTTTGCCTTTTTCGATATCGACACAAGCGATTGGGTTATTGAACCAGGCGCGTTCGAATTATTGCTCGGTGCCTCCAGCACAGATATTCGCCTTTCAGCGGAAATTACCCTGCCCGGCGACGCCCAGCGCAATGTGCCGCGCAGCCACGAGACACCCTATATTATAATGACTGATGCCCAGCTCGCCGCACGCGGGCTGGAGATCACAGTGCCGGAAACCATAAAACCCTACCACGCAAATACGACCTTAGCAGATATCCAGCATCACTGGCTTGGAAAGCGTTTGGTTGCCATGGTGTTCAAAGCGATCGAAGGCACGCTTGGCCCGACCCAGACTGACAGTCCTGTTCTGGTGAAAATGCGCTCAGAAATGGTGCTGTCTATGCGCCTCACCACAGTGCGGGTGATGAGCGGTGGCGCGTTGACGCCAAAACGCTTCGCGCTAATGCTGGACCTACTAAATGACCGCTGGCTCCGTTTTTTGAGCAGGCTGTTTACCCGCTAATTCTTGCTGCCACTTTAAATCTTGCTATCGCTGGCGCGTAAATCCAGCCAATTAACCTCGTCATCATCTAGGGTAATTGCGCAAGCGGCAAGGCTGTCAGCCAATTGCATGGGCGTGCGCGGCCCGATAAGAGCAGCGGTCGCAAAAGGCTGGTGCAATACGTAAGCAAGCGCAATTTGCAACGCAGACACGTTTTTGCGTGCGGCAAGTTCTAATGCGCGGCGGCGGCGTTCAAGGTTTTCGGGAGAGCCCCACACACGATGCATCTCATCAATGGTTGGGTCTGCACCATGGCGCGAAGCGGAAAGTGGTTGGGCTTCCCAGTCCAAGAAAAACCCACGCGCCTGCGCCGACCATGGAAACAAAGCAATGCCGGTTTTGGTGTGCCAGTCGCGAAATGAATCCGTCGAACTGGCGAGGCACCCGTCCCAGACCGGTTGCTCCATGCGCGCCAGAGAGAAGTTATTGCTGACCAGCGCGAAGCCTTGCTTGCCTGACGCACGCGCATAGGCATTGGCCGCATCAATACGCGCCGATGTCCAGTTGGAGCCGCCATAGACCCGCATGCGCCCTGCTTTAACTTGGGCATGCAACGCATCGACCCACTCCTCGACCGGGATATCCGGGTTATCTCGGTGCAAACAGTAAATGTCGATATATTCGGTTTGCAGGCGGTTTAACGATTCATCCAGCTGGCGCGCCATTGCATCGGGTGTGCAATCCGGCGGGTGTGCTCCTTTGCCGAGAATAACAATCTGATCGCGCACGCCACGCGCCTTAATCCAAGCCCCCAAAACTTGCTCGCTAACGCCGTCGCTATAAATATGCGCTGTATCAAAGCAAGTGCCGCCTTGCTCGAAAAATGTATCGGCCATCGCTGCCAGCGTTGGTGCATCGATCTGGTTATCTGTTCCCAAAACCAACCGCGAGATTGGTGTATCTACCCCGTCCATATGCATCATTGGCGTAATCCCATGCCGACCAGCCACGGGTGGGTTGGCATCAAATCCAGTTGGGCCAAGCGTGTCGGCGTCATAGGTTACGCCTCCGGCTGTGCGCCAGCGATCGAGCCAGTAGGCGGTGTTGATCGAAAATTCCGGCGATACAAGGTCGGATGCGATATCACCCCGTTGCAAACAATCGGCCACATGGTCAGCTTCAACGGCGTAAAGCGGACGGGTCTCCGCAGTTGAAAATTCCTGCACGCTGCCGTCTGCCTTGGTCACAACTATTGATTGGTTATCTGGTCCCGAATGCCATGGCTGGTCAATCACCAGCTTGCCGTCGCTGCCCATAACTGAAATCTGCCACGCAATATCCGTGTCGATCGCGCAATGCAAGTCGGCAGCAAAATTGCCGTAATCAAGTATCGCGCGCGCTTCGGCATCAACGCCTGTCGGTGCAAGACGCGCCTCGCCGCTCAGAGCATGAGGCTCGCCCAACAAAAACCGCGCCGCCGTGAGCGGATAAATACCAATGTCCAGCATGCCGCCGCCTGCGCGATCACGATTATAGAGCCGGTGTTCGGGTGTGAAGGGAAACGAAAAACCAAAGCCCGAAGAAAAGCCAGTAACCGTGCCAATCTCACCATCACTCACCAGCTTGCGGGCAAGATACATGCGCGGATGCATGACATACATCAAGGCTTCGACAAGCAAAACATTATTGCGTGCGGCCGCACCGTAAAGGCTCAAAACCTCACCTTGGTTCAAGCCAAGCGGCTTCTCACACAAGGTGGCTTTGCCTGCTTCCAACGCGCGGTGCGCCCAAACAACATGGGCGTCATGCGGCGTTGCAATGTAAACCGCATCAATATCATCACGCGCCAAAAGTGCAGCATAGTCATGGCTGGGTGTGCCGCCATGTGTGTCGCAAAATGCTTGCGCACGCGCGAACGACCGGCTGGCAACGCCGAACAGTACTCCGTAATGACTGTGTTTTAGGTCGCTGGCAAAAGTATCTGCAATGCTTCCTGTCGCCAGAATGCCCCAGCGTATTTTACCGTCCATAGGTCGCCTCGTTTAAAATGCGGCGATGCCCGTAATTGCACGACCAAGGATGAGCGCATGCACATCATGGGTACCTTCATAGGTATTGACAGTTTCAAGATTAATCGCGTGTCGCATAATGTGATATTCTTGCGCAATGCCGTTGCCACCATGCATATCACGAGCGGTGCGGGCAATATCAAGCGCTTTGCCGACATTATTGCGCTTCACAATAGACACCATTTCTGGCGCAAATCGACCTTCATCCATCAGTCGACCAACGCGCAAGCTTGCCTGATAACCAAGTGCGATCTCGCCTTGCATATCGGACAGTTTTTTCTGGTAAAGCTGGTTTGCCGCCAGCGGCTTATTGAATTGATGACGCTCAAGACCGTAAGTCCGAGCAGCATGCATGCAAAATTCAGCCGCGCCCATTGCGCCCCAGCTAATGCCATAACGCGCGCGGTTCAGACAGCTAAATGGCCCCTTTAAACCTTCGACATCCGGCAACATATTTTCTTCCGGTACCTGCACATCATCCATCATGATCATGCCGGTAACAGATGAACGCAGCGACATTTTGCCTTCAATTTTTGGCGCGGAGAGACCAGCCATGTCTTTTTCAAGAATGAAGCCTTTGATTTTGCCATCATGCGCCTCTGATTTTGCCCAAACAACAAACACATCAGCGACGGGAGCATTGGAAATCCACGTTTTCGAGCCGTTTAAAACAAACCCGCCATCGACCTTCTTGGCAAAGGTCCGCATACCAGCGGGGTCTGAGCCGGCATCTGGTTCCGTCAGTCCAAAACAACCGATCCATTCACCACTTGTCAGTTTCGGCAGATATTTTTCTTTCTGTTCTTGTGAGCCGAATGTGTTGATTGGATGAATAACTAGCGATGATTGAACCGACATCATTGAGCGATAACCGCTATCGACGGCCTCAACTTCGCGCGCGATCAGCCCGTAGGAGACATATGACGCGCCAGCACCGCCAAAGTCGGGAGACACAGTAGCGCCTAAGAGCCCCTGCTCGCCCATTTCGCGGAATATTTCCGGCTCAACAGTCTCATTTGCAAAGGCGTCGATGACACGCGGTTGGAGGCGTTCACGGGCAAATGCGCGTGCGCTTTCGGAGATCAACCGTTCTTCTTCAGTTAATTGTTCAGTGAGCAGAAACGGGTCTTCCCAGGCGAATTTTCCAATTTTTTCCATGGTGTATTATCCCCTTTTCCCTCGCCTTATGCCGAAAAAAAAGGCCGCGTGCATCAAAATAACGCACGCGACCCCCAGATTAACAATAATCCGTTATTTTTTGATCATGCCGTTTAGCATTTTGCGAATTTTATCGCCATAAGGCGGACGCAGCATGCCGGCAGCAAACTCAAATGATGTTTGACGGAAAATGGTTTTGGCGTGACTGAAATTCACGAAACCCTCACGGCCGTGATAGGCACCCGTACCAGACGGACCTACACCCCCAAACGGGGCATCATCCTGCATGATATGCGTTATCACATCGTTCACCGAAACGCCTCCGGAGGTCGTGGAGTTGACCACCCGGTTTTCTTCCGCACGGTCATCGCCAAAATAATACAGGCCAAGGGGACGCTCATGGTCATTTACGTATCCGATTGCATCATCGACCGTTTTATATGACTTGACCGGCAGGATTGGACCAAAAATTTCTTCCTGCATAACCTTCATGTCTTCGGTTGGTTCGACAATGATGGTTGGCGGAATTTTATGGTATTCCTGCTGGGAAAAGTCCTCATCGGCCGGGTTCAATTCCACAACAGTTGCCCCTTTTTCACGGGCATCGTCCAGATAGCTTTGGAGACGGTCGTAATGGCGCTGGTTGACGATAGAAGTATAATCTTCATTGTCTTTTAGCGTCGGGAACATGGTTTCAATTGATGACGACGCTTCGCTCACAAAACTGTCAACTTCACCTTCGGGCACCATCACATAGTCGGGTGCGAGGCAAATCTGACCAGCATTCAGCGTTTTGCCCATCATGACCCGCGCGGCGGTTTTCTTCATGTTGGCGCTTTCCGACACGATCACCGGCGATTTACCGCCAAGCTCAAGTGTTACTGGAACAAGGTTCTCCGCGGCTGCACGCATCACATGTGATGCGATTGCCGTGGCACCGGTGAACAGCAAATGGTCAAACGGCATTTTCGAAAAATTAGCCCCGGTTTCAGGCCCACCCAGAACAACAGCAACGTCTTCCTGGTCGAAATACTTCTCGCACAGCTCTTTCGTCAGCAGCGCGCAATTTGGCGTATACTCCGACGGTTTGATGATCGTGCGGTTGCCTGCAGCAAAGATACTGCCCATCGGTGCAAAGCAAAGATTGAATGGGAAATTCCAAGGCACAACATTGCCAACACAGCCCAGCGGCTGATACTCAACACGCGTACTGGCACCTAGAAGGCCCATTGGGAACATCGAATGGCGTTTGGATGCCTTCATCCATTTGCGCACGTTTTTCTTCGCATATTTAAGTGGTGCCAGCGTGCCGCCGACATCCGTCGCCAGCGACCCTTCTGGGCTCCGATTGCCAAAATCGGCATTCAGCGCCTCAACGATAGCGTCTTTGTTGTCAACAAGCACGGCGATGCACCGGTCGATCAGATCGATGCGACGCTCGGCTGACATTGGCCCTTCGGCGATATGGGCCTTCTTTTGTAGTTCTACGAGCCGACGGATTTCCTCTTCCGGCGTCTCTGGCAAATCAATAATTTGTTCAGCTGCACTCATAAGTCCCTCCTAATGTTGAGACAACTAAATCAAATGTTAGCCCCCTTGCCAAGAACTAGTTTTGAAGCACAGCTCAGTAAGTGAATTCAGTCTTTTATTTTTGTTTAAAACGGCTAACGTAGTGCGCAATTATTCGAGGGGAATTTCATGACTGAACTTGTAACTACACACCTTGCCGATACTGGTGTTTTGACTGTTAGTCTTAATCGGCCAGAGGTGCTGAATAGCCTTAACCGACCTATCGTCGAACGTCTGATCGAAGTGATGACCGATGCCGACAAAAATGACGCCGTGCGAAGTATTATTCTAACTGGCGAAGGCCGCGGATTTTGCGCTGGCGCAGATCTCGCCAATGGCCAATGGCCGAGCAATGAAGGATGGTCAGGCGGAGACGTTACTGCCAACGCCATGGAAGTTGGCTATAATCCGCTTGTTCGCGCCATCGCATTTAACTCAAAGCCGGTCGTCACAGCCGTTAACGGCGTAGCCGCGGGAGGTGGCGTGGGAATAGCACTCGCGGGCGACATTGTAATTGCCGGGGAAAGCGCCAAGTTTAAACTCGTTTTTGCACGTCAGTTAGGCATTATTTCAGACCTCGGTTCGTCGTGGCTGATCCCGAATTTGGTGGGGCGCGCGCGGGCCAATGGCATGGCGCTTTTAGGCGACAATCTATCGGCTGAAAAAGCCGCCGCTTGGGGGCTCATTTGGGAAATGCTTCCAGATGACAAACTGATGGAAACCGCAACTGAATATGC
>MDTB01099333.1_pt1 | contig 13347 bp, 14 predicted proteins | sample 811161 | NCBI WGS metagenome assembly MDTB01 (sample SAMN05326650, study PRJNA326480) | marine metagenome | isolation source: seawater | place: Mediterranean Sea | collected 2009
GGGTGCAAAATATTACCAGGTTCAGAAACTAAATCTCTAGTAAGAAAAACCCCTTCCAAAAGAGCATTTAATTTATTTCTTAATAAATTTTTTTGTTTAATGTTACTGCCAACAACGCTTAAATTTATATTAACATTTTTTTTATTATCAGTTTTATAAAGATTAAAATTATAAGACTTAAGTTGTACTCCATGAAGAAACTTTTCTAATTGAAAATTATTAAGAGAATTATTTTCTACATTAATAAAAGAATTCTCTTTCTTATTTTTCTTTAAATAAACATATAAATTTGAACCAAGTTTTTCAAAATCTAATGATACTTTTGATTTAGTGCAATTCACGAATATATAGCTTTTATCGTTATAATCTTTTATAAGAAAATCCTGTTCGGAGAAAAGTTTATTAGAAAATATTGATTTCGTTAATTGTTTAATCACTTTACTTTTTCTAACTTTTTGTGTTAGGAGAATAATCTCACTATCCTTAGCTATTTTTGGGACTTTGTTTACAAAATTTAAATTTAGCTTCATTTTTATGAAATTTTTATTAGATAATGTTGTATATTTATAAAAATAATAATTTCAATGAATAAATTAATTTTCCGTAAATTATCTCTTGATATACTTAATTTTTTTTTAATATCTTCATTTAGCATTACTTTTATTGTTTGGATTGTTCAAGCTGTAAATTTCTTAGACTTAGTATCAGACGATGGTCACAGTCTTTTTGTATATTTTTATTATGTCTCACTAAATTTACCAAAAATCTTTAGCAAAACAATTATATTTATTTATTTTATATCAATTTTTTATATAATAATTAAATATTATAACTCAAATGAGTTAATAGTCTTTTGGAATAATGGAATAAAAAAAATTCAATTCATAAATTTTATTTTTAGATTTTCATTAATATTTTTAGTTCTTCAATTAATTTTAAATGTTTTTATAGTACCTAAAACACAGAATCTAGCAAGAATGTATATAAAGAATTCTAACATAGATTTTTTACCAAAGTTAATATCTGAAAAAAAATTTATAAATGTTGTAAAAAATCTCACAATTTTCATAGAGGAATATAAAAAAAATGGTCAACTTAAAAGAATTTATATTAATGAAAAAATTGATAACAATAAATCAAAAATTATTGTTTCAGAAAGTGGAAAAATTATAAGAAAAAATAACAAATATTTTTTAAGACTTTTTAATGGTGGAATGACGGATATAAATAAAGAAAATACTTTTACATTAAATTTTTCCGAAACTGACTATGATTTATCAAATTTTTCAACCAAAACTGTAACAAGATCAAAAATTCAGGAATTAGACTCACTAATATTATTTAGTTGTATAAAAAATGAAATTTTAAATAAAGATACTAATAAAGATAACTTAAAAGTAATAAATGATCCTCAAAATAAAACTTGCCATTTAAGAACGGTTAAATCAATTAGTGAGGAACTATACAAAAGATTTTTATTACCATTTTACACACTTATAATTTCTTTAATAGGAGCTAGTTTAATAATTGAACCAAAATCAAACTACTTATTAAGGTTTAAAAAACTTAATATTTTTTTAATTGGAATTTTAATCATAATATTATCCCAAATTAGTCTAAAATTTATTCTTACTTCAATCAATTTAACATATTTTTCTCTTTTATTACCTTTTATCCTAGTTATTATTTATTATTTATTTTTAGCCATACTTACAAATTTTAAATTGAGTTATTTATGATTTTAAAACAATATGAAAATTATTTAATAAATTTATTTTTAAAAAATATTTTAATTATATTGACAGTTTTTATTTTTTTAAGTTTTTTTTTAAATATTTTTGAAGAAATTAAATACTTTGAGAATAAAGAAAATGAGCTTTATTATCCAGTTTTTTTAACTTTATTAAATATACCATCTATAATTTTTGAAATTCTCCCTTTTATATTTTTATTAGGAGTAATGTTTTTCTTTATAAATCTCTATGAAAGAGAGGAAATTGAACTACTTAGAACCAATGGAATAAATAATTATAAAGTAACTAAAATAATTTCATTAGTATCCCTAGGCTTAGGAGTAATCTTAATTTTTATTTACTACTCTTTTTCAGCAAATTTAAAAAATTTATACTTAGAGACAAAATATAGATATAGTAATTCAGGAGATCATCTAGCTGTTGTTAATGAGGATGGGTTATGGATAAAAGAGAAAAATAGTGAAAATAATAGTATTTTTATTATTAATGCTGCAAATTATAAAATAAATCTTCTTGAAAAAATTAAAATTACCCAATTAGATGAAAACTACAAATTGATAAACACAATTTTCTCAGAGAAAGCAGATATTAATGAAAAAATTTGGATCTTGCAAAATGTAAAGATTTATTCAGAAAATAAAAAAACCGAAAGTTTTCAAAATTATAATTATTTTTCATCTTTTGATGCAAAAATTATTTCTAACCTATATTCAAATCTTAATTCATTAAATATTTTACAATTAATTAAATTAAAGGATAATTATGAGTCAATTGGATATTCTTCAACAGAAGTTAGATTACATCTTAATAAAATATATAGCATCCCAATTTATTTAACTCTGACAACAATTATAGGAGCGCTTTTGATGTTTAAGTTTAATTTTATTAAATCTAAATTTTTCATTATTGTTATTGGAGTATTTATTTCAGTTATATTTTATTATATTAATTATTTTTCAATATTATTTGGAAAAAATGAAACCTTACCTGTTTTGATATCTATATGGTTGCCACAAAGTATAATTTTTCTTATATGTGCCTTAGGATTAATTCGATTAAATGAAAAATAGAATAATTATAAATATTTTTTTAGTTTTTTTTGTCATGACTTCATGCTTAAATGCTGAGACTGTTTTTTTTGACTCCAAAAATATTAAAATTGAAGAAGATGGTAATATGATTTTTGCCACTAAGGGAACAGCTAAAATCCCATCTAAAAACTTAATTATAAAAGGTGATAAATTTGTTTATGATAAAAAAACTTCAGAATTAACAGTTTTTGACGATGTTAAATATTTTGATAAGCAACAAGATATCATAATTGAAAGTCAAAAATTAATTTATAATAAAATTGAAAATACTATTTTTTCTCAAAGTGATACAAAAATCGATATAGAAAATAAATATAATATTTTATCAAGAGACGTAATTTATGATAGAAATTCTATGAAAATTTCTAGTAATAATCAAACTCTAGTAGATGATAAAAATTCAAATAGTTTTGATTTTAATTTAGGTTTATTATTCGATATTAGTAAAGAAGTAATTTCCTCTGAAAAAGTACTCGTAACAGATAAAAATTTAAATAAGTATTTTTTTGAAAATTCAAAAATAAATTTAAAAAGTAATGAAATTGCAGGAAAAGGATTACATATAGATTTTGAGAATTCTTATTTTGGAAATGAGAATAATGATCCAACGTTAAAAGGTAAAAGTGCAATTTCAAATAATGATAATACAAAAGTATATAAAACAGTTTTTAGTACTTGTAATAAAGAAAATAAAAATTGTAGAGGATGGGAATTAGAGAGTAATTTATTTACACATAATAAAATAAAAAAATTATTCGAGTATAGAAAGTCTTGGTTTAAAGTTTTTGATAAAAAGGTTTTTTATGTTCCATACTTTAATCATCCTGACCCTACTATCAAAAGAAAGTCTGGTCTTTTAACCCCTTTTTACAAAGGTTCTGATAATCTAGGATCGTCAATCAGCACTCCTTATTTCTTTGCAATATCTAATTCTAAAGACTTTACATTCAAGCCACGAATATACTTTAATAATGAGTATCTTTTTCACTCTGAATACAGACAGGCATTTAAAAATGCTGATCTTAAAGCTGACTTTAGTTTTAATAGAGAAGAAAAAGGAACTAGCACACATCTTTTTACTGATATCAATGGTACTTTTGATGAAAACACTGATTTTGAGCTTAAAATAGAAAATGTTAGTAATGATAATTATTTAAAAATACACGATATAAAAGATTATACACCTATTATTAACAGCCACAGCACATTATCGTCATTTTTTAAAATTGACAGAACAATAGATGAGGACACAAATCTAAATGCTTCAATTAGAATATATGATGATTTAAGTGAGAATGATAGTGACAAATATCAATATATATTTCCTGATTTCAATTTTAGTAAATCTTTAGACTTAGACGATAGTTATCAAGGAAATTTTAAATTCTTATCCTCTGGATTTCAAAAAGTTTATGATACCAATAAACATGAAGTTCTCATTAATAATGATTTCAATTACGACTCATTTAATTTTATTTCATTAAAAGGTTTTGTTTCAGATTATAGTTTATTACTCAAGAATTTTAATACTTATTCAAAAAACTCAGCAGTTTATGAAAATAAAAATGATCATGAAATCTTCGGAACAATATTGCTTAAGTCAGAATATCCTTTGAGAAAAGACCTTAATAAATCTGTAAATTATTTAAAACCTATTATTCAAGCAAGAATAAGCCCAACCAATGGAAAAAATATATCTTCAAGCTTCACCAGAATTGAATACGATAATGTTTTTTCTCCTAATAGAATTGGAAGGACTGATATGGTTGAAAAAGGGAATTCGGTTACATTTGGAATTGAATTTGAAAAACAAAACTTAAACAATGAAAAAATATTAGGTTTTAATTTAGCAAATGTATTAAAAGATAAAAAAAACTTTGATTTGCCAAAAGTTTCAAAACTTGACCAAACAAGATCTGATATTATAGGAAATTTATCCTATAATTTTAATGATTTTGTTGAGTTCGATTACAATTTTTCTTTTGATAGAGATTTAGACTTTTCAAATTATGATGCTATTAGTACAAAATTTGTTATGAAAAAACTATCTTCTACTTTTGATTATATAACTGAGAATCATGAATTAGGTGATACAGAAGTTATCAAAAATGACACAGAATTTAATTTTACCGATGAGCACTCAATTCAATTCAGTGGCACCAAAGATTTGAAAGAAGATGATACTCAGATTTATAAACTGGGCTATGAATACAAAACTGACTGTTTATTGGCATCATTTCAGTATCAGAAAAAATTTTACAGAGATGAAGATCTTTTGCCAGATGAAAGTTTATTTTTTCTAGTAAGATTTATACCTTTTGCTGAGCTTAGGGGATCAGCAAGTTCGATATTTGAAAAAAAAGATGAATTTAAGTAAGATTTTATTAATTTTAGTTTTGTTATTATTTAATAATATCCCATCCAATAGTTTCGAAGTAAATATTGAGATAAAAATTCAAGATCAAATTATTACAAATATAGATATACTTAATGAAAAAAAGTATTTATATTTTTTGAACCCAAAATTAGAAAATATAGATGATGAAATAGTAAATAAACTTGCAAAAGAATCATTGATAAAAGAAATTATTAAGAAAAATGAAATTAGTAAATTTTTTAACTTTAATGATAATAAAAAAATAAATAATATTGCCGAAACAAATCTTTTAAAAAGTAAAAATATACATAGTAGAAATGATTTTAAAGAAATTTTAAAAAATATAAATTTAAATTATAAAACGATTGAAAATAAATTGAAAATTGAAACATTGTGGAGTCAACTGATTTATGAGAAATATAAGGATAATGTTAAGGTCAATAAAAAAAAATTAAGAGATAGAATATCAAAAAAATTTATTAATAAAAAAAAAACATTTGAATATAATCTATCTGAAATTGTATTAAGTCCAGATCTAAAAAATAATCTAGACTTAGAATTAAACAAAATTATTGAGAGTATTCAAAACGTAGGATTTGAAAATACTGCTAATATTTATAGTATCTCAAATACAGCAAAAAATGGCGGCCTAATTGGTTGGGTAAATGAAGCACAACTCTCACAACAAATAAATAATACACTTAAAAATTTAGATATTTACCAAATTAGTAAGCCTATAGAAATAAATAATGGATACATTTTACTTAAAATAAATAATAAAAAGAAATATGAGAACAAAATTAATATAGATGAACAATTTCAAAAAGCTTTAAATAAAGAGATAAATAAGCAGCTTAATAATTTCTCAAATATTTATTACAAAAAATTAAAAAAAAATATTCGAATAAATGAATTCTAACATAATTCTTGTTGTTTTAGGTGAGCCAAATAGTACTTTCTCTGAAGTATTATTCAAATATTTTAATTCGACTAATTTTAAAAAAAACAAAAATAAAATAATTTTAATTGGTAGTAAGAATTTATTAATCAACCAAATGAAAAAATTAAAATATAATTTTTTATTAAATGAAATTAAAAATGTTAATAAATCAATTCTAAAATCTATCAATATTATTAACGTAAAATATAACTTTAAAAAAACATTTACCAAGATTACAGGCTCATCTAACAAATATATCGAAAACTGCTTTGATTTAGCAATTGAAATTATTAAATTAAATAAGTTATCTAATTTAATAAATGGCCCTGTATCAAAAAAACATTTTTTAAAAAAAAAATTTCCTGGAATAACTGAATATGTTGGATCAAAAACAAAAACAGAGAAAACTGTTATGCTTATTTATAATAAAGAATTATCAGTTTCGCCATTAACAACACATATTCCAATTAAATATGTGGCAAAACATATTAAAAAAAATAAAATAATTAATCATATAAAAATAATAAATGAATTTTATAAGTCAAAATTAGGAAAAAAACCTAAAATTGCATTATTGGGATTAAATCCTCATTGCGAAACTACAGATATAGTCAGTGAAGAAGTAAAAGAAATCATTCCGGCAATAAATTATTTGAGTAGAAAAAAAATTAAAGTGTACGGACCAATGTCTGCAGATACTTTTTTTTTACGTAAAAATATAAAAAAATTTGATGTAGTTGTAGGAATGTATCATGATCAAGTTTTAACACCTGTTAAAACATTATTTCAATTTGAAGCAATAAATGTTACACTAGGATTACCATTTGTAAAAGTTACCCCTGACCATGGGCCGAACTATGAGATGATTGGAATTAATAAATCTGATCCATCTTCAATATTTTATGCTTTTAAGTTTTTTAACGAAATTAAATGAGATATTATCCAAAAAAAAGTTTAGGCCAAAACTTTTTAACAAACGAAAATATAATAAGTTTGATCACAAATTGTGCTAAAGTTAACAAAAATACTACCGTTATTGAATTAGGACCAGGTAAAGGATCGTTAACTGAAAAAATATTAGAAAAGAAACCGAAAAAGTTAATTGTTATAGAAAAAGATCAAAGACTTTTAAATATTTTAAATGATAAATTTGGAAGTAATATCAAAATTATTAATGATGACATGTTAAAAATTTCATATGATAAATACTTAGTAGAAGATTTAATAATATTTGGCAATTTACCTTATAATATTTCAACTCAAATATTGGTAAAATTGATAAAAATAGAAAATTTAAGTAAATTTTGTAAAAAGCTTGTTTTAATGTTTCAAAAAGAAGTTGCAGATAGAATCTTAGCAAATTCAAATACAAATAGTTACGGTAGATTGTCAATTTTATCAAATTGGAGAATGGGTATTAAAAAAGTAACAGATATAGAACCAGAGTGTTTTTATCCTAAACCTAAAGTAAAAAGCACTTTATTAATTTTTGAACCAAAAAAAAATTATTTTAAATTAAAAAATCCTAAAAATTTGGAACATATTACAAATATATTTTTTAGCCAAAGACGTAAGATGATAAAAAAGCCAATGAAGTTTATTTTTAAAAATTTTCAAGAAATTTCAAAAAAATTAGATGTTGATCTAAAATCACGACCACAAAATCTTGATAAGTTAACTTATTATAAAATCTGTGAGATATATGAATCTTTAATTCAATAAATATTTTATATGACTTCTAATAAATTGTTTATCATACTTTAATAATTTTTTTTGTTTTTTTTGGATATTAATAAAGTTTATTATAGATTTGTAGCAAACTTCTACTTTATCATTTATTACTGTAAAGTCATATTCTTTCCAGTGCATAACGTCTTTTTTAAATTGTTTCATTCTCTCTTGAGCAATTTTCTTATCTTTCTTATCTCTTTTAAGTAACCTATTAAATAATTCTTTCTTTGATGGTGGAAGAATAAATACTGTTATAATTTTATATTTTAATTTTTTTTTTTTTATTTGCTTTGTTCCTTGCCAGTCAATATCAAAAATGATGCTTTCTCCTTCGTTTAAATTTTTAATTATACTGTCTTTTAATGACCCATAATAATTTTTAAAAACTTTTGCATATTCTAAAAATTTATTATTTTTTATTAAATTTTTGAATCTTTTGTAACTTACAAAAAAGTAATGTTTGCCATTTTTTTCATTTTTTCTTGGTTTTCTTGTTGTATAAGAAATTGAAGTTATATAATTTTTTCTAGATGAAATTTTTTTGACTAAAGTTGTTTTTCCAGCGCCTGATGGGGAAGATAGTATAACTATTATCCCAACTTTTTTTCCAGCCATTTAAGTAAAAATTTAGTTTGATTTGTTTTCAATAAATTTTACTGCATCACCAACTGTTAAAATTTTTTCAGCATCGCTATCAGAAATTTCAGATCCAAATTCTTCTTCGAATGCCATAACTAATTCAACAGTATCTAAGCTATCTGCACCTAAATCGTCGATAAAGCTTGATTCTTCATTAACCTTTGACTCGTCGATACCTAAATGATCTGCAACTATTTTTTTTACTTTGCTTGAAATATCATCTGACATTTTGTTCCTTAAAGTTAATTTGTTAATAAATATTTTATTAATTTTGTCAACTAAAATACATACCCCCATTAACATGGATTGTTTCACCTGTGATATAATCAGATAAATTAGAGCTTAGAAAGGATACTGTATTTGCCACATCCTCTGGTTTGCCTAAACTATTAAGTGGTATTCGTGCTTTTAAAAATTCCGAGTGATCTTTACTTATTTTATCGGTCATTTCTGACATTATAAATCCTGGTGATACACAATTAATTTTAATATTTTTTTTTCCATATTCCAATGCAAGGCTTTTTGACATTGCAATTATCCCAGCTTTTGATGCTGCATAATTTACTTGTCCAATATTTCCTGAATGACCTACTACAGATGTAATATTTATAATTTTACCATTTTTATGTTTTAGCATTTTTTTTATAACATATTTAGAAATGAAAAAAGTTGAACTAAGATTTATGTCTATTACTTTTTTCCATTCTTCTTCTTTCATTCTAATTGATAAGTTATCTATTGTGATACCAGCATTATTTATAAGAATATCAATTTTATTCGACAAGATTCTATTGGCATCCTCAACAAATTGCTCAATTTTATCGTGATTAGATATATCAAATTTTAAAACATTTATATCCTTGTATATTTCTTTCAATTTTTTTAATTTCTCCTCATTTGTGCCTGTTGCAACAACATTTGCACCTACTGTTATTAATTTGTCCACAATCGAATTTCCTATTACGCCTGTAGCTCCTGTAACTATAATATTTAAGTTTTTAAGACTGATCATAAATTATTTAAATCACTTATTGTATTTACTTGAATTAAATTTACATTTCTATCAATTCTTTTTACAAGTCCTGACAGTACTTTGCCAGGTCCAATTTCAATGAATTTATTATTTCCTAAGTTAATCATGTTTAAAATGCTTTCTCTCCACCTAACTGGTTTTTCGATTTGTTCTATTAACAGCTTTTTTATAGTATCTATATCCTTTGTGGGTTGAGCAGTAACATTTGAAACTATATTATTCTTTGGAGTAGAAAATTTAATATTTGAAATTTCATTTTTCATCACTTGTGTAGCGGGATACATTAAAGCACAATGGAAAGGTGCTGAAACAGGTAATTTAATATTTTTTATGTTTATTTTTTTTAATACATTAATTAATAGATCAATATCTTTTAATTTACCACTTATTACTACCTGCCCATTAGAATTATCATTTGCCAAGAAACAAGTGAATTTTTTGTGATTACTTTGAATTATCTCCTCTATCTTATTTATCTCTTCACCAAGTACAGCTATCATACCACCCTCATTCTTTGGTACGGCGTTTTGCATAGCATTTCCTCTTTTTTTTAAAAGTTTAATTGTATCAACAAAATCAGTAACCTCCGAACATGCTAAAGCAGAGTATTCTCCTAATGAATGACCTGCAAAACAGTCGGCTTGGGTCATATCAAAAGAAGTTTCTTTTTTAATTACTTGAAATATCGAAAAGCTTGCTAAAAAAATCGCTGGTTGTGTATTTTCAGTTTCATCTAATAATTCTTTTGGTCCTTCAAGTATAATTCTACTTATAGGAATATTTAATGCATCATCAGCTTTATTAAAGAGATCTCTGACATAATCAAAATTTTCGTGTAGTTCCTTAATCATTCCTATTGATTGAGAACCTTGTCCAGGAAATAAAACAGAAAACATAGAAAATATAAGTAAAAACCTTATTTTTATATTGTAATTAAAAAATTATAATAGTATATCCTCTGTTTTTTAAAAGAAATATTATGAACTTATACGAGCACACAATTATTGCAAGGCAGGATGTAAGCCCAGCTCAAATAAAACAATTACAAGAGAAATATTCTAAAATTATAGAAAAATTTGATGGAGATGTTGTAAAATTAGAGATCTGGGGACTAATGGATATGTCATATTTAATAAAAAAAAATAAAAAAGGGAATTACATTCACTTTAAAATTAAAGGTGATGGAAAGATAATCAGTGAATTAGAAAAAAATGAAAAGATAGATAAAAATCTACTAAGATACCTTACAGTAAAAGTTAAAAAATTTGATTTAAATACAGATTATTTTAAAAAAGCAGATGAGAAACAGACAGTAGATAAATAAAAATTCATATGAAAAAGAGAAATAATAAAAAGAAAACTAAACAGAGCAATTTTGCAAAGCTTAGTATTTTTCAAAATCAAAAATATAAATTTAAAAAACAGTGCCCTCTTTCAGGTAAAAGTGCTCCTGTGGTGGATTATAAAAATATCAAATTATTAAGAAGATATATTTCTGAAAATGGTAAAATCCTACCTTCCAGAATAACTGCAGTTAGTCAAAAAAAACAAAGAGAGTTATCTTTGTCTATTAAAAGGGCCAGAAACTTAGCGTTGTTATAATATGAAAGTAATATTATTAGAAAATGTAAGAAAGGTTGGATCAATTGGTGAGATAATTGATGTCAAAAGAGGTTTTGCTAGAAATTTTCTAATTTCTAAGAAAAAAGCTTTATTTGCATCTAAAGAAAATATTAGTGAGGTAGAGAAAATAAAGCAAGATTTAAGCAAGAAAGATTCTGCGAAAAAGAAAGAGGCAAAGACAATTCATGAAATAATAAATAAGAAGCAATACGAAATTCAAAAGTTGAGTACTGAAAATAAAGAACTTTATGGATCAGTAAAACCAACAGAAATATCAAAAATTATTGAGAAAATTGACAAAGTTTCAATTAATCCATCATTAATACAACCATCAAAAGAAATCAAATCTTTAGGAAACTTTGATGTAATTATAAACTTACATCCTGAAGTTCAAACTCAGATTGTAATTAGAACCGTTAGCGAAGAAGATATAAAATAATTATACACTATTTTCCCCAATAATAAATTTGAATTGTTTTTTTTTAATAATTCATTAGGTTTTGGAATGTCCCAATCCTTAAATATTGTAAAAAATAAATCTGATGAATTGCCTAATAATATTGAGGCTGAGCAATCAATTATAGGGTCTATATTACTATCAAATGAAATATTTGATGAAATAAATATCATAATTTCTAGTAAAAATTTTTACGACCCAATGCACCAGAAGATTTTTGCAGCAATAGAAAAATTAATTTATAAAGGGATGCTGGCTAATCCTATTACTCTAAGAAATCACTTTGAAAATGAGAAGGATGAGCTAAATATTCCAGAGTATCTTGTAAAAATCACAAAATTTTCAACTTCTTCACGACAAAGTATTGAATATTCAAAGATCATCTATGATTTATATGTAAAAAGAGAGCTTATTAAGATTTCTGATAATATAATTGATACCGCTAAACTAAATGATTTAAACAATGACGGACAACAAATTATAGAAAATTTTGAAAAATCATTATTTGATTTAGCTGAAAAAGGATCATTTAACTCTTCGATAGTTAAATTTGATGAAGCTATGAGACAAACAATCGAAATGGCTTCTAATGCATATAAAAATGAAGAAGGAATAGTAGGAGTGCCATCTGGTCTAAAAGATTTAGATGATAGATTAGGTGGAATGCACAAATCAGATTTAATAATAATTGCAGGTAGACCTTCTATGGGAAAAACTGCATTGGCAACAAATATTGCATTTCATGCAGCTAAAAATATTCAGGAAAAAGGAGAAAAATCTTGTATAGCTTTTTTTTCGCTGGAAATGTCATCGGAGCAATTATCTACGAGAATTCTTGCTGAACAGTCACGAATTAAGTCTAATGATATTAGAAGAGGAAAAATTTCAGAGGAGCAATTTGATAAATTTATAGAAACGTCTAAAAATATTGCTGAACTACCTTTATACATTGATGAAACCCCAGCGATATCTATTGCTGCGCTAAGTAATAGAGCTAGGAGAATAAAAAGAATTCATGGTTTAGAAATGATCGTAATTGACTATATTCAATTAATGAAAGGAACCAGTTTTAAAGATGGACGTGTTCAAGAAATCTCTGAGATAACACAGGGACTTAAAGCTTTGGCAAAAGAATTATCTGTTCCAGTTTTAGCACTTTCTCAATTATCTAGAGCTGTTGAACAAAGAGATGACAAAAAACCCTTACTTTCAGATCTAAGAGAGTCTGGATCAATAGAGCAAGATGCTGATGTTGTAATGTTTGTCTTTAGAGAATCATACTATTTAAAAAATAAAGAACCAAGACCTGCAACCGTTGAGCATGCTGAATGGCAAGCAAAAATGAATGAAATTTCTCACTTAGCTGAACTACTCATACTTAAACAAAGACATGGCCCTACTGGTACTATAATGCTTGAATTTGAGGAAATGTTTACCAAATTTAAAGATATTCAAAATAATTAATATAACTTATAAAAGCTAATATCCAATGTTAGCCAATTTTTACGAAAAAAATATTATAGAAAAACCAAGGTTTGTTTTTTCGATTTTAGTATTAATATTATTTTTCGCTTTATATTTTTCTAAAGATTTTCGCTTGGATGCAAGTTCAGAAACTTTGTTATTAGAAAATGATCCCGATCTAAAATATCTAAATGAAATAAATGAAAGATATGGCGCTAAGGAATTTTTAGTACTTACC
>MDTB01202268.1_pt1 | contig 13347 bp, 12 predicted proteins | sample 811161 | NCBI WGS metagenome assembly MDTB01 (sample SAMN05326650, study PRJNA326480) | marine metagenome | isolation source: seawater | place: Mediterranean Sea | collected 2009
ATGAACAATATTAATCGACAAAAATTAATGCATTTTTTACACTTAGATCATGAGCACATCTGAAGATAAAAAACGTTGGAAAGATGAAGCGGATCAATTAAAAAGGGATCTTGGAAATCGAAAAAAAATTATTAAGAAACGGGAAGTTGAAATCAAATTCCCTAAAAATAAACCTGAATTTAAAAAGAGTAAATCCTTACCGCCAAATTTAGACCAATTATTTAAAAACCAAATTAATTTTGACGCTTGAAATTTAGTATTCACCTAGACCTTCAAAAAGATAGTCAAAGGGTGATTCATATTCAATATTTGCCTCTTTTGCTGATATACCAATCATTTCAAAGCCAACCATTTGATTTTCAATATTTTGTGAAGCAACTGATAGTTTCCCTTTGATTAAAACGCCCCGATAATCCATATCAACAGGAATGGACTTACTCATTCGAACAAAAATCATTTGATTGGGCGGGGGCGGCGGAACATGAATACACGCCAATGGGTCAGGAACTAAAAAAAACTCTCTAACACGATCAATGTATTCGTCCATTTCAAGTGGTACGATAAATCCAGCAATTTCTACAGTTTGATTCATATGCTTTTTTAATTCAGATGACATTGTTTTTGTGTCATAATTAAAGTCTTTTAATTGTTGCCATTCAAGAACAACATTATCAGTTTCGCAAAAGCAAAAGTAACTGATGCCCAAAAGCATCATCAGCATAAGTCGAAACATCATATAGAAAGAACACCTTCAGATAAACTCTTTTGATAGGCAAGAATACCAGGAACAATACTGATAATTAATCCAAAAAAGATAACGGATAAAACCAGTAACAAATCAGTAGAGTTAAATGTGTTCAAAACTAGGATCAACCCAAACTTTGTTTGTAAAAATGGAGATAACAGTAAACCAAATGTCTGCATTAAAATTATACCGGTAAATACACCACTAATCGTAATAAATAACGATTCATATATTAATAATAGAAACAATTGTGATGGATGTGCGCCCATCGTTCTTAATAAAGCCAACTCACGTTGTCGGTGTTGAAGTGACATAAAAAGTGCTAATAATAAACCGATAAAAGCGATAACAATCACAAAACAGGAAATTAAAATCAATATTCGATCAATAGTTTGGATACTGTTCCATAGACGAGATAACGATACCCCGGGAATAATTGCCATAATTGCTTCATTTGCAAAACTATTTATTTGCCGTTGGACATTAAAAATAGTAAATTTTGAATGAAGCCCAATAAACGCAGCTGTTAAAGATTGAGGCGAAGAGTATTCATCACCTGCCATTAGTTTTGGTTGATGAAGCAGATGGAACCCATCAAGAGGAATATGAACAGATCGATCAACAGGTGTACCTGTAACACGCAATATGCCGACAACCTTAAAGGGATGCTGTTTATGAACAGGCAACTTACCTTTCGATATCCCATGAGATAAGAACACTTGATCATCAAGTTGAAGCTGTAATTTTTTAGCAACTTCAGATCCCAACACGACATCATAAACTGAAGAAAACGCATGACCTTCTTTAAATTTAAGAGATGCTTTCAAACCGTACTTATAATGTTTAAAATAAGTTTCGGTTGTACCAATAACAGGAAAGCCATCCAAAGAATCACCTAAAGCAATTGGAACCAACCATTTCACCTCTGGAAAATTTTGAATCTCCTCAATCGAGGCGCGTGAAATATTTGCAATGGCTCTCCCCTGCCGAAAAACAGAATATAATAAAAGCTGAGTTTCACCAGTACGTGCACCGACAATAAGATCTGTGTCTGAAATGCTGTAGCTAAAGCTTGCTTTTGCACTATGTTTAATTTTTTGAATACCAAGCAACAACATTGAACTTAAACCAATAGATAAAATTAGCAATGACAACGTCAATTTTCGACTTAATATGCTTTTAATTGAAATTTGAACCAATGTCATTGAATCTCTTTATAGACTAACCCATCTTGGGTTAATTCAAAAACTGTTTGGAAATTTGTTTGAAGAGAATAATCATGAGAAACAAAAAATAAGGTCGTATTATATTTATCACATTCCTCCAATAAAAGTGACATAAATTGATCTTTACGATGATTATCTAAGGCCGAGGTGGGTTCATCAGCAATTATAATTTCAGGTTGACCAATAAACGCCCGAGCAATAGCAACACGTTGTTGCTGACCAATGCTCAATTGATTGACAGGTTTTGAAATCAAATCAATATCCATTTCCAATTCGGCACAAAGTCGTTGTGCTTCTTGAATTAAACTCCCAGAAGATTGAATTGCTTTTTTCTTGCGACGTGATGAAAATGAACAAGGAAGAATAATGTTCTCAATAACAGACAAGTAAGAAATTAAGTTAAATTGCTGAAAAATTATACCAAAGTGATCCGCCCTAAACCGATCCGCATTTGCTTTATTCAGATTGGACAAATCTTGATTTAAAATATTAATGTTTCCAGAAATTGGAAGAAGTAAACCAGTAATTAAATTAAGAAACGTTGTTTTACCGCAGCCACTGGGCCCTTCAATAAAAATTTGGTTATTTTTTTCAACATTAAAATCATCACATTTGAAATAGTAATCTGAATCGGATTTATATTTAAAATATAGATTATTGATTTGAAGTAAATTAGTGGTCATGAGAACAATCGTTTTAAAGTTGCTTTGAAAAAAAATGATTCATATAGTAGGAAATTGCAATTATGATAGGTCCAACATAAAGAAAAAAGTCAGCATTGGGCAATTCCAAATATTCAAGTATATAATGAATCGATAAAACAATTACCCCAAAAACATAAATAAATACGGATCGAATATTAAGGTGTCGAGAATATCCGCGATAAATAATAAAAACACCAGTACCAATAGAAACGATTATGAAAGCGATTTCGATTATAGGGTGGCCAATAAATGGTAAAAATAATAACAAGTATGGCAAAGACAAACAGTGAATAACGCAGCTAAATGATAAAACTTGAAGTGTAAGATTTGATTTTGTGTTAAGGTTTGACATTACTGAACATTAATGAGAATCGGTTTTGAAAAACGATCACTGGTTTTTGTCCTATTAAAATCAATTTCCAACTGATCTGAACTAGAAACAATGCGAAAATCAAGAGATTCTAAATTTAAAACTTCATTAAATATTAACGTTGAAATTTCGTAAATAGCAACATTTTCATTGATTGAATAAGTACGTTCAACTATAAATTCTGAATGAATGTCCTCAGGCTCCTTTTCAACATGATCTTTTGAATGGTGATGAGGGTGTTTTAAATGCGTATGATGATCATGATGTGATGCGTCCTCTTTTTCAGGTGATGAAGCATTAAATTGAACATCATCTTTAATTGAAATTAATTTAATTTTTTTTGTACGATTCAACCATCTTGATTTCGTATAAAAATCAAATAATCGTTTCGATTTGAGTTGATCCAGAGCCGCTTGAACTTTTTCATGCTCTTTTTTATTCTGAGGAGAATATTCAAAACCTACAACATCAACGGCAGGAATCTTAAGTTGGATCACAACTTGAGAACCTTGTATGATCAGCGATCCAGTTGCTAAACCATGCTGATGAACCTGTTGATCAGAAGCAATCATAGCAATAAAAATTACAATAAGAAAAGATAATATATTTTTAATCATTTGGATTCCTTTAAACATGGCTCACATACGCCATAAAAGTTAAAATCGTGCGCCTGAATTTGAACAGAAGAAGTTTTAGAAACTAATTTTGAAACATCGAATTTTACATTCTTATTGTGAGTTGAATCCAAACAGAAAACGGTTTGACATTCATTGCAAAAAAAATGATAGTGATGATCTTGAGTAAGCTCATAATAAACCACCCCCTGCTTAAAAAAAACTTCGACAATCATGTTTTTATATTTAAGTTTTTCTAAAATTCGGTAAACCGTCGATTTATTTGGAAACAAAGATATGTTATTTAAACCCTCAATAATTTTTGGAACAGATAATGGATTTTTAGATTGAGTTAATAATTTGACAACTGCATTAGCAGTAACAGTATTGCGCTCAAACATATTGTGATTTTAGTAGATTATGATCGTTAATGCAACGAATTTAAACATATGGATTTCCATTTAAATATGGCGGAGGAGGTGGGATTCGAACCCACGCTGCCCTTTCGAACACTAACGATTTAGCAAACCGCCCCCTTCAGCCACTTGGGTACTCCTCCAGAACATTTTTATTTTATCACTTCAAGGTTACCTCATCAATTATAGTTCTGTTTTCAAAGTGAACAATCTGAATATGGCAATGCACTTCTGTTAACCGAATCTGAGAAAAACTGGCTGGAAAACCGCGGTCATTTATGTTTTTTAAATGCCCTGGATTAAGAATGATAACCTTTCCTTCTTTACGTATTTCAGGTTTATGGGTATGACCATGACAAAAGATATCACAATCTTGCTGTTGAAGAACCAAACTTGGATTAATATCATCCATCAAATCATTTGCATCCTTGGTTGGTGTATGCGTTAAAAAAAATTTCCAACGTAAAAAAAATTCAAATCGTCGATTATCTATACAAATGTCCTGATATTCCTGCCCCCAAGTTCCAGGAACACGAATCAGAGGAATTTTTTGTGATAAAAACAAAGATCCATCGTTATAATCATCACCGAGATGAATCACAAGATCAAATGTGGGTGCAATCTGACACATAGCTTCAATCATCTTAGGATTTCCATGTGTATCTGAAATTAAAAGAATTTTCATAACTAATTTCTATCAGAACTGACAAAATTTAAAAAGGGTAATATGATAATTCTATGCAAAAAGTCATTTCAATTTGTTTATGTGTGCTAATTTCAATGACATCAGTTTATGGCCTAAACACCAATCTAGAGGGTTTAGAAAGAAATTGCTGTTGTAAATCAAAGTGTGAATGTGAACATAAAAAATTTAATAATCGTATAATAAGAAACATTAAATGTGGTGATAATTTACCAGGAATAGAACAAACAACAAAAACTCACTACCTCATAGGTCAAGTAATAATTAAAGACTATAAAATCAAAAAAGTTGAAAAAAATAATGATCTTCTTTTTGAACTTATCAAAAAACAAAAAAATAGTATTGATCCTCCCCCACCAAAAACATTCTCTTAATTTTAACCATAAAATTTAGGAGAAAAAAATGTTAAGAAAATTAATTTTATTATGTGCAATTAGTACATTACTTTTTGCTGATGGAAATATAATGAATCGTCCAGATGGTCATGGTCCAGCAGGTATCATGGCAGATCATACGCATCAGAAAAGTGAATGGATGATGTCCTATCGCCTGATGACCATGAATATGAATGCATATGTTAATGGATCCTCAGAAATAAATTTGGATGCGGTTAAATCAAGTTACACCATGGTACCAACAAACATGCAAATGAACATGCACATGGTCGGTGCAATGTGGGGATTGTCAGATAACATTACACTTATAAGTATGACAGCATATGCATCAAATTCGATGGATATGATTCAAATGAATCAGTCTTCAACAATGTCTTCTCAAGGCTTCAATGATTTAAAATTAAGCGCACTAATTGATTTAAGTTCACCGTCTCATTCAAATATACGAACAAATGGGAAAATTGGCTTGAGCATACCAATTGGATCAATTGATGAAAAAAATGCAGCTGGGACCCATCTTCCCTATGGCATGCAATTGGGAAGCGGTACATATGATGTATTACTTGGTGCAACAAGAACATATTTTGTTGGTGACACATCATTTGGAACACAAATAAACGGAATTATACGCATGGGTAAAAACAAATTTGACTATCGTTTGGGAAATCAAGTAAATGGGAATATCTGGGCTCAAAAGTTAATCACTGATGAATTATCTGCCAATATTCGTTCAAAAATCACAATGATCAATGATATCGAAGGAAGTGACAACACATTATCAGCAATGACACTAAGCATGAATCCAGAGTTTACAACCAAACAAGGGTCAATCCTAGCTGAAGTGGGAATTGGGGGTAATTATAAACCCAAAAGTTTAAAGAAGCTAAGAGTTTCTACCGAACTTTTAGTCCCCATTTATAAAAAATCAAATGCATTGTCATTAATGAGCAATAGTTCAATCGTATTTACAATCCAACAAAACCTCTAAAACATTTGCTCGGCCAATCAAATGATTGGTCGAGCCACTAAAAATTAATTTTCATTTAATTAAATTTTTTCGTTTAAATACGCTCAAAATTGGGAATAACTAAAGGTTAAGATCTTAATTTTGAGATGAAAAGAATTCGAATGAAAATTATATATTACATTATTATAACATCACTTTTATGGACAGAAATGACACATGCCAGTCATCCTCATCATAATTTCATATCAAATCACGGTAAGGAATCGCTTACAAATGAAAGAAAACATCATCTTCATGAAAATATTACACATCAAAATTTAAAACATAGCAAAGTAAAAGATCAAAAAATATCCGAAGATCTAAAGGAATTAGGATTAATACTAGTCGATGTCCATGATGGGCATCCCATTTTTATGGGCCCACTCAATGCAAAGTCCATTAAAACCATCTCTGCACAATATGTGAAACAAAATTCTGGCGAATCAAATACATTTAATTTAGATGGAAATGGAATTACTATTGGTGTTTGGGATGGCGGCGGAATCAGATCAACCCACCGAGAATTTTTAAATGATAGTGGTCAAACAAGAATCTCATTTGGTTCAGATAACGGTGGTAATGCAAATGATAGTCATGCAACTCATGTGGCTGGAACCATTGCATCGCGCGGTACAACCGCAACTTCGTTAGGAATTGCAAGCAAAGTATTGCTTAAATCATTTGATTTTAGTTCGGATAGTACTGAAATGGCAGCTGAGGCATCGTCGTTGTTATTATCCAATCATTCTTATGGAATTACAGCCGGTTGGGGACCAAACAACTGTTTTTATGGAAAAATCGATGTCTATGAAGACATCACCTTTGGAAAGTATACCTATCAGGCATATACCTACGATAATATTTCTTATACAAATACAACGTATACCATTGTTTTTGCTGCTGGAAACGATCGTGGAGACAATGGATCTGCAACCCATAAGCACATGATTTACAATAACGGCTGGAGTTGCTCGGGAGCTTATACCTGCAGCCATCCAAAAGATGGTGGGGAAGATGGGTTTGATATTATTACAGGTGCTAATGGAGCAAAAAATGTGATCACTGTCGCTGCCATTGGCGAACTTGCGAATGGATGGCAACCCGGAAACACTGGTACTCCAGCATCGTTTACAAGTTTTGGACCAATGGATGATGGTCGAATAAAACCGGATATTTCAGCAAAAGGTGTGCAGGTTTATTCCACTGAATCAAGTGGCGATAGTGCCTATGGGTACAAAAGTGGAACATCGATGGCAACACCAGCTGTTACTGGAGGATTAGCGTTATTAATGGAATATCAAGAAAAGTTACATGCAGCAACAAAGTTACTGTCATCAACTTATAAAGCCATTATCATCCATACAGCTGATGAAGCAGGAACTAATCCAGGCCCAGATTACAAATTTGGTTGGGGTGTAATGAATGTAAATAAGTCAGTAGAACTAATGAAAAAAAATAAATCAATCAATCCATCAACCATTCAAGAAATTGCATACTCTGGATCAGAACAAACAATCCAAATCAACAATGCTGACCCGCAAGTCCCATTGGTTGTAACCGCAGTCTGGACCGATCCACCGTCATCAATTTACAATCAAACACCATACAAAGACACTGTAGATGCAACTGATAAAACATTGGTCAATGACATTGATATAAAAATTGAACAAGGTGCATCAAGTTTTTACCCTTGGAAATTATCAGTTTCAAATCCAGGAAATGCAGCAACAAAAATAGGAAAAAACAACACCGATAATGTTGAACAAATAAGAATTGATTCACCATCTGGAAATTACACATTAAAATTAAACCACACAGGATCGCTTTATCAGTCCAAAAACCAGATGGTATCCCTTATTATCGATTATGCTAAAAAACCAAGCATTACAATTCCTGGAAATTTAAATACAGCTAGCGCAACATATACATTCTCAGGATTAGCGCAATCAAATGCGACCGTCAATATTTTTATTAATGACGCATACAATAGTTTTACAAAATCATCAGGAAATGGAAGCTGGAGTAGAACAGTTACATTTCCAAATACAGGGTCCCTAAAAGTACAAGCAAAAGTAACTGAAAACTCAAATACAAGGGATCAAAACACATTAAAAAATGTAATAACAACATCAAATATCGTGGATATGAATTATTCTGGGATTGTAATTACAGACCCTGCATCAAATGCATCTGTATATAGTCCAACAGTAAATGTCGTAGGTAAAACAACCGCATCAACTCAAGTAAAAATCTATGAAAATTTAAACTTAAAAGAAACCCTAACAAGCGAGGCTGATGGATCATTTGAAAAGGTATTAACGATAAATAGAGATGGAAAAGCGACAATTAATGCAACAATCACATCTGGAAGTGAGACCATCACATCAAATACAATTATTTTAAATTTTGATGTATATAAACCAAGAATTCATGCGCCAAATGCTGGAACAATTACAATCCCAACATTTAACATTATTGGAACAACTGAACCGAACAAACAAGTAAATATCTTAAAAAAACCAACAACTGGCCCCTATTCATTTGTTGCAAGTGGAAACAGCAATGCACAAGGGACATTCAATATTATGATTCAACCAAGCCCAACAGCAAATCCCTCAGAATATAACCAAAGTTTTACATTTATTGCTTCAGCAAATGTCAATGTAGCAGGAGTGCAAACAAATAAAACATCTGCGTCAAAATTAATGTCATTTAATATTCAAGACTACCCAACAACAATTACTGCACCGACATCCGGTAGCGTCATCTACTCGCCAACTTTTAAACTTATCGGAAAAGCAAAAACAAACAATCAAGTTGCTGGTGTAGGAGAGGTAAATGTCGGAGGGTCAAATGTTTTTCAATACAAAAACAGTGGAACTGCGACTATCGGAACTCAAACAAATGGATTAAAACAATTTGAAATAACAATAAACGCACCCAAAACAAGTACTATTCAAGAATTTAGATATAAAGTAACAACAAATATCTATGAGCTAACAAGGGAATCCAATATTATCTCACTAAAGTTTGATGTCTATAAACCGAGCATTGTATTACCATCGAATGGCACAACAATATCAAGTCCGACATTTAATATTATTGGAAAAACAGAACCAAATATTAACGTCGAAATAATTAAAAACAACAAAGTTGTAAGCCGTGTAAGTGCAGATGCAACGGGTAGCTATAATGCAACCGTACGCTATGATTTTGATGGAACAAGTCAAACCTTTTTAGCAAGCGCAAATGTAACAACGGATTCAGGTAAAGCTCAAAAAGTATCAACGAGTAATACTTACACATTTAGTGTTCCAGATATTCGACCCATCATTCAAATCCCTAAAGATAACGATACGATTTTTTCAAAAAAAGTAACCATTCGAGGCAAAACTGGAGCATCAACAACTGTTCGGTTATATAGAGACTCAAATCAAACCCCAATAAAAACAACACGGTCAGATCATTCTGGCTATTTCTCCTTTTCTATCGACAATCCGAATACTGGTAATGGACCAACCATTAACGCAACTTACAAAGTGAAAGCAAATGTCTATGCAAAAGATTATTTAAGCCCATTACTTAATTTAAAGTTTAAATTAGATACCAATGCGCCTGAAATTATATATCCAACCGATGGGAAAAGAGTACGTTCAAATCGAATTCATTTTTTAGGAACAGCTCAAGGACAACAAAAAATCTTTATTTTTGAAAGAGCGGATGGATCACAAAATGAATTTCTTATCGGGTCAACAGTAGCAAATCGTGATAAAAAATGGACATTTGAAACCCCGGTAAAAGCAAATAAAACATATTTTTACAGTGCAAAAATAGAAAAAATTAAAGGGCAACCATCAAGTAGTATCCGTTCAAATGAAATAAAAGTAATTTCACAGTTAAATAGTGATGAACCGTATATTAAAACACCTAAAAATTTAAGTGAAATCAAAACCGCATTAATGAAGTTATCTGGAACAAGCACTAAAAATTCACAAATTCAAATCTATCGCCATAACAATATTTCAAGCATCACCGATCAATTAATTGGCACGTTAACAAGTTCAGCAAATGGAACCTGGTCAAAAGTATTCAAATCCCCACCAAATAATAGTTATTACTTTACAGCCATTGTTTCTACGACAAACTATCGCGCAACATCAAATACAGTACAGGTAAAGCTAAATTACAATTTCAAAGATTTACCATTGACCATTGAATCACATAAAGATAAAGACCAAACACATAAAAAAAACCTAACCATTTCTGGAAAATCCCCAAATGGATCGCTGCATATTTACATCGATGATGAACTTAAACAAATAATTACAGTAACCAATAATCGGTGGCAAACAGATATGAATTTTATAGAAGAGAAAAGCTTTAAAATACAAGCAAAAATTACACATAATGCACTAGAAAAAGTATCAAGTGTTGTAAATATAAGCCGAAATACACGACCAAAAATCACGAAAACCTCAACCAATAAAGTAAGCAATAACAAATTTACACTCACTGGAACTGGCAAAGAAAAAGCTATTTTAACAATTACAATGATTGAAAACTCATTAAGTATGATGAGTCAAAATCTTGAAACAATGGCAGCCGCTAAAAAAGAAATCGTTATCGGACAAATCACAACAGATAAAGACGGTTATTGGTCATTGGATATTCCAATCTCATCATCTGGGCAATACTCATTTAAAATTTATGAAAACTACGGAAATGCAAGTCAGATCGTATCAGAAAGTTATGAGTATAATTTAAATTTAGACAATAGCTCAATTGCATTAAATATTGGACCAAACCCACTAAATCCAACTGAAAGCACGCTTAAAATTCAGTATATCTTAACTGAAAATAGTGATGTTACCATTGGAATTTACTCAATAACAGGGATGAAGCTTTATGGGAAATCAATTCCAAGCGGGACGTCTGGGGCATTAAAAGGACGAAATATTCTTGTTTGGGATGGAAAAACAAACGGGGTTTATACATCGCCAGGATTATATATCGTTATTTTGCAAATTGCAGGCAATGAAAAAGTTATAAAAACAAAAAGGTTGGGTATAAAATGGTAAAAAATATCGCGATTTTAATCATTTTCTTTATTTTCAATAGTTATGCAAATAAAATAACAGACAGTATTTATTGGGTTGGAAGTGCATCAGCAAGTAGTATTGGGTTTGCTCAAACAGCAAAAACAAACTCCCCTGAATCAATATTTTTTAACCCAGCAGCATTAAATACAACAGAAAAATCGTCAATCAATGCGAGTTATTCATCCATTTACGATACCAATTTTTCTAATATTAGTTATGTTGCAAGCAATCAAATCATGTCATTTGGAATTGGATTTCATACCAATCAATCATCAAATATTGAAAAAACAACATTTAATGATGAAACAAACCAAGTGGTTCAAAATGGAACCTACAACTTTGAATACTCCAGTTTTTTCATTTCAGCAGCACTTCAGTTTCCATACATTTCATTCGCACATCTTGGAGGAAGTTTACATTTTCATCGAATGAGTATTGCAAGTGAGACATTATCCGGACGATCCATTAATCTTGGTGCTCATATCCAACCTTTTTCATTTGTCAGTCTTGGCCTGACACACCATAATGTAATCCCATTATATTTAACCTGGTTAAGTAAAAATGAAATAAATACAGAAGTAAGTACAACCATTCATCGAATAAATACCTATCGAACATTTGGCGTTGAAGTCGTTCCAATTCAATTCAAAACATTTAAATGGATAATATTGGTAGATTATGAGCTTGAAGGTATAACAAAAACAACAACAAATAATTATTCAGCACTGAAATATGGCACTGAAATTATATACAAAAATTACGCAATCAAAGCAGGCAATAATTACCGCTATTTATCCTTTGGTTTATCGGTAAAACTCAATCAACTTCAGTTCAACTATTCGTTCTTGTTACCAAATGAAAAAGAAATGCTGGAAAATCGCCATGCAATTGGGTTAAATTATTTCTTATGAAGCCTTTATTCGTTTTGATATTTACACTATTAATTTTTATTGGATGCAATGAAAAAAAAATAAAATTCGAAGTTGTTTATGAAGGCTACGTCTATGATAATTCTTTAAAAAAAGAAGAACGAATTTTAAGTTTAACTGAATTAAAAGCATTGACTGAAAAATTAAACATTAAATTAATAATCAATGAGACGTGCAAGTATGCTTTTGTAAGCTATGGGCAACAGAGTTCAATTTCAGATTTCAACAACATTATTGCGATTGAAATAAGCGACAATAATCGTATTAAAATAAATCGAGAATCACCCACATATTCATCGCCTCCAATTAGTTCTCCAGCATTAAATACACCCTACCAAATCATTAAGATTTGCAACTAGTGTAAAAAAATAGGGTTTTGTGTATAATCAGGCTATGTCTAAATTAGAAAATATTCACATCTCGGATATTACACCTATTATCACTCCAAACAACTTAAAAAGCAGCATTAATATTTCTAACGAAACAGCCGCTTTTGTAATTAAATCACGCCAAATAATTTCAGAGATAATAAATGGGACAGATCCACGTCTTCTTGTTGTGGTTGGGCCTTGTTCACTTCATGACCCAAAAGCAGCGATTGATTATGCAAAAAAACTCGCACCCTTAATTAAAAAATACGAACAGAAAATTTACATTGTTATGCGATCTTATTTCGAAAAACCTCGAACCAATATCGGCTGGAAAGGGTTAATTAGTGACCCAAATTTAGATGGTTCAAATGACATTGAAAAAGGACTAACAACAGCTCGAGAATTAATGTTAGAAATTTTAAACCTTGAAATTCCAACTGGCAGTGAACTTTTAGATCCAATACTACCACAATATTATGCAGATTTAATTTGCTGGGCATCCATCGGTGCCAGAACCAGTGAATCACAAACACACCGTGAAATGGCCAGTGGGTTATCAATGCCAATTGGCTTTAAAAATGCGACGGATGGGAATATTGACATTGCACTTCACGCTATTCAAGCCGCCAGACATCCTCACTCATTTATTGGGGTTACCCAAAATGGAACCATTGCACGGGTTGAATCAAAAGGCAATCCTGACGCACATCTAATTATTCGAGGCGGTGCGAACGGGCCCAACTATTCTTCTGTACAAATGGAAGAACAT
>MDTB01197970.1_pt1 | contig 13345 bp, 14 predicted proteins | sample 811161 | NCBI WGS metagenome assembly MDTB01 (sample SAMN05326650, study PRJNA326480) | marine metagenome | isolation source: seawater | place: Mediterranean Sea | collected 2009
AAAATATAATTTTATTACACTTGAAATATATAAAAAAAATGCTGAACTACTGAAAAAACAACTTAAACTTGTCAATGAAAAATTATCCTAACAAAGATATCAATAATTTATTAGTAAATGAAACTAGTTCTATAGAATTTACCCTAAAAAAAATTCAAAAAAACGGCTATAGAACTGCATTCATCATCAATGATAAAAAAAAATTATTAGGTATCATGACCGATGGTGATATCCGTAAAATAATTATTAGAGGTGTAGCTTTAAAAGATAAAGTCAAAAAATATTTTAATAAAAATATTAAGTATCTTAATTATAACTCAAACAATCAGATTATTCAGAATTTACTTAGTAATAAGATTAAGATTATTCCTTTAGTAAATAAAAAAAAAATTGTAGTAGATTTTGCCACCGCAGAGCGAATAAAAAAAATACCTATATCTGAATCTTTTATTTTTGGTAAAGAGTATTTAAATGTCAAAAAGTGTTTAGATACAAATTGGCTTTCATCTAAAGGTCCATTTGTCAATTTATTTGAAAAAAAATTTAAAAATTACTTATCAAGAAAATCGTTAGCAGTTAGTAGCGGAACAACCGGAATAGAGTTGGCACTTCGATCTTTAAACTTAAAAAATGGAGATGAAATAATATTGCCAGTTTTAACTTTTGCAGCCACAGCCAACTGTGTAATAAACGCTGGACTTAAACCAGTTTTTATAGATTGTAAGACTGATGATTTTAATATTGATGAAAATCAAATAGAAAAAAAAATCTCAAACAAAACTAAAGCTATAATGGTAGTCCACTTATATGGAAGACCGTGCAATATGAAAAAAATTCAGAATATAGCGAAGAAAAACAAATTATTTTTATTAGAAGATTGCGCAGAGTCTATCGGCAGCAAAATAAACAATAAAATAATTGGGTCTTTTTCAGATGTTAGTATTTTTAGTTTTTTTGGTAACAAAACCATCACTACTGGAGAGGGTGGGATGGTTTGTTTTAAACATAACAAACATTATGAAAGAGCTTTTATTCTGAGAGATCATGGTATGAATAAAAAAAAGAAATATTGGCACGATGTAGTAGGACATAACTTTAGATTAACTAATTTACAAGCTGCTATAGGCTGTGCTCAATTTGAAAAACTGAACGAGATAGTAAAAAAAAAAAATAAAATTATCAAATTTGTATAAAAAATATCTATTATCAAATAAAATATTAATTATTAAAGATAAAAATAATATTACAAATTCACATTGGTTATTTTGTTTTTTTTTAAAAAATATTAATAAATATGAGGAAAGAGATAAATTTCTCATGAAACTTAATGATCATGGAATTGAGGGTAGAAATCTTTTCTATCCATTATGTTCAATGAAAATATATAAAAATTTTTGTAAAAAAGAAAATTTTCCAAATGCAGAAAAATTTTCAAAAAAAGGAGTTTGCCTACCAACATCATATCAACTCAATGAATACGATGTTAAGAGAATTTGTAATTCAATAAATTCAATCCTAAATTAAATGTTAAAAAAAATTTGTGTTATATGCATGAGAAAAAATTCAAAGGGAATAAAAAATAAAAATTTAATTAAAATAAACAATAAGTATTTGATGGACTATACAATTAATACTGCAATTAATTCCAATTTTTTTAACAAAATAGTTGTGAGCTCTGATAGTGAAAAAATACTAAAAATTGCCAAGAAATCTAAGATAGATTTTATTATTAAAAGACCTTCAAAGTTAGCAACAAAAAATATTTCAAAACATAAAACTATTATTCAAGCTGTTAAGAAGAGTGAAAAAAAATTTAATGAAAAATATGATTATGTTTTTGATTTAGATATTTGTTCCCCATTAAGAAAAATCTCAGATATAAAAAATTCATTCAATTTAATGTTAAAAAAAAAATCGCAGAATTTGATCACAGTATGCCATTCAAAAAGAAATCCTTATTTCAATATGGTTGAATATAAAAACAAGAAGTTGGTTGTATGCAAAAATATAAAAAATAAAGTTTTTTCAAGACAAAAAGCTCCAAAAGTTTACGACATGAATTCATCTATATATATATGGAAAAAATCCTTTTTATTTAAATATGCTAATACTATTACTCCTAAAACTGCTATTTATGTAATGCCTCAAAACAGATCTTATGATCTGGATGAAATGAATGATATTGATATTATAAAACTTTTTTTAAAAAAAAACTAAAATGAACCTAAAAAATAAAAATATTTTAATTGTAGGATCCAAAGGATTAATTGGTAAATCAATAATTTCAAATTTAAAAAAGCAAAAAGCAAAAATATTTACTATAGAAAAGGATCAAAAGAAAAATTCCAAAAATACTTTTTATTTAAAATCTAATTCAGCCGAAGATCAAATATATGAATTTAAAAATATAATTTCTAAAATTAGAAGGATTGATGTATTTATAAATTGTTCATATCCTAAAAATCAACACTGGGAAAAACAAACATTTTTAAAATCTAGATATCAGTATTTTGAAGAAAATTTACAATTACATCTTAATACTTTTTGCTTTTTTTCAAAAATAGTTGCGCAAAATATGAAAAAAAAAAAAATTAAAGGATCTATAATAAACCTATCTTCCATATATGGAGTAGTAGCACAAGATTTAAGTATTTATGATAACACCAAGATTGAAGAGAATATTTCTTATGCTCCAATTAAAAGTGGGATTGTTGGGTTCACTAAATTACTTGCATCATATTACGCGAAATATGGAATTAGAGCAAATACAGTTTCTCCAGGTGGAGTTATATCAAAAAAAATGAACAAAAAATTTTTAAAAAATTACAAAAAAAGAGTTCCAATAAAAAGATTATGCAAACCATCAGAGGTAGCAGATCCAATAATATTTCTTGGAAGCGATGCATCAAGTTACATTACAGGGATAAATTTATTAGTTGATGGCGGATGGACAGCTATTTAAATCATGCAAAAACCTTTGAGAATTATATCAAAACTAGAAAACAAAGGTTTAAATCTCATTAAAGGCATTAGTTTTGATGGCCATAGAGTGCTTGGCCAAACACATTTGTTTGCAAAAAAATATTATGAGGAGGGAATAGATGAATTAATTTATCTGGACACTGTTGCAAGTTTATATGATAGACCAGTTTTAGATGATAATATTAAAAAAGCCTGCCAAAGTTTTTTTATACCAAGCTCTTGTGGTGGTGGAGTTAAAACCTTAAAGAAAATTGAAAATCTTTTAAAATCTGGTGCTGATAAAGTTTTAATAAATTCGTATGCAACCTATAACCCTAAATTTATTAATGAAGCTTCTAAAATTTTTGGATCTCAATGTATATCTATTGGAATAGATGCATTTTTTAGGAATAATTTTTATGAAATATGGATTGATTATGGCAGGGAGAGAACCAATTTAAATATCATAGATTGGATAAGAAAAATTCAAGATTTAGGGGCAGGAGAAATTATTTTATCTTCGATAAACAACGACGGCACTGGCAAAGGATTTGACTTTAGATTAATTGAACTTGTCATCGATAATATCAAAACACCTTTAGTTTTTGGTGGTGGTTGTGGCAATGTGGAACATGTCATATCACTGATTAAAAATTTTCCTCAATTATCAGGAATTTCTATTAGTTCAGCATTACATTACAAATATTATGAAAATATATTTGATTTCAAATACTATTCAGAATACGAAAATAGAAATATTAATTTTGATATAGGGAACACAGAATTTATTAAAAATAATTCAGTTTATCCTAAAATCGTTGAGGGTTTTTCTATTAAAGAATTAAAAAAAAAATTAAAAAAATTCAATATATCTGTAAGATGAATAAAATCATTATAATTGATACAAACTCTTCTAATCAATTCAATCTACTAAATGCTTTAAATTATTTAGGTTATAATGTTACTATTTCAAACAATAAAAAAAAAATTTTAGAATCCGATAAAATAATATTTCCAGGCATTGGTTCATTTTATCACGTATGTAAAAATATAAAAAAAATTAATTTATTTAATTTCCTTAAAAAAGTCTTAAAACAAAAAGACTCTTTGTCTATATGTGTAGGTATGCAATTATTTTTTAATTCGTCTGAGGAGGGAAAATTTATAAAAGGTTTTAACTATATAAATAAAAAAATTATAAGATTCGATGATAAAAAAAAACATGTACCAAATATATCTTGGCTTTCACTGCAAAAGCAAAAGAAAGATAAAATTATAAATAATATAACAAACAAAGATAAATTTTACTTTGTACATAGCTATATGGTAAAAAATAATAAGTTCGCGTTATCTTGCTCAAATTACGAGCAACAAAAATTTGTAAGTTTAGTAAAGATTGGGAGAGCATATGGATGTCAATTTCATCCAGAGATAAGTGGGGAATCAGGTTTAAAATTTTTAAATAACTTTTGTAAATGAAATTCGATATTAAAAATCTTGATGTAAACATTCAAAAGTTACCAAAAAAAGTAATATTTTGTAAGAATTGTACTGTATCAAATCAAAGACCTAGAATTGAGTTTAACAAAAACGGAATTTGTTCTGCCTGTGAATGGTCCAATGAAAAACATAATTATGTGGATTGGAATGAAAGAGAAAAAGAATTGATTAATCTACTTGATAGATTTAGGAGCCGAAAAGGTAAATACGATGTTATAGTTCCAGGTAGTGGCGGGAAGGATAGTTTTTTAGTAGCACATGAATTAAAGCATCGTTATAAAATGAATCCAATTACAATTACTTTCAAACCCTTTGAATGGACTGAGGTTGGATTTAGGAATTATTTAAGATTTACTAATATGGGAATTCCAAATATATTAGTTACTCCTAATTACAAACTCCATAAAGCTCTAGCAAGAGCTGGAATGAATTTCTTAGGAGATCCCTGGCAACCTTTTGAATACGGACAAACAAACTTGCCTTTTAAATTTTCTGAACTTTTAAAAATTAGATTATGTTTTTATGGTGAAAATGGTGAACTAGAGTATGGAGGTTCATCGAAACTAAAAAATATATCTCAAAAAAAACCTGAGAGTTTTAAACTTCATTATCAAAAAGGATTAAATATTGAAAAACTAATAGAATTAACTACAAATTATAATTTAGTCGATAAAGAAGATTATAGTGAAGAAGATTTAGATTTTTATAAATTATTACCTATAGAAAAAATAAAAAAAAATCAAACAGAACTACATTGGTTTTCGTATTTTAGGAAATGGATACCACAAGAAAATTTCTACCATGCATTTAAAAATTATAATTTTGAATTGAATGATTATGGTAGAACAGAGCAAACATATACAAAATATGCAAGTTTAGACGATAAACTTGATGGTTTTCATTTTTATTTTTCTTATTTAAAGTTTGGTTTAGGCAGAGCCACAAGGGATGCCATGCAAGACATAAGAAATTTTCATATAACAAGGGATGAGGGTATAAGGTTAGTTAAAAGATTTGATCATGAGTTTCCATCAAGGCATTTTAGTTGGATGTTAAATTATTTAGATTTGACACATAATGATTTTAATAAAATATGCGATTATTATAGATCAATCTCAAATGTGTGGAAAAAAATAAATGGTAAGTGGAAGTTAGAGCATAAAATCTACCAATGAAAGATATTCTTGAAATTATTAAATTTGCAAAGGAACAAAATTTAAGATTTAATAAAAATCTTATTTTGACAATTATTGGCTCTGCCATAGAGGTAATAACATTATCAACTTTTATTCCATTAATTTATTTAATTATTGATTTTGAAAATATTCAAAAATTATTTGAAAAAATTAATTTTATAACTTTTGATTATGATATTGTCTTTTATAAACTAATTGTTTTATTGGTAATTTTAATTTTTACAATAGGAACGCTTTTGGTGTTTCTAATAAGATATATAGTTTCAAATAATTTAAATAAATTCTCGTCCTATATTTCTTACAATATTTTTAAAGTATATCTTGAAAATAATTATGAGGAAATTATTAGCCAAAAAGCAGCAGGTATCTATAATTTAGTATCAAGTGAAACTAATAGATTTTGTAATGGTCTTATAAGATCTTTATTTGAGCTAATTTCACGTTTTTTTATATTTCTATTTATAGTCAGTGGATTACTCATTTATAATTTCAAAATTACTGCTTTGACAATAGTTGTTGGAATTGTAATTTATTTAGTAATTTATTCAATCTTTAAAGGATTCATAAGAAAATATAATGAAAACATTGATAAGATTACAACTCATGATAATAATTTTTTAAGAACAGGTACTCAAGCTATTCTAGAGTTAAGAGTCTATTCAATTGCAGAGAAATTTTTAAATTCCTTTCAAAACAATCTTTTAAAGAAAAATAAGTTTGGATTAAATTTAGAAACAATAAAACAGTCTCCAAAATATATAATTGAAATTGGGATTATCGTTACTTTTTCTTTTTTAATTTTTTTAGATATAAATTTAATAAATAATAACCTTGCAAAATTTGCAATTTATCTAGTCGCATTTTATAAATTGTTTCCAACATTTAATCAGTTTTTCAATTATTATGTGAGCTTCAAGAGCCATTTAAAATCTTTAAACTCAATAAAAAATATAATTCAAAAGAAACAATTAATAGATAAAAAAATCTATTTTAACAGAATTACAAAACTCGATTTAGTAAATGTAAATTTCAATTATAAAAACGATAATAAATTTAAATTAAAAGATTTTAATTTAAGTATTTCAGAGGGAGATAATATTGCCATAATCGGTGAAACAGGATCAGGAAAAACAACTTTACTTCACATGCTAATGGGACTTTTAGTTCCAAATAAAGGCAATTTAATTATTAACGAAAATATTAATTATAACCTGAAGTACTTTACATCATTAATAAAAAATGTTTCATATATTAATCAAAACCCTTTCTTTTTTGAGGATACAATTTTAAAGAACATCTGTTTGAAAGACGAATTGAGTGTTAGAGAACAGGACAAATTTAATAAAATAGAAGAAATAGTTTTTGGTGAACATTTTTTAAATAAATTTGAAAAAGGATTTAGTACAATTTTAGATACGTCAGGTCTTAACTTAAGTACTGGGCAGCGACAAAGAGTAAATTTAGCCAGAGGTTTATTTAAAGAACATTCTGTTATTTTTATGGACGAGCCGACCAGTGCATTAGATTATGAAACAGAGAAAGAAATTTTAAAAAAAATATTTAGCTCAAAATTAATTAAAACTACCGTTATTGCTACACACAGAAAATCTATTTTGGATTATTGTAATAAAATTGTAGAGATTTAATTTTTTTTTCAGCATCAATTATATCTTTATTTTTAATTCTACTGTCATATCTTCCAGTTTTATCTATCTTTGTTAATCTATTGACCTTTATATGTTTAAAGTCTGGATAATCTAATTTAAAATTAAACAATTTTTTTATACAAAGTTTAATAAAGAAATTTAAATAAATTATTTTTTTAACTTTTATCAGTTCAATTAATAATGTAATAAAATTTGATATTTTATCATTGTGTTCTTGTTCCTTTGCGAATTTAGATATCTCATTTGCATACTCATAACATCGATTGCCATCTACTTTGTTAAAATTATTTACTATATACTTGTCCATAAGTTTATCGTTTGTTGAAACGATTTTCTTTTTGAGGCTTATTTTTGTTACAAGTTTGTTAAAATCATCAAAGGTTTTTATTTTGTTTAAACATAAACTAAGTTGATGATTAAAAAACATTCTTTTCGTAATGTTTTTATTACATATGATTTCTGCAGTAGGAATTCCTGAAAAAATTGACTCAAAAACCGTAGTGCAACCTTCAGCAGCTATGTGTAAATTTGATTTATTAAGAAAACTAAAAATATTAATTCCATAAATAATTTTCAGATTTTTTAATTTTTTAATTTTTTTTTGCAAATTAAGCCAATAATAAATATTATCATTTGGATGTGGTTTGAGATAAAAATCAATATTCTTAAATTTTTTTGAAAGCAAGGGTGTCCAATTTAAAATTTTATCAACTATATTTCTGCCTCTAGAAATTTCATCTAATGCCAATACACTTTTATTATTTTTAAGTATTTTTTTCTGTTGTGCTTTAGAGAATTTAATTAGATCTGTATAATTTTTTAATTCTTGTTTTGAAGGCGGAAGTGCAAATGTAATTGTTTTTTTTTTTAATTTATAAGTTTTTTTTTTAATAAAATCGGTTCTCGGATTCCCAACTACAATTTTTTTATTTTTTATTATTTGTTGATTTTTTGTATTTTTATTCCAATAAAAATTTAGGTCACAGGAAATATCTATTTTATCAATATTTTTAAGATGAAAATTTTCGTTTGGTATTGATATGATTTTTCTACCCTCTAATTTCCATCTAATTTTTTCAAAATCATGAATATTATTTTTTCCTAGAACAATAAACTTAGGATCAAATTGATTAATAATATTAAATTTCCATTGTGGAACAATTTTTATCTTAAATTTTTGTTGTTTTAAAAAATTTGAAATTCTAACAGTAGAAAGAAGATCTCGATGTTTGTGATCTAAAAAAAAAACTATCTTTTTATTATTTTTCATATACAGATTAAATATAGATGATAAACAGGCTTAATAAAGTCTTCAACATACTTTTTTCTTTTTTCGATCAATTAAGGTTTTTAATTTATGAAAAGTTTCGACTTAAAATAGCAAGACGTAAATTTTTAAGAAAAGAAAAAGAAACCCAAGACCATTCTGTAGACATTATATTACCTACTTTTAATAGATCTAAGATGTTATTTGAAAGATCAATTCCCTCAGTTTTAGAACAAACACACAAAAACTTTAGACTTTTGGTAATTAGTGATTGCTGCACTGATGATACTGAAGAAATAGTTAGTTCCTTTAATGATAAAAGAATAATTTTATTAAAAATAAACAAAAGAAAAAAAAGATATCCACCAACTCCAGAAAATCATTGGTTTGCAGGTCCAGTAGTTGCAATAAATTATGGTTTAAATTTTATTAAATCTGACTGGATAGCTAGAATTGACGATGATGATGTTTGGACACCTGACCATCTTGAAAAACTAATATCTTATGCCTTAAAAAAAAATTCAGAATTTGTTTCGAGCTCTTACATAGTTGTCCAGAATGGTGAAAAAGTTGAAAAAAATTTTCAACATGAAAAACCCCCGATTGGCGGTGTACAAACTTGGATTTACAGATCTTATTTAAAATTTTTTAAGGCAAATATTAATTGCTGGAGAAAAACATGGAATAAAGTTAATGATCTTGATTTACAAAATAGATTTTATTTAGCTGGTGTAAAAATTGACTATTTAAACTTACCTACATGTATTATAACTCCTCGTCCAGGAGAAAAAGAAATTGGTTTAAAAGCTTACAAATCAAAACCCAAAGAGTATATAAAAAAATATGAATTTGAATAACAAACGAAATTTGACAAATAAAAATGTTGAAAATAGAGAATATAAAAATTTTTATTTTAAATGGTCAAAATTAAATGACAGTAAACTCAAAGGCATCAATATTTTTGATAGTGACTTAGGTGAGAGTATTTACAAAGATTTAAATATTTCTAATATAATTTTAGAGAAAGTTTTATGTTGGAACTCCTTCTTTTCTGATTGTATTTTTGAGAACATCAAAACTGAAAATTTCGATAGTAGAGATAATGAATTTGTTAATTGTATTTTTAAAAATACTGTATTTGAAAAATCATGCTTAAGAGGCTCTATATTAAAAAATTGTAATTTTGAAAATGTTAAGTTTACTGGAACAGATTTAAAAAAAATTGAATTTATAAATTGTACTTTGAAAAATGTTAATTTTGAAAATTGTGATCTATTTATGTCAAATTTCAAAGAAAATTCGCCAATAAATACAAAAATATATAAATCAAATATTTTTTTTATAAAATTGGACAAGAGTTCTAAAAAAGATATAAACATTGTGGAGTGTAAAAATTAACAAAGTTAAAATATAATTTATTATGAGACCTTTAAGAGAAATGACAGTTATTCAAATTGAAATAACAAATGCTTGTTCTTTGAAATGTGCAAATTGTACAAGACATGTAGGACATCACAGAAAACCTTTTTTTATGTCCTTAGATTATATTGAAAAAGCTATAGACTCTCTTGAAGGATTTGAGGGTAGAATTGGAATGATGGGTGGAGATCCAACATTGCATCCTAAATTTAGAGAAGTTTGCGAAATTTATCAAAAAAAAATTCCAGATAGAAGAAAAAGAGAATTTTGGACAAGTGGTTTTAAATGGAAAGAATATCAAGATATAATTCTAGAAACATTTGATAAAGATAGAATAGCATATAATGAGCATTCTACGCCTGGAGGTAAACATACACCTTTGTTAGTTGCAATTGATGACGTTATTGAAGATAAAAAATTGATGTGGCAGATGATTGATAATTGCTGGATACAAAGCCAATGGTCTGCATCAATAACACCAAAAGGAGGTTTTTTTTGCGAAGTTGCAGCTTCCTTAGATTATCTATTTGATGGACCTGGAGGTTATGAGCTCAAAAAAGGCTGGTGGGACATTGAGCCTAAAGATTTTAAAGATCAAGTTAAAAGATATTGCAAGGATTGTAGTGGAGCGCTTCCTTTAAAACAAGATTCAGACGGTCTAGGTGGAAGACTAGGACCAGCATATGATACAATTTCTCAAAAAAATTTAGAAAAGTTAGAAAAAGTTAAATCACCAAAAGTTCAAGCTGGCCATTATAAACTTTTTGACGAACAACTAGACATGGAAAAGATTTCAAAAAACTTAGAGGATTGGAACCCATCTCATTTTAAACCTTTTGTTACTCATACACCTAAAGATTATGAAGACAAAGAAAGGTTAGTTGACCCAAAAAAAAGTGGGAAAATTTAATTTATTTTTTTTGCTGGAACCCCTGCTACTACAGTATTACTTGGAACATTTTTAACTACTACTGAACCTGCCCCAATAATACAATTTTTTCCAATCGTAATATTTTCTTTTATGATTGACCCAGCACCTATATATGAACAGTCATCAATTTTTACGTTACCAAGAATAATCGCACTAGGAGCTATAGTAACAAAATTTCCAATTTTACAATCATGATGAACTTGAGAATTTATATTAAATTTACAACCATTACCAAAATTTACATAAGGATATATTTTAACAAAATCTTGGATAATAATTGATCTTTCATCTGGTAATATTAAACCTTTTTTAACTAAATTCATTTCATTGGTATTTACAAACGACTTTTTAGATATGTATGAACCACATATTTTTTGGAACTTAAAGTAAGCTTTTTTTCTTAAATTTGGATTATCTAATATGATTAAAGCAAAGTATTTCGAAAGTAGTTTTTTATTTAAATTTTTTTCATCACTAAAATATAACAAGTCACTTTTTAATTCTTTTTTGGATTTCAAACAATATCCTAGAAATTTTTTATTATTATCTCTCGCAAGTTTACTTAAATCATAATCCCTACCTATAAAAAAAAATTTTTTCATATATTAATTTTTCCAAGCTTCTTAGAAAGATCATGTGATAAATCTTTTTCATAATGCCAAGGATTGTTTTCTTGAAGATTAAATAAATTATAAACAATAATATCTCTTGTATTATTTTGTTCTGGAACACCTGCCTTATGTAAACACTCAGTTGTTGAACATATTAAAGTATCACCAATTTTTCCAGTAAATTTTATAGCCTGAAATTTTTTATCTAGATCAGAAGCATAATTATTTCTATTTTTATAATATCTAGGTATTATTTTTTTAGTGGTTTTTTTATCAAAAAAATACAGAGGACCATTTTGTTCATTTACATTATCTAAAATGATAAAAACCTTAAACATTGTTTTTAAATAATGATCACAATGATAAAAATTACTATATTGCTCATTAAATAAATGTGAATCATCAAAATGGTAATTTCTATAAATACTAATATTCGAGATTATATATTTATTGTTAAATATATTTTTTAAAGATGATTTTAAAACTTTATTAGACTCAAATAATTTTCTACAAATTTCAATTATTTTTTTATTATTTGGAATAGTATAATTATAAAAGCTTTTATCAAAATTTTTTTTAACAAATGCATTGATATGTGATTTTAATTCTAAACAATGTTCCAAATTACCCTGTCCAGAAACTTCATAACCAGAGGAAAAAAAATTATTTTTTTTATTAGAATTTTTTAGTAAAAAAAATCTTTTGAATGAACCATAAAGATTTATTAAAAAATTATTATCATTTCTGAAAATAAGTCTACCCAGTTTTGTATCTAAAAAATTAATAAGTTTTTTCATATCCATGATATGTGGCAAGGATATAATATATTAATATTCTTATTAAAAGTTATCAAATTACAATTGTAAAAATTTTTTCAATTCAAAAAACATAACATTTTTTAAAAATTTATTAAAGTTTGTATATTTATTGATATCAGTAACAAGTTTTTTATATTCCCTAGATGAAAAATGATAGTGTCCAGAACAATAAACTTTATTGTGGCTGTTTATTTTTTTTGAATATATCCATTTTTCCCATTTTTTTGAATTTAATATTTTTTTTTTATAATCTTTTAGACTTTTTTGAATATTAAACATATTTGCTAAATAAATTGTAGACTTTGTCTGTATATAACCTAATTCTGGAGCTACATTTATTGCATTAACTCCTATGTTTTTTCTCTCTTTTATTTGTAAATTTGAAAGATAATCACAGTTATGTTCTTTAAGAAAAATATTATACTTTTTAGAAAGATTTACCAATTTTTTAACAATCAAAGTGTCAAACTCACCAACCTGGTAAATTTCTTTAATTAAAGAACCTGTTTGGCCAACCAAAAACATTTTATTATTTATATTTGAAAAGAAAGCAGCATCGTTTTCGAATTTTTTTATTGCTACTTTAGTACCATGTTCTTCAGTTCCAAATTCATATAATATTTTTTTTTTATGTTTTGATGCTACAGAGTCACAAAAAGTAATTAAATTTTCAGCAATTTTATATTTATTTTTACACATAGATGTATCTATATGAAGTAGCTTAAAATCGTTTAAGATATCATCTTTAAGCGACTCTTTTGTTCTTTCTAGACTTTCGCTAAAACTCATTTTTTTTTCGCTATCTTTCAATAGTGGTCCTGAATGATCTCTACAAAGATGTATATATTTATTTTTTTTATCTCTTATATATTTTGAATACTCTTCTGTAGAAAAGTTATTGACATAACCTCCTCCAAATTCTTTTTTGTCTATCTGATTTCTAGAAGCAATAAACATTATATTTTTTTTATTTAA
>MDTB01071031.1_pt1 | contig 13344 bp, 16 predicted proteins | sample 811161 | NCBI WGS metagenome assembly MDTB01 (sample SAMN05326650, study PRJNA326480) | marine metagenome | isolation source: seawater | place: Mediterranean Sea | collected 2009
AAAGCCAAAGTTAATGAGAAACCTCAAGGTAAAACTGTAGCATACGAAGACGCTTGGAAGTAACCCTAGGTTAATCTAAATTTAAAAGGGGGCATTTATGCCCCCTTTTTTTAAAACTAAATTATAAATTATAAATTATAAGATTATGAGTTTAGAACTTAAAAATATTGAAAAAAAAGTAGGAATTGAAACTCATATTCACTCAACTGATTTAAAATTAGAAAAAAATACTATCAATGTTTTATTAGGCTCTACCTTGGCTGGTAAAACAACTCTTATGCAAATCATGGCAGGTCTAGACAAGCCTACATCAGGTGAAATTTGGTTCAATGGCGAAAATGTAACCGGAAAAGAAGTACAAAAAAGAAATTGTTCTATGGTTTATCAACAATTTATAAATTATCCAAATTTTACAGTTTTTGAAAATATTGCATCCCCATTAAAAATTACAGGAGTTAAGTCAGAAGAAATAAAAGAACGAGTAGGAAAAGTAGCAGAACTTTTAAAATTATCTCCAATGTTAAATAAAAAACCCGATGAACTATCTGGAGGACAACAACAGAGAACTGCCTTAGCTAGAGCGTTAGTAAAAGATTCAGATTTGATATTATTGGACGAACCGTTAGCAAATTTAGATTTTAAACTTCGAGAGGAATTAAGAGAAGAATTACCTAAATTATTTGAAGACAGGGATTGTATTGTTGTTTATGCAACAACAGAACCCTTAGATGCACTGATGATAGGTGGAAATACTGCTACATTATTAGAAGGTAATGTCATTCAGTATGGAAAGACTTTAGATGTTTATAACAAGCCTGAAAATTTAACTTCAGCAAAAGTATTTAGTGACCCACCGATGAATATAGCTGAAATAAGTAAAACTGGTGATACATTTAAGTTAGCTAACAATAATGTTCAGTGGAAATCTAATGTAAAAATTAAAGATGGAAAATATAAGATAGGTATAAGACCTCATAATATAACAACCTATAAAGAAGGTAACAATTCAGTTGAAATTGATGGAAAAGTATTAATTTCTGAACTTAGTGGCTCAGAAAGTTTAATACATTTTACAAACGGTAATTTAAATTGGGTTTCATTATCTAATGGCATTCAACAAAAAAATATTGGTGAAGATGCCAAATTACACATGAATATTGATGAATTTTTATATTTTGATCAAAACAACAGATTGGTAAATCATGGCTAAAATTACTCTTAAAAATTTAAGCCATAGTTATTTAACAAAACAGAATAATGATGATGATTGGGCATTGAGAGGTGTGGACATTGATTGGAAAGATGGAGGGGCATATGCATTATTAGGTCCATCTGGTTGTGGTAAAACTACATTATTAAATATTATTTCTGGTTTATTAAAACCAACAGAAGGTGAAGTATTGTTTGATGATAAAGACGTAACAACACTTAATCCAGTTGAAAGGGATATCGCTCAAATATTTCAGTTTCCAGTAATTTATGACACAATGACCGTATATGACAATTTAGCATTTCCTTTAAAAAATAGAGGTTTATCAGAAACAGAAATTGACTCAAAAGTTAAAGAGATAGGCGAAATGTTAGAGCTCACATCTACTTTGAAGAATAAAGCATCTGGCTTAACAGCAGATGGAAAGCAAAAAATTTCTTTAGGAAGAGGACTCGTAAGGTCAGATGTAAATGTAATTATGTTTGATGAACCACTGACTGTAATTGATCCACATTTGAAATGGGTTTTAAGATCTAAATTAAAAGAATTACATCAAAAAATTAATCGTACAATGATTTATGTTACTCATGATCAAATTGAAGCCTTAACTTTTGCTGATCAAGTTGTTGTAATGCATGAAGGGCAGATTGTTCAAACAGGTACACCAGTAGAATTATTTGAAAAACCAAAGCACACATTTGTTGGCCACTTTATAGGTTCTCCTGGAATGAATATTCTTCCATGCGAAATAAAAAATGGTCAAATTAATTTTGAAGGAAAAGTATTACCTAGCAACACCAGTATAAAAAAAACAAATTTTAATAAAACACAAGTTGGAATTAGACCAGAATTTATAAATTTTTCTAATGATGGAATAGCGGTTAAGATAAAAAGAGTAAGTAATACTGGAAGACATAAAGTAATTGATACAGAGTGCAGTAGTGGAAGTATAAAAATTTTAGCTAATTCTTCTACTCAAATACCAAATGGAAGCGCACACATTACTTTTGATCAAAAATATACATATGCTTATGGGGATAATTGGATAATTGAATAATGAATAAAACATTTAATCAAAAAGCTTGGCTCTTCGTAATTCCAGTTTTTGTACTTGTAGCATTTAACGCAGCAGTTCCATTGATGACTGTAGTTAATTATTCATTTCAAGAAACTTTTGGCAGCAATGTTTTTGCGTGGGAAGGGACTAGATGGTTTAAAGAGATTTTACATTCTGAGAGGTTTCATGCATCTCTCGGTAGACAGGTAATATTTACTTTTATAATTTTATTAATTCAACTTCCTCTAGGAATAGGTATTGCTCTTACCATGCCTAAAAAAGGTTGGGGAGTTCCAGTTTGTTTAATATTAATGTCTATGCCTCTTTTAATTCCCTGGAATGTTGTGGGAGCTATGTGGAATATCTTTGCTTTGCCAGATATTGGATTTTTAGGAAACTCTTTAAATTCTATAGGTTTTGATTATAATTTTACTCAACAAAGTGGAGACGCATGGTTCACAACTATTTTGATGGACGTTTGGCATTGGACCTCTTTAGTCGTTTTGTTATCTTATGCAGGTCTAAACTCAATTCAGCCAGCTTACTATCAAGCTGCTGAGATTGATGGAGCTAGTAGATGGGATGTTTTTAGATATATAGAATTACCAAAAATGAAAAAAGTTTTAACGCTAGCTATACTTTTAAGGTTTATGGATAGTTTTATGATTTATACTGAGCCATTCGTTTTAACAGGTGGTGGACCTGGTAATGCAACAAATTTCTTATCACTTGATTTAGTTAAAATGGCTTTAGGTCAATTTGATCTTGGTCCAGCAGCAGCTATGTCATTAATTTATTTTTTAATTGTACTTTTAATATGTTGGATTTTTTACAGTATAATGATGAAAGACGAGGGCAGAACATGAGAAAAATAAAATGGTTAGTGCCAACAGTCTATATAGTTTTTTTAATGTTACCAATTTATTGGTTGCTTAACATGTCATTTAAAACAACTACTGAAATTATAAATGTTTATTCTTTGTGGCCACAGGATTTTACTTTAGATAATTATAAAACCATATTTACAGATAGTACTTGGTACATGGGTTATGTTAACTCTATTACTTATACAGTATTTAACACTATAATCTCTGTATCAGCAGCTCTTCCTGCTGCTTATGCTTTTTCAAGATACAAATTTTTAGGTGACAAACACCTATTTTTTTGGTTACTTACAAATAGAATGGCTCCACCGGCTGTTTTTGCTTTACCATTCTTCCAATTTTATTCGTCAGTAAATTTATTTGATACACATATAGCTATTGCACTATCTCATTGCCTTTTTAATATTCCGCTTGCAGTTTGGATATTAGAAGGATTTATGTCTGCTGTTCCTAAAGAATTAGATGAAACAGCGTATGTCGATGGTTATTCATTTGGAAGATTTTTCTTTAAAATATTTATTCCAACAATAGCTGCCGGTATAGGTATTACCATGTTTTTTTGTTTTATGTTTTCTTGGGTTGAATTATTATTAGCAAAAACTCTTACTGCAACAATAGCAAAACCAATTGCAGCTATAATGACAAGAACTTCAAGTACTTCGGGTTATGAACTTGGTTTATTAGCAGCAGCTGGTAGTTTAACTATTATACCTGGAGCTGTAGTAATTTACTTTGTAAGAAATTATATCGCTAAAGGATTTGCAATGGGGAGAGTATGATTTTTACAAATCTTTATGCATCTAGCTGGTCTACGGTTGGTCAACCTAAAGAAAAAGGACTTTTTGATTTTGATTTTATAACATGGATGGCTTGGACTTGGCCAACAGCAAGTTTTTTTATTTTTATAGCTCTATGTATTACAGGGATGTATTTTTGGGAAAAAAAAGTTCCAGGTGGATCTCCTCGAAAAGGAATTCTTGGACTAGATACTACCAGGGGAGATAGATTATTTGTGTCTTTACTAGGAAGCGCCTTTATACATTTAGCTTGGTTGGGCCTAGTTGGTAGTCTCTTGTGGATAGCTACAATAATTTGTGTTGCTTATTTCATTCTAGTATTTAAATACGTATAAATCTTATGATTAAAGTTGGAATTAACGGTTTTGGAAGAATAGGGCGTTTAATTTTAAGGGCTTTATTTGAAAATTACAAAGGCAAGATCCAGGTTGTAGGAATAAATGATCTTGGGTCTATAGAAGCTAACGCTCATCTCATTAAATATGATAGTACTCATGGAACATTGAACCTAGATGTCAAAACTTCAAAAGATGGATTTCAAATTGGTGATCAAAATATAAAAGTATTTGCTGAAAAAGATCCATCCAAACTTCCATGGGGAAAAATTGGAGTTGATGTTGTTTTAGAATGTACAGGTTTCTTTCTTGATAAAATTTCTGCAGGAAAACACATAGAAGCAGGAGCTAAAAAAGTGATTATTTCTGCTCCAGCTAAAGAAGTTGATTTTACTATAGTTCAAGGAGTTAACAGTAAAGATTTAAAAAAAGAACATAACATTATATCAAATGGATCTTGCACTACTAACTGCTTAGCACCAGTTGCAATGGTTTTAGAAAATACTTTTGGTATCGAATATGGTTATATGACAACTATTCACAGTTATACTGGCGATCAAAAGCTTTTAGATACACTACACAAAGATTTAAGGAGAGCAAGAGCGTCTGGAGATTCAATGATACCAACTTCAACAGGGGCAGCAAAAGCCATGAGCTTAGTTCTACCAAGTTTAAAAGGAAAATTAGATGGTACTGCGATAAGAGTTCCAACACCTAATGTCTCATTAATTGATCTCACTTTTGTTCCTATTAAAGAAGTGAGCTCTGAAAGTATTAATATGGCAATGACACAAGCTTCAAAAGGTATTTTAAAGGGTATTTTAGCAGTGAACTCTGATCCTTTAGTTTCTAAAGATTTCAATCATAATTCACACAGTTCAATATTTGATTTAACTCAAACTCAAGTTATAAAAGGAAAATTTAGTAGAATTCTCTCTTGGTATGATAATGAGTGGGGATTTTCAAATAGAATGTGTGACACCACTATTCAGATAGCTGGATTAATCTAATTTTTTACTTTCTCAGCTTCCTCTATTAATCTCAAAGTATTTGATGGAATGTCACTGTTATTTTTTTTTTCTGATTTAATATTTGTTAACTCGGGTTTCTTGTCTCTTTTAATTTTTTGCAAATCGTTAATTGCATTTAAAATTTCATTTATACTATATTGCTCTTTCACTAATTACCTACTTTATAAAGTCTAATCATATTAGTCATTCCAGCATTACCAAATGGTAAACCGGCAGTAATTATTACGAAATCATTTTTTTTAATATACTTATACTTTTTTATAATTTCTTTAGTTATACCCATCATGTCTTTCCATCCATTAGCATCTCGACTATTGATTGACTCAACGCCCCATAGTAGTGATACTTGTCTACTAACATTGATATTTGGGGAAATGGTTAAAATTTTGACAGCCGGCCTCAACGTCGATACTAATTTTGCAGATTTTCCTGAATTAGAGAAGACAATAATTGCCCTCATTTTCTGATTATAAGCAATATTCTTTACAGAAAGTAGTATCGATTTTACGGGATCTTCTTTGTCTTTAATTGAATTTTTAAAATCCTCTATATGTTTTTTTTTATATTTTTCAGTGGATATAATAGTTTTTTTCATCGTAGAAACAGCTAAATTTGGAAATTTACCTATAGCAGTTTCTGCTGAAAGCATAACTGCGTCTGCTCCCTGAAAAACGGCAGTTGCTACATCATTAATTTCTGCTCTAGTAGCTGTGTTATTTTCTATCATACTTTCCAACATTTGAGTGGCAACTATTACTGATTTTGATAACTGAGAACATTTTTTAATTAGACTTAACTGAACTTTGGGCACTTCACTATTCCCAATATCTATAGCTAAATCTCCTCTAGCTATCATTATGGCATCAGTGGCTTTAATAATTTTTGTAATATTTTTTAAAGCATATTTATTTTCAATTTTTGAAATTATTCCTATATCTTTTGAAATTAATTTGCGTGTTTCATAAATTAATTTTTCATTTTGTAAATATGAAAGCGCAATCCAATTACATCCTATCTTTTTTGCAGTTTTAATATCTTGCTTATCTTTTTTTGTTAATTTATCAAACTGAAAATCAAAATTTGGAATATGAACACTTTTATTGCTTTTTAATGTACAGTTGTAGCTTTTACAAATCGTTGTGATTGAATTACTATTTTTTTTTAATACTAAAAAAGTAAATTTACCATCATCTATTAAAATTTTATTTCCTTTTTTTAATTTTTTTATAATTTTAGGGTATAAAAAACTTATACGATTAGAGTTACCAGGTTCATTTTTTGTATCAAAACAAAATTTTTGATTATATTTTATTTTTTCACTTTCAAGCTTTAAATTTCCAACCCTAAGTTTAATTCCTTGAAGATCAGCTATAATTGCAATTTTTTTATTTCTAGATTTTTCTATTTTACGTATTTTAGAAACTACAGAATTTATTTTACTAGTATTATGGCTAAAATTAATTCTAAAAGCATCAACACCTAGATCAATCATATTTTTAAGTTTGTTTTCGCTAAAAATTGATGGTCCTAATGTAGCTATAATTTTTGCTTTATTTTCCATATAAAGATGTATTTATACAATATCAACTTAATGTTTAAAGTGAAAGAAGTTTAATTATTTGATGATTATAGAAAAAAGAAGTATTAATAATTACTTAAATTTATGAAAAATATAGAAAAATTATCAAATAATATAGTAAGAGCTTTTTTAAAAAATAAATTTATATCCCCACTTCCTGTCAAGTATACGAAAAATATGAAAGATGCTCAAAAATTTAGAAAACTTTGTGAGAGTAAAATTAAAATGCCTATTATAGGATATAAAGCGGCGGGCACAGGAATTCCAGTATTAAAAAAATTAGGTGAAAAAGAACCTTTTTATGCAACTGTTTATAAAAGAAATTTTCTTAAAAATGGAAGAAGTGTAAAAATTAATAAATATACTATGGGGATCGAGTTGGAAGTTTGCTACAAGATTAAAAAAAATTTCTTTAATGAAAAAAAAATAATCAATTTTAAAAATATAGGACAATTTATTTCACATACGGCACCTTGCATAGAAATTGTAGGTTACAGACAAAAAAAATATGGTATTAAATATCTGGGTGATTTATGCTCAGATTTTGGAGCTAATATTAAATTTATAGTGGGTAAAGAAAAAAAGTACAAAAAGGTTAGTATTGGAAAGTTAAAGACAAAAATTGAAAATCTAAATAACAATTATTCAGTTATAGGAAACACCAACACAGTATTTGTTAACCCTTTAAATTCTTTAAAATTTGTTTTAAATAAACTTAAAAAAGATAAAATTCACTTAAATCGTAACTTTTATGTTTTTACGGGGTCTACAGTAGGGATAGTACAAATAAAAAACAAAGGTATTTATTTAGGAAAAATTGATAAAATAGGAACTGTCAAAACTAAGATAATTTAAATTATAAGTTGTATTTTTATTGAAATTCAAAAAAAAATGATTACAATCACAGGATGCATTTAAGCAACTTAAATCCTAAACACTTAAAACACATTTCAGAAAAAGAAGCACTTTTACCTCTAAGACCCAAAATTTCACAAAAAGCTAATATTTATTTTCTTTCAAAAAAACTAGTAGATGAAAAAAAGAAAAAACTAAAAATTAAAAGAAGTATTGTAATTTCAAGTATAATTATTTTAGTTATAACTTCTATTTTTATAATTAACTAATTTTTTTAACAAATTCCGTAAACGCGTTTTTTTCTAAGTTAGAAGAATTTTCGGGACCTGGGAATTTACCTTCTTTTGTTTCTTTTAAAAACATTTTTAAAGCTCTTATTCTTTCGATTTCGATTTCATTTCTCATTTTTTTTAGATTAGTATAGGCTTTTGAATGTCGAGGAGATTTTTCATTTTCACCACAAATATCTTCCATAAACAAATAATTTACATCAGCATACTTACCAGCTCCTAAAGAAACAGTTATAATTTTTGTTCTCTTAGAAATTTCAGACATTACATTTTCTGTTATAACTTCACATTCAGCTGAAAATGCACCAGCATCTTCAAGTCGTTTAAATTTTTTAAAAAGGTCAACTGCTTCCTCACAAGTTTTACCTACCGCTCTTAAGCCTCCAATCCATGTAGATTTTCTTGGAACTAAACCTAAATGCCCCATGACAGGCACATCTTCTTTTGCTAACATATTTACTACTTCCATACTTCTAGCCGTCATGACCGCATCAGCTCCATTCTCCATAGCTGAAAAAGCTCCCCTCAATACATCTTCAGCTGTTTGATATTTATGCAATTCTAAAGCAGCAGTAAAAAATAATTTTTTTGATCCCTCTCTAACATATTTTAAATTTGATGCGCTACCTATTATCATATCAACACCAGCTATTTCAGCAGCTTTTGCCTCTAAAGAAGTGTTTGCTGTAACTTGAGTTAATTTTCTTTTACCTTTTATTTCTATGATATCGCGAACAGTTATATTTCTTTGAGCTGGTTTAGCTGACCATGTATAAATATTTTTCATAATTTCTATTTTACGTCTTTATATAACCACGCTCTTTTATCTACATACGCCTCAAACATTTTTACAGTTTGCTCTGTAGGAAGTATAAAAATAGATCTTTTATCATTCTTATTTCTTATCGTTTTAAAATAATTTTTTTTTACTGCTGCATCAATATATGAATTTGAAGTTAAATATGATTTTTCTACAAATTTAATTAATTGATTTTTTGTAATTGTTTCATTTTTTAAAAAAGCAATCATAACTTTATGCAGCATTATCCAGTGTCCAGGGTTAGTTGAAAACCAATTTAAAGTTTGATTTTTAGCTTTATCTGTAAAGTCTTTAAGTGATATTTCAGCAAGCCTAATGGTTTTTAGTGTTTTTGGTGCAATTTTAAGTGTCATTAATTTCTTAAAATTTAATAAAAATGTTTATTTATATCAATATCTAATTTTACTTTTTGTGAGATAAATCTCTATATATATTGTTCACTCTATACACTTCTTTTGCAGTATTGAAGTAACATTCGTATTCAATGTCACCTGGTGTTACATCAAAATGATAATGTCCAGCCTCTTGTGTATCTTTATAAGAGTGAAAGTGAGTATGCTCACCAGACTCTCTTAAATTCAGATCACCTCCTGATGGATCTCCCGTCCAAATTACCGAATAACATTGTAGATTTGGTCCAACTGGCTCATAAAACTTTAAAAAGTCTTTAACACATTTCATTTGCACAGGATCGTAGTATTCATGTTTAATATCCTCATAATCTGGCTGTACATGAGATCTAATTTTTCCAGATTTAATTCTAAAAACACCTCCTAGCGCTACGTGTTCATTACTTTTTAAATCTAAATTGTCTAACAAAGCAGTTCTAATTGATTGAGGTAATGACCCTTGTTTACCTGACCTTCCTTTAATATTTATTTTTATTACTTCTCCAGTTTTGCCATCAGAATAAAATATATTACCTAAACCACCATGTTTTCTGGCAGTATATTTTTTAGCTTTACTAACTTTATCTGTACCAACCTGAGCTATTACAGATCGAGATTCATTAGTAATTAAATTTTCATTTATAATTAACTCTCCACAATGACCATCTAAACATGACATAGCTCCAGAACCGGCTCCTAATGCATACGATTTTTCTGATCCGATTCTTTTACCTATTTCCTCAAAATCGAATTCAGCACCAATAAATCGTTTATCGTGCATATAAGGTTCACCACCGACGTCTATTATCTTTTGATTTCCACTTAATCCTTCAGCTGGACAATGCCATAGTTTTAAATTAGGACATTTAATTATTTCAACAGATACTTTTTTGTAGTTAGTTGTTAATCCTTTTTCTAGAGCTTTGGTTATTTTATCTAGAGAAATATCTAGGAATGATGATTTTTCTATAGTTAAATCCATTTAGGCTTATAGTATTATTTTGATATATTAATCAAATTAAATATATAAAAATTATATACAATTTATGAACAAGTTAGGCATTGAATTAGCCAAGGCATGGTCTCAAAAAAGTTTAATAAATCTAAACCAATTTGATAAAAAAGATATTCCATATAGTAGAGAGGATGCTTACAAAGCCCAAAATATATTTTATAGAACTTTAAATAAAAAGACAATTGGCTGGAAAATAGGTGCGGTTTCTGAACAAGTACAAAAGGAAGAGGGTTTTGATGGACCAGTTCCGGGAAAAATATTTAAAGAGTCTCTTATAACTTCTGGAAGCAAATTAAAATTTTCAAATATACCCTCTTCAAATCTTGAATGTGAATTTGCAATACAGTTCACTAAAAAAGTTGATATAAGAGAAAACTTAGAAAAAGAAATAGATATTTTTAAGATATTTACTGCCTTAGACATTACATCATCTAGATACGTACAAAAATCAAAATACAATTATGATAAACTAACTCAAATGTATTTAGGCATAGCAGATCACGGGAATGGAGGACTAATACTAATTGGGAGTGAAATTAAAGATTGGAGAAATATTGATCTTAATAATATTAAAATTAAATTAAATATTAACGGTAAAATAAGTCTACCTTATTTTAGAAAAGAAAAAAGGATGCATCCTATAGATTCTTTAAAATCATTTATTAATGAATTTAAAGATAAGAATATTCAATTTAATCAAAATGATTGGTTATTATGTGGGTCTTTGACCGAACCTTATAATATTAGAAAAAATGATTATATAAAAATAGACTATGAAGATTATAGTAAGTTAGAAATAAATATAAAATGAAAACAGCATTAATTACAGGAGCAAGTCAAGGTATAGGAGCTGCAATAGCCTATGAACTAAATGATAAAAAGATAAAAGTTATATTAGTTTCTAGGTCAATTAAAAAACTTAATATTACACAAAAAAATTTAATTTACCCTAAAAATTCTACTTTAATTTCTAAAGATCTTAGAAGTTTAAATTCTTGCAAAAATATAAAAAAAAAAATTAAAAAAATAGATTATTTAATAAATGTAGCAGGCGCTACTAAAGGTGGGGATTTTTTACAAATTAATGATAATATTTGGGACGATGGATTTAATCTTAAATTTAAAGCGGCTGTAAGATTATCTAGATTATTTTGGCCATTATTAAAAAAAAACAAAGGTAAAATAATTAATATCGGAGGTGGAGCAGCTAGAAACCCGTCACACACCTTTATGATAGGTGGTGCAGTAAATTCAGCTCTGAACAATTTTTCAAAAGCATTATCGATCCAGGGTAAAATTGATAAAGTTTCAGTTTCTATTATACACCCTGGTATGACTCTAACAACTAGACTAAGTAAATTATTAGAAACAGACGCAAAAATATTAAAAAAAAAATATTTCAGATCTTCTTAAAGAAAGGTGTAAAGTTGACAAGATTAAAAGACCAACTTATCCTAAAGAAGTTGCTAAATTAGTTTATAAATTAATTAAAGATAAAAATTCAAATTCTAAAAACTTTGCTATAGATGGTGGAAAAATAAAAAATTTAAATTTTAAATAGTTTATTTTTTCGCTGACTTTAAAGCCATATCACAGATTTTTTGCACAAGTATTCCCTCGTTTAGCAAATATTCTTTTCCACTATTTACAAAATTTTTTAAACATTTATAATAAGTGTTTTTGTGTAAAATATTCCAATCTTTATAAAGATCTTTTTTATTAAAATAATAATCTGAATTAATCTTTAAATTTTTTCCAAATATCTCAATTTTTTCTTCTTGTCCTATACGACATCTTCTACCAAATCTAAGCTCAACAATGACTTTATTTTTAAGTTTCATATTAACTATAGCATCTGAATAATCTTTTTTTTTTAAAAAATCTTCTGTACTTATTGGGTCAGCAATTGTAATTAATTTTTTAGGTGTTGATGACCCAAACCAACATGCTAAATCAAAAAAATGAAAACCTTTATCCATAAAAAGACCTCCATTTCTTACAGATTGGTCAACATTGGGTTTTGCAGTTCTTGATGTAATATGAATAATATCAATTTTTTTACCCTTAATTTTTTTTTTCATTTTCATGTAGGGAGTTGAAAACCTCCTATTTAAACCCACACAAAATTTAATCTTTTTTAATTTTATTTCTTTAACTAAGCTATTTAATTTTTTTACATTCATAAGAATGGGTTTTTCACAATATATCATTTTCTTATATTTGATTAATTGCTTAATAAAATACTCATGTGTTTTAGTTGGAGAGGCTATTATAAATAATTTGATATCTTTTTTTTTTAATATTTGCTCAAAATTTTTGGCTGTATTACAATTATATTTTTTTGAATACTTTTCTCTAAGTTTTTTGTTTTTATCAAAAACAAATGATAAATTTGTCTTTTTAAACTTTTTGATAGAATTGCAATGAATTATGCCAATTTTAGATAATCCTATTACACAAGCTTTGATCATTTAAACCCTATAAAAGTCTAAATATTATTGATTATTAGGAGTAATTTACACTTAATTTTATGACTTGGTGTTGCTTAAAAACAACACCTTTTTGTTGATTTTTCATACTTTTTAACGATTATACACTAGTTTTATAGGCTTATTTAATTTGTTATTTACAGCTCAATAACTTATAAGAAACTTAATTTAGTACTAAAATATTAATAGAAAGACAATTTATGAAAAAAACTTTAAGCGCATTGTTAACAGTGATTGCAATCACTTGTTTAGCAACGAGCTCACACGCAGGCTTTAGTGTTGGTGGTGCTTTGTCATACGCAATGACAGATGCATCGGGTACTGAGACAGACGGTACAAGCACTGGCGCTAGTACTACGGATTCTTCAACTAGAACTAAAAGTGTAGATAACAAAATATTTTTGGGATCACTTTACGCGGAATATACTTTTGACAATTTACTTGGAGTAACTTTAGGTGCTCAAACGACACCTGGTAGTGCGGACGTGAGTGAAAAAACGTTTACTAGAACAGATACATCTGAAGGTAAAGCAGCAGACGGTGACGCAGCCGGAGCTTCAACTTTTACTGCTCAAGCAGAAGTATCTAACTTT
>MDTB01090511.1_pt1 | contig 13344 bp, 14 predicted proteins | sample 811161 | NCBI WGS metagenome assembly MDTB01 (sample SAMN05326650, study PRJNA326480) | marine metagenome | isolation source: seawater | place: Mediterranean Sea | collected 2009
ACTCAATTGGTGGGGTAATGACAAAAGACGATTTCATGGAATGTCATTTAATTATGCAGAAAAAAAAATAAATACTGGAATTGTTTTTGGTGGAAATGTCTATGCTAATGATGGTTTTAAAGGCGGTTATGTTACCGATACAACTCATCACAGATATGGCGAAGAAATACCAGTAAGTGAAAAAAGAGGCCGGTTTAATTTTAATGTGAATCACAACTCAAAAAACATCAAAGGACTATCATACGGTCTTAATGGAAACTTAGTTTTTTCTGACACCTATGAATCATTGATTTTTCAACATGATTCTGTAGGTTACACACCCATAGGTGTCCCTGACGGAGATAAGCCTGTTAGATTTAACCAAATGATGTTTAATATCGATCCGTTTATAAAATATATTAATTCTAATAACAAAACGCAACACTCCTATAAGTCACGTTTTTTTAGAGATGACTACCAACCTCATAATGATGAAATAGGATATTCTAACGTATTTTTCCAAGAGTATCAATTTCAAAAAACATTTGATTTAGAAAATGAAACAAAAATCGTTTCTACAACAGGTTTTTCATCAAATTATATCAAAGGCAATTATGATGAAATCTATGGAGAAGGAGGTACATCAAAAATTAAACAATTATTCAATTACAGTGGATATTCTCAAATTGATGCTAAATATCAAAAACTAAACCTTTCACTTGGTGTTAGACTAGAACATTTAATCTTTCAAAATGATCACCAATTAGTTCCTGTAATTAGAAGTGGATTAAATTATCAACTATTTGATGCTACATTTGTAAGGACTTCGTTTGGTCAAGGTTACCGATATCCTACAATTATGGAACTATTTGTTAAAACTGATTTTGATCCTGTGTATGTATATCCTAATCCAGACCTAAATGCAGAATCTGGGTGGAGTTCGGAAATAGGCATTAAACAATTATTGAAAATTGGGGAATGGAAGGGGATGTTAGACGTAGCAGGATTTATAATGTACTATGATGACATGATAGAATTTACCTTTGGAGGCTGGGGCCCAATGGGCGTTGACTCTAACAGTGACGGTAGTGTAACACCTGACGAATTTGATGATAATTTATACGGATTTGGTTTTAAATGCATCAATATTGGTGAAACTAGAATTACAGGATTTGAAATATCTGCAATGGGTGAAGGAAAAATCGGTAATGTAGATGTAAGTTTATTAGCTAGCTACACCAAGGTTAACCCTGTTATTTTAAATCCCGAAGAAGATTATTATGAATATGTTGGAGGACTTCAAGACGGAAATACCATCAACTATATTGAGTCAAGTTATTATACAGACGGTAATATTCTTAAATATCGTCATGAGAATATATTCAAATTTGATATAAATTTAGATTATGGAATGTTCATGACCGGTCTTAGTACAAGATACAACAGTATGATGAAAAATATGGACTTAGTTTTTGGAAGTTCAGCCTTCAATGATGGTGGAATTGATGTAGGTATCGATCAAATTATAAACCTTGGCGTTCTTGATTCAAGAGACAGAATGCTTGATGGTGACTTAATTTTAGACTACAGGTTTGGTATTCACCTCAGCGAGAATGTAACACTATCATTTATCATAGATAACCTTTTAAATCGAGAATATCAAACGAGACCTGCAGATTTAGGTCCCCCTAGAGCATATACTTTAAAAATTAGTGCAAAAATATAGATATGAAAACCATTGGCATAATTCCCGCAAGGCTTAAATCTACAAGACTTGTTAATAAAGCCTTACTAAAATTTAATAATAAGCCATTATTACAGCACACATATGAAGCTGTTAAAAATTCATCATTATTTAACCGAATCTATATTGCAACAGACTCTAAATTAATTCAGGATACTGCTCAAAATTTTAATGCTGAAGTAATTATGACAAGCAAAGAAAATAAAAATGGTACAGAAAGATGTATTGATGTAGTTCAAAAATTGAGTAAGAATATCGAAAATGATGACCTTGTAATTAATATTCAATGTGATGAACCTTTTCTAGAAGTGAAGCATTTTAAAAAAATTATTCAACAAATGAATAGCGATGTGCAAATAGCAACATTAATGTCACCAATTAAAAAAGAGGAACTTAATAATCATAACACTGTAAAAGTAAGTGTTGATAAGAATTTCATAGCAAATAAATTTTCAAGATTGCTACAAAATTTTAAACCAAAAGAAAAACTATATAAACATATAGGTATATATGCATATAAAAAAAAGACGCTACTTAAGTTATCAAAACTCAAAGAAGTAAAAATTGAAAAAAAAGAATCCCTAGAGCAACTTAGATGGTTAAAAAACAACTATAAAGTCCATTGTTCACCTATAAGAGAGAATATAGTCTCAATTAATACACAAGAAGATGTAAAAAAAGTTTTAAAAAAATAATCAAATAAGAGATTTTATTCTTTATATTTAGAGTAACATACATTTTTAAATGAAAAAGCCCATTGAACTACACATATTTGAACTTCTAAAACATAATGACTGTGTAATTATTACTGGTTTAGGTGGGTTTGTCCTCAATTACCAACCAGCACATATAAACGAAATAAACCACACTATTTACCCCCCATCTAAATCTGTTTCTTTTAATAGCAAACTAATTAAAAATGATGGTTTATTGGCTAATCATTTGATGAACCTTGAGGGTATAGGATATAATGAAGCATGTGTCGAAATATTAAAATTTAGTCGAAAAACAAAACTTAAATTAAAAAGACAAGAGTCTATAAACTTTAAAAATTTAGGAAAATTGTTTGAGAATGAATCAGGTAATATTGAGTTTCTACCCAATTCATCATTCAACTTTAATAACAACTCATATGGCTTAACAAGCTTCCAAATTTCGAAATTAAATAATTCATCTCAAAAAACTAATCTTAATATCGCATCCGCTGCAGCTATATTAATTCTTGTATGTCTTTCAATCTTTTCATTAAGCAAGAATCCTGTCGATAATCTTTCAGTATTCAACCTAAATCCAATCAAAAATAACAATTATCAACCCAGATCTTCAGATAGCAACCAAGATATTATAGCTAAAGAAACTCCTGGAATATATAATGTGCAAGTTTCCCAAGTGGATTTTGACTTATATAAAATTAACGGTACTAATTATCATATTTCAACAAAAAAGTGCTTCAAATTGGGCTTTGGAAGAGACGTTCAAATAAAAATTTGGATAGATGAAAAAGACAGAACGCAAAGACAAGTATGTTTTTTGAATGTTGCTGAAACAGAATATGATGACTGCTACAAAATTACTGAAGTCTATAATGAGCTAGTATCTAAATCTGATAAGGTCATGGTACTAACTAAGAGAGGTCGGATGAAAGAAGCAACACTTGTATTAGAAGAGACATACATAGATCCATATGTCATTGCTAACAGTAATCCTGAGGAAGAATTAGACACACAAAATGAAGAAATTGAATTAGATAAAAATGTAGGTAAGAGATTTATAAATGCCATTCACAGTCTTAGTACTCCTGAAAACAAAACAATTGAAAATAATATCAATGTATCATCATCCGAAAATCTACAAGTAAGAAAAAAACCTTTCCACATTATTGTAGGTAGTTTCTCTGATTTAAAAAATGCTCAAGCACTTTGTAAACAGTTAAAAAAACGAGGATTTGAAAATTCACAAACAATAGAAAAAAATGAAAATGGACTGGTTAGAGTTTCTGTAGATAGTTTTTTTACTGAGGAAGAAGCTAAGGTTATTTTAAGTGACGTGAAAACACAACTATCAAGTGCTTGGATTTTAAATAAAAATTAGGTCAATTTTATAATTTTATCAATTTCATTCATAATTAATACAGGATTTATTTTTTTAACACAACCGCCCTTAGTCCATCTACAAGACTTACCATGTTTTGAACATGGCCTGTGTTTCTTCATATAAACTATATTAACTGGTTCCGGTCTTGTTAAATAAGGCCAAAAACCTAGTGCTGGTTTAGTACAGCCCCAAAAGGATATTATATGTTTGTTTAATGCAGCAGCTATATGCATCATACCTGTGTCATTAGTAAGAACAAAGCGACTTTTTTTAATAAGAAGAGCAGATTGATCTACAGAAATTAACCCGCAAAAACTTATAACTTCAGTATTAGTTGTTTTATCAACAATATCTTGACCCATTTGCAATTCATTTTCTCCACCAATTAAAACAATTTTTCTAGAAATTGTGTTACATACATTAACGACTTGAGATGTTGAAAGTTTTTTTGATTCATAACTTCCTCCAATACTCCAACAAATAAAATCTTGTTCTGTATTAAATTCTAATTGAATATTTTCAGGTAAAAAATAATCTAAGCCTTTTTTATCATTAACTACTCCTAATTTATTTACAACACCAAAATACATATCAACAACATGCTCTTTAAGTAAACGAACTCCGAAGTTAATGAAGAAAAATCTTTTTAATCTTTTCTTGCTATATGTAATATTTTTTACTCGCAAATTTAATTTAATCCAAAAAGAACGGAGATTATTATGTAAATCAATAATTAGATCATAATTTTCTATCTTTAAGTCATAAATAGTTGATTGTAGTTCTTTTAAAAAAATTAATTTATCTATATATGGATTATTTAACAAAACCACACTGTTACTCTTTTTTGTTAAAAAATGTAACTCCACCATAGACTGTGTTTTTAGGCATCTTAAAATTGGCGAAGTCAATACAATATCTCCTAACGAACTAAATCTTATGATTAATATTTTTTTCATAAAACAAAATATAATATAAAAAGATGAGTATTGGTTAAAATAAAATTTTAATTTTAACAAGATATGTTAACCGATTCTCATATACATCTTTATTTGTCCGATTTTGACAATGACTTTAATAAAGTTCTTAATGACGCAAAAAAAAATAAAATAAATCGTTTTCTCCTTCCCAACATTGACAAGAATTCATTACCAAAACTTCTGTCAATTTGTAAAGAAAACAAGCATCTATATCCAATGATTGGTTTACATCCAGTTAGTGTTAAAGAAAATTACCTGTCCGAACTAGACCTTATTTATAATTTTATTGATGGAAATGATTTTATTGCAATTGGAGAAATTGGTATTGACCTACACTGGGACAAGTCATTTTTGGAACAACAAAAACATGCCTTTAAACTTCAAATAAATTGGGGAAAAAAACATAACCTACCTATTGTAATACATTCTAGGAATTCATTTAATGAAGTATTTCAAATTTTAAAAAATGAAAAGTCTTCACAAATGACTGGCATTTTTCACTGCTTTTCGGGGACATATGAGGAGGCTAAAAAAATTATTGATTTGGGATTTTATTTGGGCATTGGAGGGGTTGTAACATTTAAAAACTCTGATTTAAAAAATGTATTAAAAAAAATAGACCTTAAACACATAGTGCTGGAAACCGATGCACCTTATCTAGCTCCTCACCCATTTAGAGGCCAAAGAAATGAACCAAAGTATCTTTCAATAATTGCGAATCAAATTGCTGAAATAAAAAACACCACAATTGAAGAAGTTGCACTAATAACAAGTCACAATACCAATAAAATTTTTTTTTATTAAATAATAACTGATTTTAAATAATTGCTAATTGTAATATATGGTTTATAAATTGACTATTGTTTGTGTTTTTTTTGTAATTTCGTTGCGAGTGGTAAAACTACAAGTAGCTAGGAGAGGTGGCCGAGTGGCTTAAGGCGCACGCTTGGAAAGCGTGTATATGGACAACATATCGGGGGTTCGAATCCCTTTCTCTCCGCAAGCACTGAAGTTACAATCACATACTAGATAGAAATAAAATTAACTAAAAACTAATACAATGAATCAAAGATTCCTTTTCTTTATAATTACTTCCTTATTATTTTGTCAATTCAACTTTGCACAAGACACATCTAACGACACAACATTTACGGAAGATACTGACTCTATTACTCAAATTGATACTAATAGCTCTTTAGAAAACAACAGTAACGATATAGAATTAAACTCAAATGATGACGAAAAAATTGAGCAAAGCTCACCGTCTTTTCACCAAATTTTAAAAACTAAATTTATAGAGGGAGGTGCTGGATTCATGGGAATTGTATTACTCACATTGATTTTAGGCCTAGCTTTATGTATTGAGAGAATTCTGTATCTACATGCTGCAGGTTCCGCTAATAACGAAGAACTATTAACGTCTATTGAAAATGCTCTAAAAAACAAGGGAGGAGTTGAAGATGCAAAAGAAATCTGTAAAAAAACTAGAGGTCCTGTTGCTAGTATTTTCTATCAAGGATTAGAAAGATCTAATAAGGGAATAGATGCGGTTGAAAAATCAATAATTGCTTATGGGTCTGTGCAAATGGGACTGCTGGAAAGAGGAACTACATGGATTTCATTGTTTATTGCATTAGCCCCAATGCTTGGCTTCATGGGTACAGTTATTGGAATGATTGGTGCATTTGACGCGATAGAGGCAGCAGGAGATATATCACCATCATTAGTTGCTGGAGGAATCAAGGTAGCACTTTTAACAACTGTTTTTGGTCTTATTGTGGCTATAATCTTACAAGTATTTTACAATTATATAGTGTCTAAAATTGATGACATTGTTAACAAAATGGAAGATGCTTCAATTGCATTAATAGATATTTTAGCAAATAATAAATAAAATTTATATTATCATGACTGATTTTGGACTTATTTTAACATATTTAATGATTAGTGTAGCTATAATTGCCTGCATTGTTTCACCCGTTTTACAAATAAAAAATAATCCGCAAAAAATAAAAAAAATGATAATGCCTCTATTATCAATACTATTTATTTTAGGTTTTTCATTATTAATTGCATCTAACGAAGTTCTTCCAAATTATACAAATAGTAACGGAGATCTGATTTCAACAGGTCTTTCCAAATTTGTTGGGGGATGTTTAATCACTTTTTATATGCTAGCTTTAATTGCTTTTGGAACAGTCATATATAGTGAACTTCTACATAAATTATTTAAAAATGGCAAGAAGTAACAGACCTACACCTGAAATTAATGCGGGCTCTATGGCAGATATTGCTTTTCTGCTGTTAATATTTTTTCTAGTAACTACGACAATGGATGTAGATACAGGTATAGCTCGAAAACTTCCTCCTACAGCTGAAGAACAGGAACCTGAAGATATGCAAGGTAATGCTCGAAATATCTACGAGGTGTACGTAAATAAAAAAGACAAATTACTAGTAGAAGAAAATGAAATGAAAATCGAAGCACTAAGGGAAGGAGCTAGAGATTTTATTAATAATAACGGTAAAGATCCTTCTTTATCAGATAGCCCTGAAAAAGCTATTATATCTCTTGTCAACAGTAGAGGTACATCTTACGAAATGTATATTGCAGTTCAAAATGAACTTACTGCTGCATACAATGAGCTAAGAAACGAAGCTGCCATAAATAAGTATAACCAAAATTATACGGAGTTACCTAAAGATAAACAAAAGGAAATTAGAAAAATGTATCCGATGAAAATATCTGAAGCACCTCCAGGAGAATTTTAATCAATCAATCATGTCTAAATTTAAAAAAAATCAAAAGGGTGGTACCCCACCAATTTCTACTGCATCTTTGCCTGATATAGTATTTATGTTATTATTCTTTTTTATGGTAACTACTGTGATGCGGGAAACAGAAATGTTAGTTGACAACACTCTTCCTCAAGCAACTGAAGTAAAAAAACTTGAAAGAAAATCCCTAGTATCCTACATATATATAGGAGCACCTAGAGGGCTTAATAGAAAAAACCAATTTGGAACAAAAGCTAAAATCCAACTTAATGATTCTTATTCAAATGTAGGTGATATACAGGCATTTATTGCAGCTGAAAGAGAAAGTCGAGCGGAAGAAGAAATTCCTTTACTTACTACATCGATTAAAGCTGATGTGGATGTTAAAATGGGTATAATATCCGACATAAAAGAAGAGCTAAGAAAAGCGCAAGCTTATAAAATTAATTATTCTACTCGTAAAGAAATAAAATAAATCATTAATGGTTAAAATTGGAGATTTAGAAGTCGGCGAATTTCCTCTACTATTAGCTCCAATGGAAGATGTCAGTGATCCTCCATTTCGAAAACTTTGCAAAGAAGGTGGTGCAGATATTATGTACACAGAGTTTGTTTCTTCTGAAGGTTTAATAAGACAGGCATCAAAAAGTATACAAAAGCTTGATATTTTCGAATTTGAAAGGCCTATTGGTATTCAAATTTTTGGAAATAATATTGATTCTATGAAGGAAGCAACTAGAATTGCTACCAGTGTTCAACCTGATATAATTGATATTAACTACGGTTGTCCTGTAAAAAAGGTTACTTGCAAGGGAGGTGGAGCAGCTATTCTACAAGATATTCCTAAAATGGTTAAGATGACATCTGAAATTGTAAAATCAACTAAACTACCTGTAACAGTAAAAACGAGATTGGGTTGGGATGAAAAAAGTAAATATATTGTAGAAGTTGCTGAAAGATTACAAGATATTGGTATACAAGCTATTTCAATTCATGGACGTACTAGAAAACAAATGTATAAAGGAGAAGCTAACTGGGAATTAATAAGAGAGGTGAAAAATAATCCCAGAATAAAAATTCCTGTATTTGGGAACGGAGATGTTACGTGCCCTGAAACTGCTAAAAAAAAGAAAGAAAAATATAATGTAGATGGAATTATGATCGGAAGAGCTGCAATTGGAAATCCGTGGATTTTTCTAAAGATTAAAGAATACTTAAATTCTGGGAAAATAATTGAGGAACCGAAAATGAAGGATAAAATTGAAATGGTATTAAATCACTTAAAGTGGTCAATTGAATGGAAAGGAGAAAAACTTGGAATACTAGAAATGCGAAGACATTATTCTAATTACTTCAAAGATTTACCTAAAATTAAAAACTACCGATCTGAATTAGTACAACTTAATGAGTACAACGAAGTTTTAAATAAAATAAATGAAATAAAAGAGATTTATAAAAATTATTAAATTTTATAAAATCGACTATTAAATGTAACAAAATATGTAGTAACCAATCCAAGAAAAATAACAATTAGCTGTATAGATATTATGTCATCTAAATGAACTTTAATTGGATAATAATTGAGAGTAATATTATTTAAAGAACTTAGTTTTACTATATGAAACTTGTCTTGTAAAAAACAAAAAATTAAGCCTAATGTAGTCCCGGCAATTAATCCACAAGTTGTAATCATAAATCCAACAGTTAAGAAAATTTTTTTCACATTTTGAATTCTAAATCCAAACGAAAAAAGTATTTGAATATCTCTTTGTTTTTGCATTAATAAAACAATTAAACTAGCAACTAGACTAAGCATAGAAACTATTAATATAAAACTGAAAATAATATATACAATTAATTTTTCTGATTTAATCATTTTATTTACAAAGGGTCTTTGTTCAAATCTATTTTTTACAATAAATCTTTCACCTAAAACTATTTGTAGTTTTTTTTGAATATTATCATAATGTTTATTTTTTATGCTAATATTTAATGCTGAAATTTTATTTTCATTTTCCGTAAATTTTTGAAGATCTTTTAATCCTAAAATGATATCACCACTACCTAATTTAGCTTGCCCACTAAAAACTCCTGACAAATAAAAAGAATTAGTAACAATATTATTCATCGTCAATAAATTATTGTTTGATTTAAAAAATGACAATTGTAAAGGGTTTTCAAAGTCTAATAGCTTTAAGGATAGCATATTAAAAACAGAGTTTGTAACAATTACAAATTTATCTTGCTCAGAGAAGTATTTACCAATAAAAATTTCATCATTAATTTTATTTACTTTTAAAAAATTTTCATCTACGCCTTTCACACCAACAACAGATTGATAATCCTTATATTTTGCTAGCATTTTATGCTCTAAAACCTTAGAAATAGAATTAACACCATTTATAGACTGTATTTTATACAATATTGTATCATCTATATTAAACAAATGCCCTTCTTTTAATTCAACTTGAAAATCTGAGTCAATATTTTTAAACAAATTTTGGACCAATTGATCAAAGCCATTAAAAACAGACAAAACAACAATCATCGCCATTGTACCAAACATCACTCCGCTCATAGAAATTATAGTAATTAAATTGACTAAGTTTTGCTTTCTTAAAGCTGCAAAATATTTAATGGCTATATAAAATATATATCTCAAACTTTAAATGTCTTTTAAGATTTTACTAATGCTCTCGTAGTGATCTAAAGAGTTATCAATATAAAAAACTAAATCTGGGGTCTTTCTCATTTGATGCTTAAGCTTCAATGCTAACTTATGTTTAATTATTTTTGTTTTTGATTTAATATCATCAAAATATTCTAACTTTCTATCTTCTGGAAATAAACTTAAATACACCTTTGCTAAAGATAAATCTTTAGACACAAAAACATGAGTTATACTAATCATAACATTGGTGTAATGACTCTTACTCTCTTGAAGAAAGATAGCGGACAAATCCTTTTGAATAAGCCTTGCAACTTTTTTTTGTCTTTGTGACTCCATTAAAACCAAAGATACAATTATAAATAAATACTGATATTTAAATGTATAATTTATACATTTCTTATCGTTATATTTAGGTTATGAAATCTACTTTTAAACTTTTAATATTTTCAAAACCTTATTTTATATTAATCGTATTAAATACGATGTTTAATCTATTAGCTGTTATTTTTTCATTATTCTCGATTTCATTAATTATTCCCATACTTGGATTATTGTTTGGAACTATTGAGCCCTCAAATACAATAACAGACGACTTATCATTTAATAATCTAAAGGATTACATTTACAATGTAATATATGATTTAATAAAATTGTACGGTCTTACATATGCCCTCGGGTTTATATGCATTTTAGTTGGTCTGGGGACAATGCTTAAAAATAGTTTTAGATATTGTGCTTTATATTGTTTAACTCCTTTTAGAAATAATATAATTAGAGATATACGTAAAAAAATGTATAAAAAATTGCTTAAACTTCAAATACCTTTTGTTAATAAATTTAAAAAAGGTGATTTAGTAGCACGTATGACCAATGATTTAATTGAAGTTGAATGGTCTATTATGGGGGTTTTGGAGTTTTTTATAAAAGACCCTATACACATTATAATATTTTTAATTAGTTTAATCTACATTAATGTTGAGATAACATTAATTGGTTTAGTTTGTTTACCAATTGCAGCCTTTTTAATAACAAAAGTTAGCAAATCATTAAAACAAAATTCTAAATTAAGTCAAATAAAATTAGCTGATATTATTTCTTTTATAGAAGAGTCAATTAGTAATTTAAAAATTATTAAAGCATTTAACAGTACTTTTTTTATCTCTACAAAATTTAACTCACATAATGAACGCCTAAAAACTTTAAACAACAAAGTATTATGGAGGAAAGATTTAGCATCTCCAATGAGCGAAATGTTAAGTACAATTGTTATGATAATAATTATTTGGTTTGGGGGAAAAACTGTATTAAATAATAATCTTGATGCCGAAACATTTATAGGCTATTTAATTATTTTTTCACAAATACTTCCCCCTGCTAAATCTTTGACAACCGCGTTTTATTCTATTCAAAAAGGTGCTGCATCAGCTGAAAGAATTATGAGTATTTTAGAACAACCAATAGATAATACTCACTCTTTGAAATTTATTGACTCATTTAAAACAATAAGTTTTGATAATGTCTCTTTTAAATCATCTGAGGGCACAATTCTGAAAAATGTTAACTTAAATATAGAAAAAGGGCAGAAAATTGCAATCGTTGGTGAGTCTGGAAGTGGTAAATCAACATTATTAGAATTATTATTGAAATTTTATCCTCATAGTAGTGGCAGTATTAAAATTGATGAAGAGCATTTACTTAATCTTAATTGTAATAAATTATTTGGGCTAGTTACTCAAGATGTTTTATTATTTAATGACACTATATTAAATAATATATTATTAGGTAATCCATCAGTATCAGAAACCGAAGTCCATCGTTCGTCAATGAAGGCACATATTCACAAATTTATTGAAACGTTAGATAACGGATATAACACAATTATTGGTGCAGGTGGTATAAACCTATCAGGTGGAGAAAGACAACGGATAAGCCTAGCTAGAGCTTTTATAAGTCAAGCACCGATTTTGATACTTGATGAACCAACGTCTGCATTAGATGCTGAATCTCATCAATACATCCAGACGTCTTTAAAAGAAATCCCCCAATCTACAACATTAATTACTATTACGCATAAACTAAGCTCAATCGTTGAGTATGACCATATTATTGTTATGGAGAATGGTTCTATTACTGATGCAGGCAATCACAAATTTTTGATAAAAAATAGTGTAGTATATAAAAAACTTTACGAAATTGAAACTTTTAAAAAAAATGAATAATATTGAGCACATAGGGATTGCAGTTTCTGACTTAGATTCGGCAAATGAATTATATAGTAAATTATTAGGAACTAAGCCATACAAACAAGAACATGTTGAACAAGAAGGGGTAATTACTTCATTTTTTAAAACTGGTAATTCAAAAATTGAATTGCTACAAGGAGTAACAGAAAATAATGCAATTTCTAATTTTATTAAAAATCAAGGTGAAGGTATTCATCATATTGCTTTTGAAGTGAAAAATATCAACTCTGAGATAACCAGACTAAAAAAATTAGGATTTCATATTATTAATGAAATACCTAAAAAGGGTGCAGATAACAAATTAATATGTTTTATTCATCCAAAATCAACAAAAAAAGTACTAATAGAATTATGTCAAGAAATTAAATAATTTATATCATGCAATTTAGAACAAGAAAACTAGTGAAACCTGAAGATTTAAATGCTGGAGGCAGTTTGTTTGGCGGTCAATTACTAAGATGGATTGACGAAGAAGCAGCTATATATGCAATGTGTCAACTAGACAATCAAAGGGTAACAACAAAGTTCATGTCAGAAATTGATTTTATATCTCCTGCTAAAATTGGTGATGTTGTTGAAATTGGATTAGAATTAGTTAAATTAGGACGTACTTCGATTACAATTAAATGCGAAGCAAGAGTGAAGAGAACAGAAAAATCTATTATTTCTATTGATAGAATTGTTTTTGTTAATTTAGATGAAAAATTAAGACCAACTCCTCATAATAAAGGTTAATTATTTGTAGCATAAAAAATCTTTGCTTAATATTGCCTTCTTATTTTAGGGCCCATAGCTCAGCTGGTTAGAGCACTTGACTCATAATCAAGGGGTCGCAGGTTCAAGCCCTGCTGGGCCCAC
>MDTB01119786.1_pt1 | contig 13344 bp, 10 predicted proteins | sample 811161 | NCBI WGS metagenome assembly MDTB01 (sample SAMN05326650, study PRJNA326480) | marine metagenome | isolation source: seawater | place: Mediterranean Sea | collected 2009
ACTCATCAAATCGTTACGGGGGCCAACAATATTTCCGAAGGGGATGTCATTCCCATTGCTCTTCCGGGTGCTGTAATGGCTAGTGGTCTAAAGATCAAAGCCTCTGCACTTAGAGGGGTTGATTCCAATGGCATGCTTTGTTCTGAAACGGAGCTGGGGGTTGAAGAAACCGTAGATGGGATTTGGATTTTAGACCCTGAAACACCCTTAGGCGTGGATTTCTTAGACTATGCCTGGCTTCAGGATGTCGTCTATGATATTTCGATTTTACCCAATCGTGGGGATTGTCATAGTATTTATGGTTTGGCCAGAGACTTGGCGGCTTTGTGTCAGTTAGACCTCAAAGAGCCGGAGATCCATTCTCCTGATTTGACTGAGTATTGTCAGGATTTTGATGGAAAATTCACTGTTCAAAATGAGGCCGAAGACCTATGTCCCTTGTATACACTTGCTAAAATAGAAGGGGTTCAATCTGCTAAAACACCTTTGTGGATGCAGCGTAAATTACAATTATCAGGTCTTCGTCCTATTAGTTTATTAGTGGATATTACCAATTATGTTTTATTAGAACTGGGTCAACCTCTTCATGCCTTTGATGCAAGCCGTTTGGACTCATCTATACTCTTAAGGCGAGCGGCTGCGACAGAAACCTTGTTAACCTTGGATGAAGAAGAACGAGCGTTGACAGATGAGATGTTGATGATTGCAGATACGAAAAAAGCATTGGCCGTAGCGGGTGTGATGGGGGGTAAAAATTCAGAGATTTCGGATCAAACTCAAACCGTTTTATTGGAATCAGCTTGGTTTTTACCTACGTCTATTCGTCGAACTCAGATTAAATTGGGGTTACGTACAGATAGTGCCGTTCGTTTTGAAAAAGGAGTAGACTATGATGGCGTTGAAAAAGCGTCTAAAAGAGCTCAGTATTTAATGTCTACTCTAGCGGGAGCTACTCCTGCGTCTCAGATGATTCGTTCTGAAGTGTCGAAAAATGAATATTCTCAAAGTACTAGTACAGAGCTCTCTTTTCAAGCCGTGGAAAAATTGTTGGGGATTGCTTGTGACAAAGCCATTTGTGTCTCTGGATTAGGCGCTCTTGGTTATTCCTTAACAGAGAAAACCAAGGATCTTTATGAGATTCAAATGCCATCGTGGCGGCGCAGAGATATTACAGGATGGCAGGACATTGCGGAAGATATTGCTCGGATCATTGGTTATGATGCTATAGAGGTTTCACATGAGCAAAGTTTTGTGCCTATGACTGAGTCGTCTCCTTTAGAAAGCTTACGCCAAAAAACCACCGATTTTATGGTGCATAATGGATTTTTACAAGCTGTGAGCTTTCCGATGATAGATCCAAATGCCTATCCCTCCTTATACTTAGGCGCCGAAAAAGTTGTTTCAGACGCGTTAACTTTACAGAATCCATTAACCCCCAAAGAATCGGTTTTAAGAGAGTCCATCGTTCCCTCCTTATTGACGATTCATGCACATAACCAGAACAGACAATGTGATAGACAGTCTTTTTTCGAAGTAGGGACGGTCTTTTCTGAACATGAGGGGCAAGTTGAGGAAGCCCTTTGTTTGGGCGCCTTGCTTTCAGGGGCTTTTGGATCTTCGCATCATGAGCTTATTTCGCAAAGTGACTTTTTCCTTGTCAAAGGGATGGTTCAGCGGTATTTAAAAACTGTTTTACCTTGGATGTCTCAAGATAAGCTTTCGTTTAAAGACACTGAAGCAGTATATTTGCATCCTGTTCAGTCTCTGTCTATTTATTATGAGGATCAAGTTATTGGTGAATTGGGTCTTATTCATCCTAGTGTCGTTGAGGCTTTTGACACTCAAGGTGATATTGCCTATTTCTCTTTTAATTTATCTCTTCTTTCAGCTTTAAATATACCGGTGCCTCAACACAAGGCGTATTCGAAATTTCCATCGACTCGGCGTGATATTGCACTTTTAGTGCCTTCTGAAATGGGCTATGCTGACATACAAACGGTCATTAAAGAACTAAAGCCCAAAAAGGTGATTGATTTCTTTGTATTTGATGAATTTAAAAGTGATGCGATTGGCGAGGGTAAAAAAAGCATTGGAATTGCCTTTGTTTATAACTCTCATGAAGGGACACTGTCGGATGAGGATGTGAATACCTCTCATGAGCGCTTGAAACGTAAATTAGTAGAGAAATTACCTGTAGAAATTCGATAGGAGACCGGATGCAAACAACGACCTCCCCCTCCAATTCCGTGGATACTCAGTCCCAAGATACTCCCATGATGCGCCAATATAAGGCCATTAAAAAAGACCATGAAGATGCCATTTTGCTTTTTCGATTGGGTGATTTTTATGAAATGTTTTTGGATGATGCGGTGATTGCGTCTCGAGAACTGTCTTTGACCTTAACTGGACGAGGTAAAAATGAGAATCGAATTTCCATGTGTGGGATGCCTTTTCATTCGGCTGATTCGTATATTGAAAAACTGGTTAAAAAAGGCTACAAAGTGGCGATTTGTGAACAAACTGAGGACGCGGCTGTTTCTCAAGGATTAACGAAACGAGAAGTGGTACGTGTGATTACGCCAGGAACCGTCCTATCGAATGGGTCTCTAGAGGACTCAGAAACCAATTATTTAGCCGCTGTTTATACTGAGCCCTACTCCAAAAAAGCATCTGAGAATCGCTTTGGCCTTGCCTGTGTGGACAGTAGTACCGGGCGTTTCGTCGTATACAGTGCGTCTTCTGTAGAGGAGTTGCAACATTGCTTGGAGCAACTTGAACCGAAGGAAGTTCTGGTGCCAGAGGAGAGCGCCTTTTCATTAACGAGTACCTGTTTGCAAACCAGATATTCTCCTATTTCTTCGGATCATGCGGCCTCAAGGTTATGTGAGTTTTTTGGGGTGAAAACCTTGGATGGCTTTGGCATAGGGAGTGCCTCCACGACCTTTCCTGCGGCTTGGAGCATTATAGATTATTTAAAGCAAACGCAAAAAACACTGCCAAAGCAATTATGTTCTATTCACTTGTTACAGACCTCTCAGCGTATGCAAATGGACTATGCAACCAGTCGTAATTTAGAGTTGGTTCAGTCTTTGCAGGATGCGTCTTTGGGACATGCGCCTAGTTTATTTGATCTCTTGAATCATACCAAAACGGCGATGGGTGCGCGTTTACTTAAAGAGCGCATTAAATCTCCTTTTTCGATGGTGTCTGATATACAAAAACACCAAGACGCGTTGGCGGTATTGTTTAAGGATGTCTTATCACGTGAAGAACTTCGGGAAGCTTTGAAATTGGTTTATGATATTGAGCGTATCTGTAGTCGCTTGGTGTCGTATACCCGAAACCCTAAAGAATGTTTGTCCTTGAAGCAATCTCTGTTGGCTGTTTCTGAGCTTTTCCCGACCTTGTCACAATTAGCCGGGCCTTTTTTTGAGGAGAAAACCCAGCTTTTTGCTCAATTTCAAGATAAAGACTCTCCTTATGCGATTTTAAGTGCGTATATCGATGCTGCTATTTCAGAAGATGCGTCTCCCCACTTAAGAGACCTCGGTGTGATTAAAGAAGGATTTCATGAGGAATTAGATGCTTTGAGGGCCTCTTTTAAAGATATTCGGGATTGGATTCAGTCTTTAGAATCGGTGGAACGTGAAAAAACAGGGATTAAGTCGCTTAAAGTAGGGTACAACAAGGTGTTTGGCTATTACTTTGAAGTGACACACTCTTTTAAGGACTCTGTTCCGGATCATTATATTCGCAAACAAACACTGACCAATGCAGAGCGTTATATTACTCCTGAGCTTAAGGAAAAAGAGACGATACTATTAACTGGGGAAGAACGGCAGAAACAATTAGAGGCCCAGGTTTTTGAAACGGTTATTTCTTATGTTAAAGGCTTTATTCCTGATCTTCAACATCTAGCCACTGAGATTTCGGAAATAGATGTGCTTCAATCCTTAGCACATATTTCTCATAAAAATAATTATACCCAGCCTGTTTTGACGGCGTCTAAAAATAAGGAATTAAGCTTAAAATCGTCACGGCATCCTATTTTGGAGAAACAGACTGATACGCGCTTTATTCCCAATGATATTCAGATGTCGGATCAAGAGGATCGTTTGATTTTGATCACGGGGCCCAATATGGCAGGTAAGTCCACGATTATGCGTCAAGTTGCTTTGATTGTGGTGATGGCGCATATGGGCTGTTTTGTCCCTGCCGCAGAAGCAAAAATGAGTTGTGTGGATCGCTTATTTACACGCATAGGGGCTTTGGATAATTTGTATCAAGGACAGTCCACTTTTATGGTTGAGATGGTGGAAACGGCCAGTATTTTGCATAATGCGACTCCGAATAGTTTGATTATTTTGGATGAAATTGGTAGAGGAACCTCAACCTATGATGGGATTAGTATTGCCGCATCTGTGATTGAGCATTTACACCATACGACGCAAGCGAGAACGCTTTTTGCCACTCATTATCATGAACTAACGCAATTGCAAGAAACTTTACCTGCCTTGGGTTTATATCGGATGAAAATTACAGAAACCGACCAGTCCATTGTCTTTAATTATGAGTTTGAAAAAGGTCCTGCGAATAAAAGTTATGGCATACATGTGGCTAAAATGGCAGGGCTTCCAGAGGCTGTTCTTCAGCGGTCCACCGCATTATTAAAGTCTTTAGAGACCCAATCTATGTCACAGTCTTCTTTATCGGCACCGAATCAGTTAACCTTGTTTTAAACGGCTTTTTCTGAATATTTTGGATGCTTTTTTGATCTTTTTTCGCTACACTAATAGGTATGAATCATTATGAGACGAGGTTATCGGGGCTAATTTGTTTGGAACCGCCTATTTTTGGGGATGATAGAGGGTTTTTTACAGAATCGTATCACCAAGAAAAATGGGCCAAAGAAGGCGTTTCTTGTTCTTTTGTACAGGATAATTTCAGTGTCTCTCAAAAAGGGATTTTAAGAGGACTACATCTTCAGAGGGATCCTAAAGCTCAAGCTAAATTGCTTCGGGTGACTTTGGGATCTATTTTAGATGTTGCGGTGGATCTTAGACCTAACTCTTCTACTTTTTGTCAGTGGGAGGCAGTTGAATTATCTGATAAAAATCATAGACAACTGTTTGTTCCTACTGGTTTTGCTCATGGTTTTTTAGTCTTGAGTGATGTTGCTCATGTTCATTATAAATGTTCGGAATTTTATTCGCCTGAGCATGAAGTTTCTATTCAGTGGAATGATTCTGATTTAGGGATACAATGGTTTTCAGAAGATCCTATTTCACCTAGTTTATCTGAAAAAGATCAGAATGGATTATCTTTAAAAACCTATTTGTCTCAAATTGAGACTTAGTTTTAATGATGATTACCAAGGTCTTTTATATTAATACGGTTTATTCGCGGCTTCCTGTCACGCAATATTTGCCAGAAAAGACCGTCCCTCGAGCGGCTTTGCTGTTTTTGCATGGGATTATGGAAACCAGTGATCATTATCAGGAATTATTCCAGTTTTTGGTTTCTCAAGGTATTTCAGTGATGACCTATTCTCATTATGGTCATGGTAAAGAGGCCGAAAAATCTCAGTTATTAGGCCACTCTCCGGACAATGGATTTTTAGGTTGGGTTGAAGATGCGAAACGGGTTTTTTCTCGGCTTTGCACAGACTTTTCAGATATACCTCAGTTCATTATGGGGCATAGTATGGGGGCTTTAGTCGCTCAAGAACTGGTGTCTTTTTATCCTGAAGGTCCAGAGCATCGATTGTCGGGTGTTATTTTGTCGGCACCACCTAATCCTTCTATTTTGGAGATACGCCTAGGGTCTTTTTTCTCGTCTATTGGGGGGCGCTTACTGGGGGCTCAATCGGCGGCGGTTTTCTTGCACTGGCTTACCTTTCTTAAGGCAGATTTTGCCTTTAAAAGGCCTTTTGAATGGCTTTCCAGGGACTCTGAATTTGTTTCTGCTTATAAAGACTCTCCTTATTGTGGGTTTACCTGTAGCTATGGGATGTTATCCGCCTTATTTGAAGGCCTTAAACGGTTTAAACAGAAGCTTTGTTTTCCCAAATTGACGAAGTCTTTACCGTACCTTTTTTTGGGAGGGAAAAAAGATCCTTTGTATGGAAAAGAGGGACGCTTGTTCCATCGGCTATTATTTTCATATCAATCCTTTGGGTTTACGGCATTAACTACCAAACTCTATCCTGAACTTCGGCATTCGATTTGCCATGATTTAGCGCCACTTTCAGATGATACACCGGTTTCTTTTTATGATGATTTGAGCTCTTGGTTTCACGCTGCTTTTAGTACTGTTTCTGGTGATTAACTTGCTTCCGAGGTGGAGTGGAAGGTGATATCTGGATTTTCTCTTATTTCTCTGTCTAAACTCCATTGCGTTTCGGCAAGGTAAATAAAGCGCCCGTCTTTGTCTTTGGCGATTTGTTGTTTTCGAGATTGAGTAAATTCATCCAATAGCTTATCAGAATCGGCGGATAACCATGTGGCTTTTAGAAAGGAGAGGTGATCAAATCGGCATAAGGCTTGGTATTCGTGTTCTAATCGGTATTGAATGACTTCAAATTGGAGTGCTCCCACGGTACCCACAATTTTTTTGCCGTCCCAAGGTCGTGTGAAATGTTGGGCAACCCCTTCTTCACAAAGCTGGTCTAAGCCTTTTTGTAGTTGTTTCGTTTTCATGGGATCTAGGTTAACCACTGTTTTAAAGAGTTCAGGTGAAAAACAAGGAATTCCTTTGAATGAAAATAAGTCTCCTTCTGTAAGGGTGTCTCCAATTTTCAGAGATCCGGTGTCATGGAGTCCAATAATATCACCGGGATAGGCAACTTCAATGACAGATTTGGACTGTGCCATAAAAGCAGTTGGATTATTGGAACGGTACGGTTTTTGAGTTCGAACGAGTGTGTAGCGTTTACTTTTTTCAAAGGTTCCTGAGCAAATTCTTAAAAATGCGATCCTATCTCTATGTTTAGGATCAATATTCGCATGTATTTTGAAAATAAATCCTGAAAACTTGGCATTATCTGGTTGGATGAGTCCCTCATTGGTGTCTATCGCTCGGGGTGGGGGAGCGATCTCTATAAAGGCATCCAGAAGTTCTTTGACGCCAAAGTTATTGATAGCGGACCCAAAACAGACGGGGGTGATTTCTCCTTTTAAATAGGCTTCTTTGGAAAACTCAGGATAAACACCTGTAATCAGTTCAATGTCATTTCGTAGATCATTTGCAGCCTCTTTTCCAATGTGCTCTTCTAAAGAAGTGTCGGAGAGATCATGAATTTGAATTCCTGCACCTGATTTGTCATGAGCCTTGGTAAGTACGAGTTCTTTTTTGTAAATGTTGTAGACCCCTTTAAATGATTTTCCCATCCCTATGGGCCAACTTAAAGGAGATACTGTGATGGACAGTTTTTCTTCAATGTTATCTAGTAATTCAATGGGGTCTATTCCTTCTCGATCTAGTTTGTTAAGAAAGGTTAGAACAGGTGTATTTCTCATGCGACATACTTCAAGTAATTTATAGGTTTGTGCTTCTACACCTTTAGTCGAATCTATAACCATGATGGTTGAGTCAACGGCGGTCAGCGTTCGGTAGGTATCTTCACAAAAATCCGCGTGGCCAGGAGTGTCCAAGATATTAATTTTCATATTTTTATATTCAAAACCCATAACAGATGTTGCAACTGAGATGCCTCTTTGCTTTTCAATTTCCATAAAATCAGAAGTCGCATGACGAGATGCTTTTTTTGCTTTAATTGCACCAGCTGTTTGAATAGCTCCGCCAAAAAGCAGTAGTTTTTCAGTTAAGGTTGTTTTACCGGCATCTGGATGACTAATAATGCCAAATGTACGACGCCTTTGTAATTCTTGTTTAAATTTCATGAAGTTACTATAGCTAAAATTTTTTAATTAGGGAATAGTTAGCTCTCTTTGATCTTAGTATTTTTGAGTACTGAACGTTGATTCTGAATTTTACCTTTGTTCTATTTTTCAGTATACTTAAAGTATTGTTTTAATTAAGTGTAATTTTACGTTGATTATTTGAATCAATTAAAAGAAGATAAGGGTGTCGAAAATGCAGTATCAAACTATAAATCCCAGCACAGGTGAATTTGTTCAATCTTTTGATGTCATGACAGATGCTGTTTTGGATGTAGAACTGACGGCTTTAGAGGATACGTTTTTAAAGTGGTCAAACACATCTTTTCAGTATCGATCTGAGATTGTTTTGAAATTAAAGTTAGCTTTGGAGAATGAAAAAAATCGCTTTGCTAGAATTATGGCAATTGAAATGGGAAAACCCTTGCATGAAGGTGTTCAGGAAATTGAGAAGTGTATTAGCTTATGCGATTATTATGCGTCTAATACAGAAGCGTTATTATCGAGCTATCCATCAGCCGTTGATATTGAACCTCTGGGTATTATTGTTGGGATTATGCCTTGGAACTTTCCGTTTTGGCAGGTGTTTCGCTTTTTAATTCCTTCGCTGATGATTGGGAATGTGGTATTGATCAAGCCTTCTCAAAATATTCCTCAATGTGCCCTTGCTATTGCAGAGCTATTTCATACTATTGACTGTGAAGATAAAATTTATTCTAATGCCTTTTTATTAGATGATCAGGTGACATCTGTGATACAAGATCCTCGTGTAAAGGGTGTTTCTTTTACAGGAAGTCCTTCTGTTGGTAGGATTATTGCTACTACTGCTGCAAAAGTGTTAAAGCCTTGTGTGCTTGAATTAGGTGGGTCAGATCCTATGATTGTATGTGAAGATGTGGATTGGGGCATTCTTTCTGATGCGATTGTAAGAGCGCGTTGTCATAATGCGGGGCAAACGTGTATTGCAGCGAAGCGATTTTTTGTCCATAAAGATGTCTTTGATCAATTTTTAATGACTTTAACCTCTCGCTTAGATACGCTTTCTATTGGAGATTCTTTAGATCCCACTACAACTATGGGGCCGCTTGCAAGGGAAGATTTAAAGTTAACGTTGAGTATGCAAGTTGACCAAAGTTTATCTGAAGGCGCAAAATCTCGTTACTCTTACCCTAAAAAATTGCCTGAAAAAGGGAATTTCTATCCGCCAACTGTTTTAACGCATCTTACTGAAACTATGCCAGTATTGAAGGAGGAAACATTTGGACCTGTCTATTCGCTTGTTCCATTTGGAACGGATGATGAAGCTGTATTCTTGTCGAATAATTCTCAGTATGGTTTAGGTGCGAGCGTTTGGTCATCTGATTCTGATCGGGCAGAAACGATTGCTGCAAAACTATCTGTTGGATCCGTGGCTATTAATCAAGTGTTATCTTCTCAGGCATCACGTTGTTTTGGAGGACTTAAGGCATCTGGCTATGGTAAAGAGTTAGGGTTAGAGGGGTTGTTGTCATTTACTAATCTGAAGTCTATATTTAAACGCGCGTAACCTTTTTTTTAATAGCCAACTATTTTGACGGGATTTACTCTTCAGAAACGTCGACTTCTTCGTTCTCTTTTTCGGAGGTCTTTTGATTATAAAAGGGTGAGATTAGTAATGTTACGGATTGGTATAAATAGCTATTTTCCTCAAGTATAGTGAGCTCACAGTTTTTATAGGCGGGAGTTTCCTTGTTTTTACTTAGTTCGATGAGTCCCTTAAATAAGGAAACATGCTCCCTGTTGGAGTCGGTAGATCCAAGAATTCCCAGCATTGTTGCTCCAGCGTTCGCCGTTGATTTGAATAAATAAGCTTTTTGTATCCAAGTGTAATTTTGTAAAAATTCTATCAGTGTGTCAACTTCTTCATAGGACAGGTTATGATCTTCTTTAATTAGAAACTTGCTCATATAATTTAGTCTTTGTGAATAGGACATTTTTTGTGCGGAGTGAGATAGCGCGATTAAAGGAAACTCTTCTTTATAAATCAGAACGCTTTCACTTTGATTATTACTAAGTAAAACATGAGAAATTTCCCATTCAATGGCATGATGAAATAAGAAGTCCGCGGGAATGCTTTTATGATAAAGTGGAATGTCAATTGCTTTTTCAAAAGCGGTGTGGCTGGTATAAGCACAGACAACTCTTGGGTAATTTTCTATGTCAAAAGTATAGATATTGTGGTCAGGGTCTGATTCAGGTGTATGAATGGGAACAATGACTGATGAAGACATGAGGTCTTTAAATAATTCCAATCGATTGGTCTCAGAATTTTCTTTGACTAAAGAGGATATGGCCTTACTTAAGTTGTTATTTTTTTGTTCAAATAGCTCTTTTGTGAAGACGGTGTGAATAATGGGCGCATAATTAAGTTCAAATCGTTTCCATGTGTCATTTTTAGGTAAGTTTTTTAAGTGTCTTGTATAGCTGTGCTTGTTTTCAAAGTCTAATATTAATTCAAAATGGGTGTTTATTAAAATAGCACACTTATCCCCATCGTCTGACCAAATAATTTTCACTGTATTTCCTAACGGAGAAAATTCAGGTTTTTGAATACAGAGGGTTTCCACTACCGATATGTTTTTTTCATCTTCAAGACTGATGCCAAAACAAGTGAAGTCTTCTCCATCACATTCTATGGTGATCATAAACGGTGCTTTGGGTGAGTTTGATTCAACTGAAATGGTATTTTCTTTTGAAAAAGGATAAAGTGACATGTTATACCTTTTGATTTTCTAAAATTTCATCTCTATTGTAATAAAAAATGCCTTTTTTATCTAGTAAAGCATTATTGATCATGCTATTTGCTAATTGAGAGGCTTTGATAGCGCCATAGTTTGATAATCCTGGAATACACCCAAGAAGTCCACAAATGGGACGTGCTAGGATTTCTTTGAGACGCTTATTTTTACGGGAGCCTGTAATTAAACTAGGTCTATAGATATGTGTGGCTTTAAAGTTAAATGATTGAATTAATTCTTCGAGTTCGCCTTTGATGTTTAAGTAATAATTAGATGCTTTTGAATCTGCTCCAATACAAGAAATGATAGATATAGAGCTCACTTTATTTTTTTCGCCAAGTCTTGCGATTGTTTTAGGAAAATAAAGCTCTATTATTTTATATAAATCGATGGATTTTGTTTGATCCATAGTGGTGCCGATACAACAAAAAATATCATCCACGGAAAAAGCGTTTTCAAAGCGATCTAGGTGATGAAAGTCTGTGATGATATGAGTTATTTTTGAATTGGATTTATTCGGGGTTTGTCTTGGTTTTGATCTCGAAATACTGACAATGGAATGATAATGATTGCTGTTTTCAAGTAAATTTAGTAGCAGGATTCCTACCAGTCCTGTCGGTGCAATGATAAGTGCTTTTTTTTGTTTTCCCATATCCAAAAATTATAGCATTATTTTTAAGTTACCGCAGTGTTCTTTTAGTGCTGGTAAGATGGAGAGGTGACCGATTCTAATTGGTCTAACAAATGGTTTATTTCTTGTATGCTTTCTACGTGTGAAAACTCTTTTCGAAAAGCTTTTGCGCCATCAAATCCTTTAATATACTGTAAAAGGTGTTTCCTGATTTCTCTGGAACCAACTACTTCCCCTTTGCTCTCTATCAACAGTTCAGCATGCTTTCTCATAATGGGAAGTTTTTCATCTAAGGTAGTTGGGGGTGTTGACGAGAAAATCCATGGATTTCCGAAGCTGGCTTGTCCGATTAAAAAGCCATCTAAGTCTTTACATGCTTTTTTTCCTTCTTCTAAAGAGGTGATCCCACCGTTGCCAAGTACGGGTATTGATACCGCTTCTTTGAGCTCAAGAACGGGTTCCCATTGTGGAGGGACATTGTATGGTTCTAGATAAGTTCTTGCGTGAATACAAATCATATCTGCGCCTGCATTTTCAACACCTTTGCCAAATTCGGCTAAGTCATCTCCATTTGACCAACCTAAGCGTGTTTTAACGGAGACAGGGATAGAAACGGCATTCGCAACTGCTTCAACAAGTTTATACGCAAGTTCGGGGTTTTTTCTAAGTGCGACGCCATGTTCAGATTTGACAACTTTTTTCGAAGGACATCCCATATTTAAGTCAATTCCAGAAAAGCCCATGTCTTCGCAAAATTTTGATGCAGTAATAAAGGTCTCTATGTTTTTTCCGAAAATCTGAGCAATGACAGGTTGTTCTACAGGATTGAATTGTAGTTTTTTCATTAATTTTTCAGCCCCAAAGTGAATGCCATCGGCAGAGGTGAACTCTGTATAGGTAATAATGTCTGGGTTAACAAGCTTACAAATATGCCGAAACGCGGTATCCGAATAGCCGTCCATAGGAGCAAGTCCAATAATCGGTCCTTTCATTTCCTTCCATTTATTTTTTTTGCTCATTTTTAAACTGATTCTTTCATTATTTATTTTTTTTGAGTTCTGAAGTATATCATTTCTTAATCACTTCGACAAAAATTTAATGGTTTTTGAGGATCTAATTTGTTTTGAATAGGCGTTATTTTTTGCTACCATGATAATTATGAAATATACAATTCGGTTCATTTCTTTTTTTATCGTTGTTGCAATATGTTTGGGGAGTCAGTTAGAGTTTTATGGTCTCGAACTATTAGAACCTTTATATACATGGCCAATTTCATTGATGACAGATTTTCTTTCAGATGAGACCTTAGAGTCTTCTATTTTTTTTCAATTGTACGATGATTATTTATATGTGCTTTCAGGATTGGGGACGCTTTTAGTTTATACTTTTCTTTTAGTAGGTGTATTTGTTTTAACTAGCATTGAGCGTCGTTAGTCTAATTAGTTCATGAAAATAGTAGTTGTTTCTGATACACATAATTCATCTGGAAGTATTCAAAAGATAGGCGATATTTCTCAAAATATCCGTCCAGATTTGGTGATTCATCTGGGTGATTTTTATGATGATCTTACGCCTGAATCTTTGGGAGATATTCCCTTGATACGTGTTCCTGGAACATGGACTTCTTTTTATCAAAATCCCTTGATCGATAATCGACGGGTTGATGTTTTTCAAGGGTGGCGTTTTTTTCTTTCCCATACCCCTGAAAAAGATAGTCATGATCTTATAGATGATGTTGATCCTCAAGCTTTTATTCGAGGAGGTAACTGTGATGTGTTTTTACATGGACATACTCATCACTTTAATTTAGAATCCGTTTCTTTTGAAAAAGGGTCTGTTTTGGTTTGTAACCCAGGACATTTATCAGAGTCAGATTCTAGGACTCAAAGGTCTTACTGTATTTTAGAAGTGAGTTTAACGACAATTATTGGAACGATTATGTCACTGGAGGATCAAAAAATATTGTGTACTATTACATATGACAAAAAACCTCACTCTGATTAATCTATGCAATGTGTTTTTTAAATACAAGTCTACA
>MDTB01210829.1_pt1 | contig 13342 bp, 14 predicted proteins | sample 811161 | NCBI WGS metagenome assembly MDTB01 (sample SAMN05326650, study PRJNA326480) | marine metagenome | isolation source: seawater | place: Mediterranean Sea | collected 2009
AATACGAACGCCATTACCAATGCGATAACCACGATTACAACACCGACTATTAGTGCAGAAGCGTCATAGTTCATGTCTGGACTCCCAAATAATTTTAATTAGTATGATAACACTGAGCGCTGATTATATTGGCTCCCGCGCATGCACACAACATATAGATACGCAATGCAGTGTAGAGTCGTTAGTTATAACTTAGGGGGAATATAGGATGTATCAAAAAATAATTCTGTCAGGACGTATACTCGTACTGAGTATGCTACTGAGTGCTTGTAATACGCTGGATCCATACACTGGTGAAGCCAAAACCAGTAAAGCAACCAAAGGGGCTGTTATCGGGGCTGCCGCGGGTGCCGTAGTCGGCGTGATCAGTGGAGATAATGGTCGGGAGCGGAGAAGAAACGCACTGATCGGAGCAGGACTAGGGGCCTTGGCAGGAGGTGCCGTTGGGTATTATATGGACAGACAAGAGGCACAGCTCAGGCAACAATTAGTCGCAACAGGTGTTAGTGTCAGTCGTCAAGGCGACAATATTATCCTAAACATGCCTGGGCACATCACATTTGCCAGCGGCAGTGCCAATGTTAATGCAGATTTTTATGCTGTGTTGAATGCCATTAATCTGGTGGTGACGGAGTATGATAAAACATTAATAGAAATCATTGGACACACGGATAGCACGGGTGCAGAGGATTACAATCAAGCATTGTCTGAACAGCGTGCCGCGGGAGTGGCAAGATATTTTGCCAGTGCCGGTATCAATCAACAGCGTTTAGGTAGTTATGGTTATGGAGAGCACCATCCCGTCGCTGACAACGCCACAGAAATGGGCAGGGCCCTGAACCGCCGGGTTGAGATTGTATTGCTACCGATTACGCAGTAACAAATACATAATGAGTGATAGGATAGTTCAATGAGTGAATATGGGTTATTCATAGTGTCTGCGCCCTCTGGCGCAGGTAAAACCTCTATGCTGTCTCAAGCAAGACAACAACTACCCGACTTGCGAGTTGCGGTTTCACATACTACTCGAGAGGCACGAGCAGGTGAGATTGATGGCCAACATTATCATTTCATAGCTAAGCATGAGTTTGATCAAATGCAGGCAGCAGGAGATTTTGTTGAACATGCCGAGGTATTTGGCAATCACTATGGCACATCCAGACAATCCATTGACGCATTATTACAGGCTGGATTACAGGTCGTTCTGGAAATAGACTGGCAGGGTGCACGTCAAATCAGGTCCATTTATCCGCATGCAAAATCTATTTTTATACTGCCACCCAGTATAGCGATATTGGAGCAGAGACTGATAGCTCGTGATCAAGACAGTCAAGCTGTGATAGCTGCACGTATGAATCAGGCCATCGACGAGATGAAACACTATGCCGATTACGATTATTTAATTATTAATGACGATCTGCAGCGAGCACTACACGATTTAATTACTATATTTGAATCGCCTGACCGATATATACAGCCTGATAGAGATAAATTGAGTAGCATATTGGCTGGCTAGTCAGCGGCAGCCTCATCAAACATACCCAGCTATAGTCGCATCGGCAAAAATCGACTAAACTACTCATTATAGTGATTATATTAATTGGAGATTGGCAGTGGCACGTGTAACAGTAGAAGATTGTTTAGAAAAAATAGATAACCGTTTCAAGCTCATTATGGTTGCCAGCAAGCGTGCACGTCACATCGCCACAGGTACCGATCCACTGGTCGAGTGGGAGAATGATAAGCCCACCGTGGTAGCCCTGCGTGAAATTGCTGAATCACTTGTTACTGAAGAGTATTTGCAGCAGGATTTAATGAAAAAAGAATCAGAAGAGCTCTTATCTGAAGAAATTGAAGAGGTGGATGCGGTCGCTGCGGCTTTACGTGCCGAGATTGGACGCGAATTAAATCAGGTTGAGAGTGAATCGACACAAGCGGAACCAAGTAATAATGAAGAAGCTGGAGCCAGCGAGTAAACCAGCTCGTTTGCGAGACGCCTGAATATGGCGGAAGCAAACATTCCTATCTCTCAAGAAAGAGCACTCAAGGCAGGTAAATCTACCCGCTTTCTGGTCAGTGAACTATGCGATTTACTGGATACCTATCTCGGGCCCACTGAGGTAAGTGCTATTTATCACGCCTATCTATTCAGCGCTGAAGCACACGAAGGACAACAGCGTTTAAGCGGCGAACCATACATTTATCATCCACTGGCAGTCGCGAAAATCATGGCTGAAATGCATCTGGATGAGCAGAGTATCATGGCTGCCATTTTGCACGATGTGATTGAAGACACGCCGACTGCAAAAGAGCAAATACACGAGCAGTTTGGCCAGCATGTGGCCGAGCTGGTCGATGGGGTCAGTAAACTCACACATTTATCTTTTTCATCCAAGCAAGAGGCACAAGCCGAAAACTTTCGCAAAATGATGCTAGCCATGGTGCGAGATATTCGTATTATTATCATTAAGCTGGCCGATCGACTGCATAACTTGCGTACTATAGGCATTATGCGCCAGGACAAGCAGCGCCGAATCGCACGTGAAACGATGGACATCTATGTGCCTATTGCGCAGCGCCTGGGCATGCATAAAATACGTTTAGAACTCGAGATGTTATGTTTCAAGGCGATTCATCCCTATCGCTATTCTGTGCTAGAAAATGTGGTGAATAAGAATCGCAGAAATCGTAAGCAAGTGATGAAAGATGTAGAGACTTCTATTTGCGCCCAGTTAGAAGATAATAAAATAGAGAGTCGTATTTTTGGCCGCGAGAAGAATCTATATAGCATTTATAAAAAAATGCGGACAAAACACATAACGTTCTCAGAAGTACATGATATTTATGCAATACGTATCATCGTTAACGATGTTGACACCTGTTATCGCGCCTTAGGTTTAGTGCATAATTTATTCAAGCCAGTACCAGGCCGCTTCAAAGACTACATAGCAATTCCAAAAAAGAATGGCTATCAGTCACTGCATACCATTTTATTCGGGCCTAGAGGCATTAAGATCGAAGTCCAAATACGCACTCTGGAAATGGACTTAATTGCAGAATCAGGTATTGCTGCACATTGGATATATAAAAGTCTTAACGATAGAGGATCTATCCTGCCACCAGCAGAATCAACCCATGAGTGGTTAAGCGATATTGAAGAAATGCAAGATAATGCTGTCAGCTCAATCGACTTTTTTGAAACTGTCAAAGTCGACTTATTCCCGGATGAGATTTATGTGTTCACACCCGTTGGTGACATCATAGCCTTGCCACGAGGATCATCGGCGGTGGATTTCGCCTATGCAGTTCACTCAGATCTAGGCAACACATGCTTTGCAGTCAAAATAGATCGGCGTATCTCACCTCTAAGTGCAACGCTCCAAAGCGGACAAACGATCGAAATAATGGTTAATCCAAGTGCCCGACCGAAGCCTAGCTGGCTTAATTTTGTGGTCACCAGCAAAGCCAGAACTAATATCCGTGACTATCTTAAACATTTACAATCAGAAGAGGCTATCGAATTAGGTGAGCGTTTGTTTGACAATGCATTAGCGTGGTATCAAAAAACACCTGAGGATATCAGCAAGACCGATATTAAGCGGATTCTCAAAGTAGCTAATGTCAAAACTATAGATGAGTTATATGTAGCCATTGGTTTAGGTGAACAACTGGCAGAATTATTAGTCAGAAATGTTTCAGTAATCAGCGCAGATCAAGCAAAAAATGAATTAGCCAGAAAGCAGGTTCCCTTATCCATCCAGGGCACGGAAGGTGTAGTGGTCAATTATGCTAAATGTTGTCACCCCATACCGGGTGACCCCATCATTGGGATTATGACCCGTGGTAAAGGTCTGGTTGTACACCGAGAAACATGTCGAAATTTTGACAGTAAAAATGTATTCAAAGATAAAGGGATTACACTGTCATGGTCAGATGATCATATTCAAGACTTCCATGTTGAAGTGCGGGTACAAACAGCGAACCAGCGAGGTGTATTAGCTTCATTAGCAGCTAAGATTGCCAATGAGGAATCGAATATTGAGAATCTCGAGCTTGAAGATCAGGATGATGCCAGTACCACTATCACATTCTTGTTAAGTGTTAAGGATAGAAAGCATCTGGCCAGGATTATGCGTATCTTGCGCAGCATACCGCATGTCTTTAAAGTGATGCGGATACGCCACTAGACTTACTAATAAGGAGATTAAGTGTGGAAAAAATCATAATTTCAACGGATAAGGCGCCGCAAGCAATAGGCACTTATTCGCAAGCTGTGCAGGTTGGTCATACCGTGTATTGCTCGGGTCAGATTCCGCTCGTGCCCGCCAGCATGGAAATGGTAAGTGCAGATATAGATGCGCAGATCATACAGGTTTTTGACAATCTCTCGGCAGTTGCGCAGGCCGCTGGCGGCAGTCTGGCGAATGTTGTTAAGTTGAATATTTTCTTGACTGACCTTACTCACTTCCCAAAAGTAAATGAGATAATGGCCACTTACTTTACGGCACCTTATCCTGCGCGTGCTGCAATTGGTGTAGCAGCATTACCGAAAGCCGCTTTGGTTGAAATGGATGCCGTCTTGGAATTATAAGCATAGCTAAACCTACAGCGTTTATCTGATCAACCATGAGTGATCTCAAAGACTTGCCGAGTATGACGGCTAAAGCGCAAGAGAATCTTGCCACACTCAATATCAACTCGATTTATGATCTGCTATTTCACTTGCCCATCAGATATAACGATCGAACGCGCATCACTACAATTGCAGATCTCACCCTAAATACTGACGTACAGTTAGTGGGTGAAGTATTCAATGCTAAGGTGGTATTTGGTCGTCGACGGATGATGACGGCAACCTTACATGATCAAACAGGTGAAATAAGCTTACGCTTCTTTCATTTTAATCAAAGCCAACTCAGAGGACTTGCGGATGGCACACGCCTGATATGTTTTGGCGAGGCGCGAAAAGTCGGTCAGCGTATTGAGATGATTCATCCGCAGTATCGAATCCTGCAACATGATGAGCAGCTTGTGCTACCTGACACACTAGAGCCAGTCTATTCAACAACTAAAGGCTTACATCAAAAAAGAATTAACAGTCTGATCGAGCAAGCACTGCAGTGGGCTGCGCAGGCAGACGTGGTCTTTCAAGGAGTATTAGAGGACTGGCCGGAATTACCCGCACCCGCGCCCGATATACTGCAGGAATTGCATGGCATGCACAGGCCGCATGCGGATGCGGACAAGCAAGCTATCTTGGGGCGACAAACACAAGGCCAACAATACCTGGTGTTTGAAGAATTACTTGCTCACCACTTGAGTATGATGAAAGTACGACTGCTCAGTAATCAGCGGCGTGCGGTAGCACTCCGGGCGACCGGCCGATTAAGCCAAACTTTTCTAGCTCAGTTGCCCTTTAAACTCACGCTTGCACAAACGCGAGTGCTGCAAGAAATCACTGATGATATGGCGCAGGGTATCCCGATGATGCGACTGGTTCAGGGTGATGTGGGGAGTGGCAAAACAGTGGTGGCATTAACTGCCTGTCTGCTTGCGGTAGAGAACAATTACCAGGCCGCTTTCATGGCGCCTACCGAGTTACTGGCAGAGCAGCATTTCCGATTTTTCACCGAACAATTGCTGCCGCTAGGTATACAAGTTGCCTGGTTGAGTTCATCCCTAGCAACAAAAAAGAAGCGTGAGATGTTAGCTTTAATTTCATCTGGCACGGCTGCAGTCGTGGTTGGTACACATGCCTTGTTTCAGGAGGGTGTGGAGTTCGATAACCTAGCACTCAGCATTACAGATGAACAGCACCGCTTTGGTGTCCAGCAGCGCTTGCAGTTAACACGCAAGGGTAACGCTGAGAGTTATTATCCACATCAACTCACTATGACGGCGACACCAATTCCCAGGACACTGGCGATGAGTATGTATGCGCATCTTGATTATTCAGTGATTGATGAACTACCACCTGGGCGCAAGCCTATCACTACCGTAACAATTCCTGAACAACGCCGTTCTGAGGTTATCGAGCGCATTAACGCATCCTGTCAGCAAGGCGCGCAAGCATACTGGGTGTGTAGTTTGATTGAAGAATCTGAGAGTCTGCAAAGTCGTGCCGCGAGCGCCACCTATGAGTTGCTTCAACAACAAATGCCAGAGCTTAATATTGGTCTATTACACGGAAAAATGAAGTCTGTAGAAAAGGAGCAGATGATGCAGGCATTCATTGAAAAAAAAATTCATGTATTAGTCGCGACTACGGTCATAGAGGTGGGTGTGGATGTGGCCAATGCCAGCTTAATGATAATTGAAAATGCAGAGCGCTTCGGACTTGCCCAGTTGCATCAACTGCGGGGTCGTGTAGGACGTGGCGAAAAACAAAGTAGTTGTGTGTTGATGTATAAGAATCCCCTGACTAATAATGCCAAGAAGAGACTGGATGCCTTGCGCACTAGCAGTGATGGTTTTGAGTTAGCACGCATAGACCTCGAATTACGTGGACCAGGAGAGGTCATGGGCACCAAGCAATCGGGTGATACGCACATGCGAATTGCTGATTTAAGTCAGGACTTGGCATTATTACCACAGGTGAGCAAAGCCGCTCAGTGGTTATTGGAGAAACATCCTCAGCGTGTAGAGATACTGTTAAGACGCTGGCTTGGCAAAGCAATAGATTACGTTAATGCTTAAGTGAACAGCATGCCAATGAACATAATTCCGAACAGAATGCCAAGTAATCCCAGACCCGCAAGAAAAGATAATTTTATGATGATGCCGGATTGAGGCTTGCGTGCTTGCATAAAACTTAGCGCCGAACCGATTAATGCGAGTGCGATTGAGCTGTAATACATCACACTGACGCACGTTGTTTGGCAACTGCGACCACTTTCAAAAGTGCCGCCCAGTATTTGGGCCACCAGTGCAATCGTCAAGCCCCAAGCGATGAGAATGACTATATTAGCCGTTGCTGTATTCATGGTTTACCTATGCTAAATGTTCTGAGGTCGTGTTGACCCATAATTGTGCACCACTATTTCAGGTCGAGGCGACGACTGTCCGGTCACAAGGCTGTGATTTTACTGCTAGTCTGACACTCAGTCCAGCCATTTGCATGGCAGTCTACTGTGTGACCGGTTTGGCAAGCATAGCCAGCTGAGTGACGCCAATGTGCGACCTAACGCTGTGCCGGTGACAGATGAGTGTCACCTCAAGTCAGGCGTGTACTGGCCACTAGAACGTGTCAGGTTGGACTGGGATGTTTGCGGTCACTACTCCAGGATAAGGTATACACTGCCTTGTGAAATTTCTACTGCTACTCTGGCTAACGACTGATTAAGGCATGGACCATAGACACAACGACCACTGGCAATTTCAAATAAGGCGCCGTGATTGGCGCATTGAATATGATCTTTACTCGTATTAAGGAATTGATGTGGAGACCACTCCAGAGGCGCATGAGTGTGTGGGCAACGATTCTCATAAGCGTATAATTGATCGTCTTTAACAACAATAAATATATTACGTGCGGGTGTGACTTCTGTAATATAAAAGCCTAATGATCCTACGCCACTGAGCGCACTTAATTGACATACTTTAATGAGAGGCATTGATTGAAAAATATAGATATTAGCTATACTGACTCCATGCAAGCTGAAGAGGCATTTTATCAAGCTTTTCGTGCGCATGATATTGAGTTAATGAAACAGGTTTGGCAAAACACAGATGATGTATTCTGTATCCATCCGGGTTCTTCACGCATTTATAGTTTCGATCTGATTATTGCCAGTTGGGCACATATATTTGCTGGTAAAGAAGAGATCAACATTCAGGTGAGTGAAGTTGGCTACCAACAGGATACGCGCACAGCGATTCATACAGTGAAAGAGCTGCTGCGGGTAGATAATCGTGATTTAGGCGTAGTCTATGCCACCAATATATATCATCAAACAGAACAACATGGTTGGAAGATGGTGGGTCATCATGGCACACCAGCACTGACAGAGTCAGAGAGCAGAATCAGCAATAACCTGCATTAATATACGAAGTAGATGACTAGGCAGGCACTCAATAACAAGGACACCCAGATCACCATATTGCCGACCGAGGTGCCACGAGCAATACCGCTATGTGGCCCGTTTGATCGTTCCAGCTGATCAATGACTCGATGTGCCAAGGTCTGCCTGAGGCTTTGCCAGCCCACCAATAACACTGAAAATACCCGCGCTAGACCTTGGGTCAGTGCATACATTGGTTTTCTATACAGCCAGTCACTATCGAGATTTAACGCACGGATCTGAGCGGGGTACCAGCCATTCCTAAATAACACCACAAAGCCCAGTATGGCAAAAAATGACAGTTGTAACTGAGTGATCACATGGTCAAAGGTATAGGGATGGTACTCCATGCTATAGGGAAGATACTGGTATAAAAGTCCAGGAAACACACCAAGCAAAATGCAGGCGGAGGCGGTAAGTGCCATCGCTAACAACATGTTAGTCGGTGCTTCTTTGCAGCGTATACCTGAATCATGGGCAAAAAAGCTGAAGAAGGGGACTCTGATCCCGGATTGATCAAGCACGCCCGAGGCGAACAATAACACTAGCCAGATCAACCAATAGCCCTGTTCGGCGACAGAATACAAAATAATGCCCTTGGCGATGAAGCCACTGAATAAAGGGAAGGCTGAAATAGACATGGCACCAATAATACAAAAGCCAGCAGTCCACGGCATAGACTTATATAAACCGCCTAATTGTGAAGCCTTGGCTGTACCGACACGATGTAATACCGCCCCCATACTCATAAACAACAATCCCTTATAGAGAATATGGCAGAAGGCATGCGCAGCCGTGCCATTTAAAGACAGTTCCGTACCGATACCAATACCAACGACCATGAAGCCCAGTTGATTATTCAGGCTATAGGCTAAAACTTTACGCAAATCGTTTTCTATGACGGCAAAGAAAATAGGGAAGGTGGTCATAATTGCCCCTATCCATATCAGTGAGTCTGTGCCGGCATAAGCGCGTGCCAAACAATAAACAGCCAGTTTAGTCGTGAATGCAGATAAGGCCACGGTGCCAGTCGGGCTGGCGTGTGGATAAGCGTCTTGTAACCAGTTATGTAATAAAGGAAAGGCACATTTGATAGCAAACGCGATGAAAATTAACATGCCTGCCAGCGTGCTCAGCTGCATGCTGGTAAACGCCAAACTCTGATGATTATGATAATGGATCAGACTTCCCAGCAAGAGACACAATCCAGACAGAATATGAAACAACAGATAGCGCAGACCTGCTTTTTGAGCAGCTGAGCTGCGCCCGGCAAAAATTATAATGGCTGACGATAGCGCACTCATCTCCCAGGCAATAAACAGTGTCAATAAGTCACCTGCTAATACTGCAGCTATCGCAGAGCCGGCATAAATAGGGACACTAATTTGCTCGATACGATCCTTATTATGGAAAGCATATAAGGCGCTGATAAATGCTGCGATGATGAAGATCAAAGTAAAAATCCAGCTCAGGCCATCAATATGTATGGGATGTAATTGATAACCCATCAGCCAGAACTCAGTGGCTAATGTGCGCGGCAAACCTAGAAAAGAGACCAGTGCCACGATGGGCAGGAGTAAACTACTCAGCGGTCGTAAACGCTGGGGTAGCAGAGCCACTAAACACGCGCCGAGGATGAGAATAAATCCCGGATGACTGAGCAGCTGTAGCCAAGTGAACTCAGTCATAGTAGTCCTCGTCACGCTGAACTAATTTGCGCAATAACTTGGCACAGTTGACGATAATTAGATAGGCTAAAAATCCATAAAAAGCATAAAAACCAAACCACTCCTCAAATGCAAAATGACCATGTTTATGATGGAATATATCCACACATAGCAAGCCCAGACAGATCGCATAGAGCAAGTAGATTAATGTATTTATAAACTTCTTATTCTCGAGCATAGTGCTTTAGTCAAGTGATTGAAGAAAATGATAAATATAAGGCATTAGGAAAAACAGCGCTAAGCATGAAATTGCAGTCACAGACAGTGGCAGCAGCAGTGCCTTGGGCGCCTCTTGCAGTCGCGGTTTATTTGCGTTTGGCTTGAGCGAAAAAGCCTGAATACTAATAGGCATGAGATACACTATGTTTAATAGCGTGCTCACAAGAAAAGCGCCAGCAATCAGCACGTGACTGGCACTCAACGCGCCATCGATTAAAAACCATTTACTCCAGCTACCCGCCAGAGGCGGCAGGCCAATAATACTCAATGCAGCGATGGTATATGCAGTCATCGTGATAGGCATACTGTAGCCTATACCTTGCATGTCACTGATATTGGTTTTCTTGCTTGCGGTATAAATGGCTCCGGCGCAAAAGAATAAAGTAATCTTGCCAACGGCATGGGTGACCAAATGTAGGCTGGCACCGACCATACTGACAGTTGTGGCTAAAGCAGCACCCAAGACAATATAAGCCAACTGACTTATGGTTGAATAGGCGAGGCGTGCTTTTAAGTTATCTTGCTGGATAGCCACTAGTGATGCCAGCAGCATGGTGAGTGTTGCCAGCCAGATAATCGCTGTACTGGCCCCTGTAGCATGCAGTACATCTAAGCCAAAAATATAGACACTAATTTTTAATACACAGAACACACCTGCCTTCACTACTGCAACAGCGTGTAATAGTGCACTGACAGGTGTCGGGGCAACCATGGCAGAAGGGAGCCAGCGATGGAATGGCATCAGTCCCGCTTTACCAATACCTAAAATAAACAAGCTAAACAGAATCAATAGCAAGCCATCGGAGAGCTGACCCGCGAGAATACCCCCGACGGTGAAATCCAAGCTGGCTGTCAGTTGCCACGTCCACAAGATGGCGACCAATAAAAAGCCTATCGAAGAGGTCAGTAAGATACCCAGATAAGTACGTGCACCTTTTTTAGCGCTATCGTTACCTTTATGAGCAACCAGCGGATAAGTACTGAATGTCAGTGCTTCGTAAAAGATAAACAGAGTGAGTAAATTTGCCGCATAAGCGATCCCCATCACCGCTGCCATGGCAATACAAAAGCAGATATAAAATCGGGCTAGATGTTTTTCTTTATTAGCGTTCATGTAGCCGATGGCATAAATAGTTGTCACCAGCCAGAGTGCAGCGCCAACCATGGCATATAACAGTCCCAGCGGCTCAACGTGAAATGCCAGAGGAATACCGGCAATGATTGGATACAAGCGGACGACTTGATCGGAGAGGTGTGCGTCGGAATTGAGTATGTACACTGTGATCAGCAGTAATACCATAGCACTGGCTACGAAAATAATTTCTACCATGCGCCGGTATTTTCGCAACAGGAAAATAAGCATGGCACCGAACACGGGAGTCAACAGGCTGGCGGCAATGGCAATATTAAGATTCATTATAACAGTGACTCCACAGCGGCACTGGCCATACTCACGGGGTAACGATTATCAATACCAAAGTAAACAGTCAAAAAAATCATCAACCAGGTAGCGGCCAGCAGAAGACGCGGGGTTGCATGCAGACTCACTAATTCAGAAGTCGGTTCGCGAAAGTACATTTGCTCGACGACTCGCCAGACATAGACAACTGCCAACAAGGACGTGAACATAACAATAATCGCCAACCACCAAGAGGATGACTCGAAGATCGCTGATACCAAGTACCACTTGCTGATAAAGCCTGAGGTGGGCGGTATACCTATCAATGCGAGGCCACCCAGCACGAAGGCAGCACATACCCATGGATGGCTGCGCCCCACTCCTGCCAGACCCTGGCATTGTGTGGTTTTAATGCTACTGGCTAAACACGCCAGACACATAAACAAGGCACCCTTGATAAAGGCATGATTAAACAAATGAATAATACTGGCAATCAGGCCCGCTTGAGTCTGTAAGGAAATACCTAAGGTCATGTAGGCGATCTGGCCTAGACTAGAATAAGCCAACATGCGTTTAACATCAGTCTGGAAAATGGCCACCAGTGAACTCACAATCACAGCGATGATGGATAGCGGCATTAATATGCTGCTGAGGTGTAATACCTCGAACGAAAATTCAAACCCGAATAGGGTGTAAAACACTCGATAGAGCAAATAAAGTGCTACTTTAGTTGCCGTGGCAGCTAAAAATATACTCACCGCTGAAGGTGCGTAAGTGTAGGCATTAGGCAGCCACTGATGTAACGGGAATAATGCCAGCTTCAAAAAGATGCCCACTGTAAAAAATGCAAAAGCGGCATGCACACTGCGAAAACTTGCTATCGTAGAAATACGCTGGTGTAAATCCAGCATATTCAGAGTGCCAGTTTGCATATACAGCAAGCCGATGCCAATCAAAATAAAGGTAGCGCCTATGGTACCCATGATCAGATATTGATAAGCCGCCATCAATGCCTTGCGATCACGTCCCATGGCAATTAACGCATACGCGGATAAGGAACTGATTTCCAGAAATACAAATACATTGAACGCATCACCGGTCGCTACGATACCCAATAAGCCAGTCATACAAAGTAAAAATGCAGTATAGAATAGGCTGCGTTTGTGCGCAGGAATCTCCTGTTCTAGTAGTGCTCTGGATGAGATCAAAGTGATGCAGGCGATGGCACTGATTAATACCAGCAAGAGGGCGCTCAAGTGGTCGATGTAATAGCTGATGCCCCATGGGGCTGGCCAGTTACCCATATTGTAACTCAGCAGGCCGATAGTATTGACTTGCAGCGTGATGGCGATGGATACCAAGAACGTTGCCACACTGATTAAGCTGGTAAATATCCAGGCGATACGACTCTTAGGTAACAGGCTGCAGACTGGTGCGGCAATCAGAGGAATGATGACTTGTATTACAGGCAAGTGCGCTGACACTATCATTCTTGCAACTCTATTTTTTCAATTTCTTGTTCATCCACCGACTGGTAATGCTTATTGATTGTAACGACTAAAGCTAAACCAACAGAGGTGGTTGCAATACTCACGACAATGGCAGTTAAAATTAATACATGCGGTAACGGATTAGAAAAAACTGTGTAGCCCTTTTCGATGATGGGCGCGGTACCACCGTCAACTTTGCCCATGGCGATGAACATAATAAAGACCGATGTCTGAAAGATATTCAGGCCGACAAGTTTTTTAAATAAATTGCTGTGGTCGATAACGATATATAAACCAGCCATCATCAGCAGCACACTTATCCAATACGCATACAGATCATTAATCAGAGCACTAATCATTTTTCAAATTTCGCGAAAGCATAGAAAACAGCAAGAATGACACTTGCCACTGTGATACCCACACCTAATTCAATAAATAAGATTCCCC
>MDTB01239645.1_pt1 | contig 13342 bp, 11 predicted proteins | sample 811161 | NCBI WGS metagenome assembly MDTB01 (sample SAMN05326650, study PRJNA326480) | marine metagenome | isolation source: seawater | place: Mediterranean Sea | collected 2009
CATGAAGCACACAAACCAAATGCCACCTTAGACGGACATCCCATCGGACCCTTCCAATCACTCGAAGCTCAAATTGCAGATATTGCCGACGATATGACCTACCAAGCACACGACGTAGACGACGGCCTTGAAGCAGGCATCATGACACTCGAGAAACTTCAATCCACCCGCTTCTGGAACCATGCAGCCAAAAAAATTCATCAGCTCTATCCCAATGCAAACGAAGAACAAAAAAACCGTGCCACCATACGCACGATGATCGAATTGCAAGTCGCCGATGTCATCGAACAAGCTCGAATCCGGCTTGATCAATATCAACCCACCTCCGTTCGTGCCGTCATGGAAGCCCCCGAGCGCATCATCTGCTTTAGCGACGAAATGAAAGTGATGCTTGATGAATTCACCAAGTTCATGTTCACCAACCTCTACTATCACTCCACCGTGAAAGAAACCACGAGCCAACGCGTGGAATGGATGCGACGCCTCTTTCTATATTATATTGAAAACCCTCATCATCTCGGAAGCAAAGCCCAACAACAGATCAAAACCGAAGGATTGCACCGCTCAGTTTGTGACTATGTGGCAGGATGCACCGACCGCTTTGCCCTCCTTGAATGTGAAAAATACGGACTTCTATATGACTGAATTCACCTCCCTAGCCCGCCTCCTCATTGACTGTGCCATGGCCATACTCATCTGGCTCGTTCAATGCGTTATCTACCCCGCCTACCATCACATCGACCGCACCCACTTCTCCGACTGGCACCAAAACTACATGGGCATCATCTCCCTCTTCGTCATGCCCCTGATGATAGGTCAAGCCATTCTCATCGGCCTCCAATGTTTACAACGCCCATCAGGATGGGCCTACGCTTCCGTCGTGGCCATGTTCATCGCCTGGGCCGTCACCTTTCTCTACTCCGTCCCCTGCCACACCCTCCTTCAACAACAGGGCTATGATGCCGCCGTAACCGATCGACTTATTCAAACCAACTGGATTCGCACTCTTGCTTGGACAGCCGTCCTTATTTTTGGCCTGATCGCTTATCGAAAAACTGCATAAAATTTTGGATTCAAGAGTTGGACGCATCCCAAGTTTCACCTATATTCCAACGCCTTACTAACCCCTAAAAGGTACGTATTATGGAAAAATTAATCATTGGACTCCCAAAAGGAAGCTTACAAGAAGCAACCTATACCCTTTTTAAAAAAGCAGGCTTCAACATCACCGGTGGCAGCCGCTCCTATTTCCCATCCGTTGACGATGAAGATTTAGAAATGCGTTTACTCCGTCCGCAAGAGATGAGTCGCTATGTTGAACAAGGCATGCTTGATGCCGGCGTTGCCGGACTCGACTGGATCGAAGCCAATGGATCTGATATCGTCGACCTCTGCAGCCTCGTCTACTCGAAACAGACCAAACGTCCCGTACGCTGGGTACTCGCCGTACCCAACGATTCGAGTATTCAATCCGTCAAAGACCTCCAAGGAAAACGCATTGCCACCGAAGGCGTTGGCATTGTTGAGCGTTGGCTCGAACGAAATAATGTTCAAGCAGAAGTCGAGTTCTCATGGGGAGCAACCGAAGTGAAAGTACCCGAGTTTGTAGACGCCATCGTAGACGTCACCGAAACCGGAAGCTCCTTGCGTGCCAACAATCTACGCATCGTCGATACCATCATGGAATCCTACACTAAATTCTTCTGCTCCAAAGAAGCGTGGAACGATCCCTGGAAAAAGAAAAAATTACAAAGCCTCACCCTCCTCCTACAAGCGGCTTACGACGCCGAGAGCCGGGTCTTACTCAAGCTCAACGTCGCTGCCGAATGTCTGGATGCCGTACGCGAATTATTACCCGCCCTGCACGCCCCCACCGTCAATCCCCTCACCGACGAAGGCTGGTTTGCCGTTGAAACTGTCGTCAATGAATCCACTGTACGGGAAATTATCCCCTCTCTTAAAGAAGCCGGAGCCGAAGGAATTATCGAAATTGGCTTGAACAAAGTCGTTGCCTAAGTACTATAAAAACCCTTTCAAACAGCGGAGAAATCATGGGTACCATCAAAAAATGGCGTAAAAAGAAAATGTCAAACCACAAACGGCGCAAGCGTCGGCGTTCAGATCGTCATAAGAAAAAATAATTTTCATTGAAGTGCTGGCTCCTATAGCCAGCCTACTTGTTTGCCGCTCTGTCGCTTGACAGGGCGGATTTTTTTATACAAACATCGCCCCTTTTTGCAGCGGTTTTCCACGCAAAAAAACATCGGCTTGCATTCGTTTTCCGCCTGCTAATTGAACTTCCAATAAGCGCAAAGCTCCCTCTGCTGCAGCGATCGTTAACGCATCATCTAGCACTTCACCAGGCATACCCTCTCCATCGACACAAACTGCCTTCCATACCGATAAGACTTCTCCCGAAGGCAATGTGCAGCGACTCCCCGGCCACGGATCAAAAGCGCGTATTCGATTATGAATCATCTTCGCCGATTGATTCCAATCAATGATCCCATCGGCTTTATTCAACTTCCTCACTTCAACGACTTTTGATTCATCCTGCGCATAAGACGCTATGGATCCGCTTGCCATATCATCAATCGTTTCCAACAACAGCCTCGCGCCCAAATCTGCACATCGATCATGCAATGTAGCGGCCGTATCTGCTTCATCGATATCCAATGTTTCTTGCTTTAAAATTTCACCTGCATCCATTTTTTCAGCAACCGTTATAATCGATACCCCTGTTTGAGCATCTCCATTGATCAGCGCCCATTGAATTGGAGCAGCCCCCCGATAGGTAGGTAACAGGGATGGATGAACATTGATCGCTTCATGTGGAGCTACAGATAAAATACGCTTCGGTATATATTGACCATACGCCACCACCACCATCAGATCAGGCTGCCAATCTTGTATTTGCTCTACCATCTCATCGCACGAGATTTTTTCCGGGGTGCAGATCGTCAGGTTCATCGACGATGCAACCGCTTTAACAGGGCAAGGCGTTAATAAACGTTTTCGCCCTGCCGGACGATCTGGTTGCGTAATAACCCCAACCACTTCATGCTCTGCCCGTTGCACCAACAGCTGCAATGAAGGCACCGCGAGTGCCGCCGAACCCATAAATACGATGCGCATCGCTACCCCCTACGGATTGACTTGAGCAGCCGTTTTAGTTTTTTCTGATCTATTCGACCAACGATCTCGATCGCTCACGAAAAGCTGATCCTGACGATTTAAAGCAATCGCCGCTTTTAATGGAAAGTCAGGTGGTAACCGCCCACTTAAAATGGGCAACCAGCTTTTTTCCGGTCCATCCAGCAACTCACTCACAAACGGTTTATTTTTAGTGAGCGGTGTGAAATAAATACCACTGATATACTGTTTGTAATCATTGATATCATAATACTGGTCGATATCTTTCGGTAATAGAATCGAGATTCGATCTCCATACCACGCCGTTGCCCAAGGCATATCCGTGCAGAGAACTTCTCGAGGTGTTAGCATGCCAGATACATGAGAGATAATGGGCGGAAAATAGGGCGGATAAGGTTGCTGGGCATGCGGGGGCAAAATCCGTAACCCCAGTGGCAAAAAGGTGAGTGTCACCAGAAAGCACTTCATTGCCAACACATACAAACGAGCCTGTAGATCCAACCGATCTAGCAGGATATAAAAGAAAGCCACCCCAAAAAGAATCACAAACGGCCAAAAGAGATGGATTAACTGAATAGATGATTCAGCAAAAAAACCAGCCAAAAAAACCATCAACAGCAACGATATGCCCAGCACATTGCGCAGTCTGTTAACCGCCGGACGAGTGAATTTATAGAAAAACGTCGTAATAAAGAACGACATCAAAAGACCGCCTCCTAAACCCGGAATCAAATCTTGATGCGTTCCCGAATAAGTCAAGACCCACTTCTCTTTCAAAGCCTCCACAATCATACCAAAGGAGAGCGTTGGCTGATAATCGCGTAATAAACTCAAATCCGGAAATATCGTAGACCCCAGCAACGCCGTGTGCATCGTCCACCCAAATGGATTCCCACAAAGTTGATAGTTACGCAGTAACCAAGGCAAAACCATCACTAAAAAGAGACCCACATACAACACGAGATATCGTGTCCCGCCGCGAAGTTTCCCGTTCATGAAGAATAAATACAAAGCAATAGCCGGCACAATAACCACCGTTAGATAGCGAGTATAGAAAGCCACTCCACTCAATAAAACGGACGCAACGAAACTCATCCAGAAACGCTTTTGGTTTCGTTCTTCTACTCGATATTTAACGCCAATAATTGCCGATCGAACAGCCGCCACCGAAAAGAAAATTGCCATCGGTAAATTCAATCCCATGATCGCTTGGCTCCAAGCGGAGTCGCTCAGATAAAAGATCGTCATCGATAAAAAACCAATCTCTCGATAAAACAGATGTTTACCAATCGAAAAAATGAGCAGCCCTGTCAGCATAGTAAAGAGATGATTTAAGGGTACAATAATCCATCGTTCCGCGGGGAGGATTCGCATGCCTAATTCTATCGAAAATGGATCTACATTCAACCACTCATAAATTTGAAATCCAAATGAAAGCAACATCGGATAGGCTGGCGGATGAATCAAATCTGGATGCTGACCAATGCGAGGATTATCGCTGGTATCAATCCCTTCCACTAAATTCATCGTGAAAGGAGAGATGTTTTTCGTAACCAACCCTTCCGTAAAAGAGAAATTTCGCCCCAATTGAGAAAGGTCCATCGCCTCTTCTTGAGACAACCCCCAAAATTGGGTGGCCGTATAAATCAACACGACAACTAATAACAGCAGGACATAGAGCCCTATTCGGAGAATCTTAAGCCCCGCCCCCACATCAATACTGTAAACCACATCCTGCAGGGACGAATCGAATAACTTTTTATCAGCCATAAATTGATCTTTTCAGTTAGAAACAAAGTTAAAGTTTATCGAATAAACGAATAAAAAGACAAGGTTGATACTTGCTTAAAAATGATGCAACCCGCCATCCGATAATAATCGATAGGTTCCCTTATCATGCAAGTGAATCTCATGAGTGGATTTAACCACGGAACCTATTTTCCATAACGGTTCAGCAAAGGTGTTCTTCCATTCCCGCTGCACGATCTTTTCCACATCGGCAGAAGTGGTAAAGAGAAGCTCAAAATCTTCCCCATCATAAAGCGCTTGATCAACCGATGACATTGCTTCAAGCACACTCACTTCAACCGAGGCACCCAATGCTTGATCTTCTGTTAAATGTTTCAAATCAATCGCTAAGCCATCACTGATATCCGTCATAGCATGTACCCATCCAGAATCCCGCAGCCAAATTCCCTCTCGCACACGCGGAATAAAATCAAGATGCTTTCCCGCCGCACTTCCACCGAGCTTACCCGTGCTCCAAATAAGATCCCCATCCGCCGCACCAGAACGCAAGATAGCCGTTCCATGAGGCAACGAACCGCTTGCAAATATATGCAATGCCAGCGGTCCACCCTCCGTCAGATCACCCCCAACCAAGACTCCTCCAAACGTTTCCAATCGTTCTTGAATTCCTTCATAAATCGCTTCTAACGAGCGAAGTTTCATCTCCTTTGGAGCCACTACATTAATCAAAACCCACTCCGGACTAGCCCCCATCGAAGCGATATCACTCAACACCCTACTTACCGCTTTGCGACCCACCCGAACCGGATCTTCATCGCTTCGAAAATGAATTCCCTCAATCGTGGCATCCGAAGTAAACACTTGATCTACCGCTGGGTTTTCTGTTCGGCAAACCGCGCAATCATCCCCTATCCCACATGTAACACGTCCATCCAACGCACCATAGCCAGCCAATCGACTCAAAATACGAGCTTCACCCAAATCACCTAATGATCTATTTTCTTTCCATTCATCTACCATCCCCCCTGCCTACCATGCCTACCCATCAGACTCAACCCTAGAGCCCATCTGGATTCACAATCCATCTCGCTTTAAAGACAAACCCACTCTAAACATACGAAGAATTCTTGCACACCCATCCAAACCCCGATATCAACAAACCATCTGGATACATACGAATAACAGGAATGAAACCATGGACGCATTTGATACCGATACCTTTTATATGCAGATAGCACTGCAAGAAGCTCAGCGAGCAGCAGAAGCAGGTGAAGTTCCCTGTGGCGCCGTGATTGTCCTTGATGATCAAATCATAGGCAAAGCACACAACCAAACCGAACAGCTCAATGATCCCACCGCTCATGCTGAAATTCTTGCCATCACCCAAGCCACACAACACCTTCAAAATTGGCGCCTTAATCGAACCGTAATGTACGTCACCAAAGAGCCCTGTCCCATGTGTGCCGGCGCCCTTGTTCTCGCCCGGATTCAACGCGTCGTTTGGGGCATGAGCGATCCAATCCGCGGAGGGGCCCAATCCAAATTCAACATTCTCAATGAAGCCGATTTAAACCACTCGGTTGACGTCACAACCGGTATACTCGAAGAACCCAGCCGCCAACTCATGCAATCGTTCTTTCACGCGCTCCGATCTCGAAAAAAAGACATCGCCCAAACGCCCTCAAATAACGACTAACGATCAAAGGCCGCGAGATGAACAGAGAACCGAATTTGATGCTCATCCGTTCGAGATAATCGATATCCCAATCCATAACGCAAGCAACACTGCTTCGTGAAAAAGGTAATCGCGGCCGATTCAATATCTTGATTCTCATCCTCATACCGCACATAGCCTTGTGCTGAATATCGTTGTCCAGGAAACAGATCCATCCGCGCGGTATACAACGACTGCGTCTGATCGCGTAAAAAATGCTCAAATGAAAACCGCACATCGTCCCGATCATATCGAACGCGCGAAATCATCAGCGGAATCGATCCGCGATTCCCATCCAATACCGCCAACCCATCCAAATGCCATCGATCCGTGAGCGCCATGCGAGCATCTGCATACACACGATCAAACGATTCATCCGTAGGTTCATCCACCAAATAATGGGTATAGAGATCCATCTCCGCAAAACGCTTGGTCTGGTTGGATCGCTTTGTTTGGAACAACTGATTCAACCCCATCCGAACCCGATGGCGATCATCCAACGTATCCTCCACATCAAACGGAATCAACACATCCTGTTGAAACGAATAATCCGATAATTGATAATCTAAATACGGACGCACCACATGCCGTAAACCCTCACCATACCAACGTCGCTTTTCAGAAATAACTTTGCTCGCTTGCACCGATGCTTCCGTACCCATCGCCCAATGATGACGCATCTTTTCCGACGAAACATCCAATGTAGATGAGTAATAAGCAACCCCCCCTTCAACACGCGGAACCAACGAAAGCGCCCCCCATCGATTCGGATAATAGAACGCATGATCGCTCAATGCACGAAACGCCTCTTCCTCTTGAGAAGAACCATCAACCACCTGCTGCTCCAAATAACTAACAGCTGAACGATTCTCATAGAAAAAAGGACTCTTCCATAGCCGCTGACGATACCCATCCACTGAAATTTCAACTCGATCCGTATTAGAATAGAAATCATTCAAACGCCGACTTGCATACACCTCTAATCCAACCTGATCTCCCGCCGATACATACGAAGCCCGTGTTTCTGGCTGCGCATATGAGACATATTCATCCCGGAAAAATTCTTCCGCAAAATAACGATCACTCAAATACGACCAAGACGAAAGAAGGTATGATGTAGGCAACGGGCGGTAAGCTCCCTGCAAACGAACACGATATCGCTGTTCATCAAACTGACCTCGCTCTTCCGGCTCATCATATCGCTGATACGGATCTTCATCCGAAAGATAGACTCCATCCAGCATCCAATCCGATCGATCCGTTTCTCGAGTGAACGCCTGCTCAACCGCCACCCCACGCTTACTGTAGAGATGAACCCGCGAACGACTGCTCCAGATATCTCCCTCATATCCCCCCACATTCAACTTGGCAAACGCCCCAACCGATCCGCGATACCCGACTTCCATTCCTAAACCCGATTGATTCAGATTTCCCTTCAGATAAGGAATATAAAACAGCGGAATCCCCCGAAAATACACCTGGATGTGGCGCGCAGAAAACGTCTGATTCTGCTCCAACTTAGCCTCCGGAGCATAGAGATAATACAAAGGTTTTTCCCACGGACAAGTCGTTGCCCGCACACCCGTTAAGAAAAACGTATCCCCCTGCACCCGCTCCATTCGATCAGCCTCTAAAAAAGCTTCTCCAACCACCATTTTCGACGGACCAAAATTCCCCTCTTCGGTTTGATAATTATAGGTCAGCTTATCACCCGACCAAACCACGCTATCGCGCTCAAAAAAAATATTTCCTTCAAGGTGAAGCTCACCCTGTTCTGGATGAGCCATGATTTGATCCGCCCGAACCTCCGCTCGATTAAAACGCCCCGTAACGCCCCCGCTCGCATAGATCAAATCGTTCGTATATACCATCCGAGCCGCATCAAGCTCATACGGTGAATCAGCCCCAAGGCTCCCCACCATACCCGCCAAAAGACCCATCAGATAGAAACGAATTTTCTTCATTCAGATGCTTCCTCAACCTCTGATCTCACACCCTGCTTATGCAACGCATCAATCCTCGCCTGAGCCGCTCGCGTATGCTGACTTTTTGGATACAACTCCAATAGCGATTCATATGTACGCAAAGCTGCCAATGGATTTTTCGCCACCTGCTCATAAAAACGCCCCTGATCCAATACTTGCTCCGATTGAACCTCATATAACTCATTTCGCAACAGAATAATCGAACCCCGCCGCTCCGTATCCGGATACGTCGATAGATAGAGCGTCGTTGCCGTTAATATTCGATTCAACACGCTCGGGCTCACCGGATATTCTTCCCGCAACGCTTGTAAACATTCAATACGCCGCCACGCAGCCTCCTCCGCCAACGCATGATTAGGATGCCGCAACGTCAATTCAACATACGCCAAAATCGCCTCCTCAAACGCATCCGACTTCTGATTACACTCCCCCACCATCATCATCGCTTCCAGCGCCCGCTCCCACTGCGGACCATTTAAAATCACGGCTTCAAAATAAGGGATCGCCATCTCCGGAACTTGATAGCCCCCAAACAAGAACGCCATCCGCCGATGCTCCATCACCGCAACCGCCAGTTCAAACTGTCCATTCAACACATCGCTATACCCTTTTAACCGATTCGCATAATTATCGATCGCATATTGATATACCGTAAAAGCATCATTCCATTTTTTACGTTTTTTCAAAATTTCTGCATGCGCCACCACCGCCTCCGGCGCCTCTAAACTATTCGGCCAACGCTCATATAATGCCTGTAGAATTCGCTCCGCCGAACGATATTTTTGCTGCTCTATTTTCTCCTGAGCCGCACTCCATTGAGCCGCCGACGTATGTTCCGCTCCCGAAAAAAGAGCCCCAAAACTTCGCTCACCCTCTTCCTTCTCAAGATAAGCATCACTCCCCCCAAAAAGAGCTGCTGAAACCGGAGAAACGCCCCACAACAACCCCATTAATAAAACAAAACAAACACGCATACATATTTCCTTAATAACTTTTTGCAAACACCACTCGGCCCACACTCGCACCACCACAAACCACACATGCACCCGAACCATTGGCATCTCGATCAAACGGAATCAACCGAATCGTAACCGCCAATTCACTGCTAATCTTCTCCTCACAAGCCGCACCATCACACCAATGACTCCAAGCAAATCCACCCTGCAATTCTGGATACTCCTCATCCTGCATCGTGAAGAAAGACTTGAAATCCTCCATAGAATCAATCTCTTTCGAATGCGCCTTCCGAAACGCCTTTGCCCGCTCCAGCATATCCGCCTGCATCAACTCCAACCGCTTCGTCATTTCAGAGACAAACAGATCTCGGCTCACGCCCTCTTTTTCACCCGTATCGCGCCGCGCCATAAACACCGACTGCTCATCCAGCTCCCGCTGACCAATTTCCGCCCGAATCGGGATTCCCTTCTTCACCCAGCTCCAGCCCTTCTCGCCCGGCTTGATATCCCGATCATCCACCACCACTTCAATCAACCGATCAAACACCTTCATCGACCGCAATGCCTCCGCAATTTCCTCAATATAAACCATCACCGCATCTCGATCCGCCTCATCCCGAACCACCGGCATCAGTACAACATGTTGCGGCGCCAAACGCGGCGGCATCACCATCCCATCATCATCCGCATGCGTCATGATCATTCCCCCAATCAAACGAGTCGAAACACCCCACGACGTCGTCCACGCATACTCATTACGCCCCTCCCGACTCTGATATTGAATCTCAGAAGCCTTCGCAAAATTTTGCCCCAAAAAATGGCTCGTCCCCGCCTGAAGCGCCTTTCCATCCTGCATCATCGCCTCAATACACAACGTACTCACCGCCCCCGGAAAACGCTCCCCCTCCGTCTTTTCACCCACCAGCACCGGCATCGCCATATACGATTCAGCAAACGTCTCATACACATCCAGCATCTTCCGCGTCTCCTCCAACGCCTCCGCCTCCGTCTCATGAACCGTATGGCCTTCCTGCCACAAAAACTCCGCCGTCCGCAAAAACAACCGCGTCCGCATTTCCCACCGAACCACATTCGCCCACTGATTAATCAAAATCGGTAAATCCCGATAGCTCTGCACCCACTTCGCATAGGTCGCCCCAATAATCGTCTCCGACGTCGGCCGCACCACCAACGGCTCCTCCAGTTCACCCGCCGGCACCAAGCCCCCATCCGGACCCTCCTCCAGCCGATGATGCGTCACCACCGCACACTCCTTCGCAAAGCCCTCCACATGCTCCGCCTCTTTCTCCAAAAAACTCTTCGGAATAAACAACGGAAAATAAGCATTCACATGCCCAGTCGCCTTGAACATTCCATCCAAGCCCGCCTTAATATTTTCCCACAGCGCATACCCCCACGGCTTAATCACCATACAACCCCGCACCGCACTCGTCTCCGCCAACTCCGCCGCACGCACCACCTGCTGATACCACTCAGGATAATTCTCCGATCGCGTCGGGGAAATCGCCGTTCTTTTCTTCTTACCCATTCACTTACTCCAAAAATTAGTTGCTCAATCTAACGCCCAAACAATTCAAACGCACGAAAAACCCAAACTCAATCCCCCTCACGCACCCCAGCAATCCGCTCCATAATCAACGCCGCATGCGCCTCATACGCCTCACGCCCCTGACCCAACGCCTGAAAATCCTCCGGCAAAATAGGCCGCCCAAAATCGATCGAAACCGTCGTCGGTTTAATCCACGTAGCCCCCTTCGGAAACGCCTTATAACTACCCCGAATATACGCCGGCACCACCGCACACGCCGATTTTTCCACAATCATGCCCACACCACTCTTCGCCGACCGCAACGAACCATCCGGACTCCGCGTTCCCTCCGGAAACATCGAAACCACCTTCCCCTCCCGCAACGCCTTAATCGTCAGCTTCATCGCCCGGATATCGCCCGTACCCCGCGCCACCGGAATACACCCCACATGATCCATCCACCAATTACCAAATCCCGGTTTCCATAACGTATCCCGCGCCATAAAATGCACCGGACGCCCCCGATACCCCACTCCCACAATCGCCGGGTCTAAATAGCTCACATGGTTCGACGCAATCATCACGCCCCCCCGCTCCGGAATATGCTCCGCCCCCGAAATCTGAATACGATTCCACAGCAACAAGCCCAACTTAAACACGCGCGTCGACGCCTGATAAATCCGCATATCTGCCATCACCTCATGGTTGACCGGATCAATCATCTCATTCAGCACTCCAACACCCGATTAATCACGACCTCGATCACCTCTTTCAAATTCAATGACGTACTATCAATCCGCACCGCCCCCACCGGAACCCGCAACGGATCATGCACCCGCGCCGCATCCATCTCATCCCGCCGTTTCAAACTCAACAACACTTCCTCCGCCTTCTCCGACTCCCCCGCCGCCATCAACTCCCGATGCCGCCGCATCGCCCGCTCCCGCTCATCCGCATCCAAATAAAACTTCAACGGCGTATCCGGAAAAACAGCACTCCCAATATCACGCCCCTCAATCACCAACGAACCCAACTGCGCATGCGACCGCAACCGACTCACCACAAACGACCGCACCCGCGGCAACGCCGCAAAACGCGAAACCGCCTCCCGCACCGCCTTCCCCCGCAACGCCTCACCCGGACGCACCTCATCAATCGAAAACACAACCGCCCCCGCTTCCACAAAAAAACGCCACGCCACCGCATCCACCACCTGCATCACCGCCGCCTCATCCGAACCATCCAAGCCCGACTCCAACGCCAGCCACGTCACCCCCCGATAAAGCGCCCCCGAATCCACATAAATGAAACCTAACTCCTGCGCCACACCCCGCGCCACCGAAGACTTCCCCGATGCCGACGGTCCATCAATTGCAATCAACGTGCCCAACTCCCTCATCGATCGACCCGCCCCCCCAACGAAACCAAATCCTTCCAAAACGACGGATACGATGTATCCACACACCCCACCTCATCCAACCTCAACGCCCCATCCGCAAACGTATTCAAAATCGCCATCGACATCGCAATCCGATGATCCCCCTCACTCAGCAACGGCCCCGCAGGCGTCTTTAACACCGCCCCCCCCTGCACCCGCATCCCATCCTCAAACTCATCCACCGAAACCCCAAACGAACGCAAATGCTTCACCATCTCCGCAATCCGGTCGCTCTCCTTCACCCGCAACTCCGCCGCATCCCGAATCACCGTCTCACCCATCGCCAACGCACCCGCCACCGCCAAAATCGGCAACTCATCAATTAAATTAGGAATTTCATCCCCCTCAATCACCGTACCCCGCAGCACCGCACCCCGTACCCGCAACCGACCCACCGGATCACCCATCACCACCTCCGGCACCACATCCACATCCGCACCCATCCGCTTCAACACATCCAGCAACGCCGTCCGACGCGGATTCAACCCCACGCCCTCCATCTCAATCACAGCCCCCTCACGCGCCGCCGCCGCCACCAACCAAAACGCCGCCGAAGAAAAATCACCCGGCACCCGCACCGCCCGACCCGCAAACACCGGACCCGCCGCACCACACCCCATCACCGAAACGCACCGACCCTCAACCCGCACCGGAATACCAAACATCTCAAATAACTTCTCCGTATGATCTCGCGTCGGACGCGGCTCCACCACCGTCGTCTCCCCCTCCGCAAACAACCCCGCCAACAACACACACGACTTCACCTGCGCCGACGCCATCGGCATCTCATACCTAATC
>MDTB01001044.1_pt1 | contig 13341 bp, 12 predicted proteins | sample 811161 | NCBI WGS metagenome assembly MDTB01 (sample SAMN05326650, study PRJNA326480) | marine metagenome | isolation source: seawater | place: Mediterranean Sea | collected 2009
AGTTCAACTCGAAGGTGTAAAAAGTGATATAAATGTTCCTTACAGATACAAGTACTTAGAATTTGGTGAAAAAGATTCTGAAAATCCATTACAATGGGATGAAATAGACAAGGTTGAATTCGATACATGGAATAGTAATTTTAACTTTGATGAGGCTATAACTCAAAGTAATAAAAGGATGGCTGATAATGAATATTTAAAGCTAATAGACGAAAATGCAAAATGGATAAAATCTATAAGGGATAATAAATTGATAAATTTAAATTATGATAAATTTAAATTGGAATTAGAAGAAAATTCATCCATATCAAAAAAATTTAAAGCACTAAACGATTATTCAATGAACTACAGCTTTAAGTCCCTTCCTTATGAACTTGATTTAATAAAAAATGATTCAGTGCTAGGGCTTAAAAGAGAAAGATGGCATAAGAGTTTAAATAAAGATTTTTATATTGACGAAGCTTTGAATGTTCTTTCAGATTTAAGATTTTCGTATCTTGATAACTAACACATAATTCATGAATAGTATAATCCAAAAGTTTTTTGATTTGAAGAGAAACTTTTTAGGGATAATTAGTTTTGGTTATATTTTTTTTGTTTTCATTATCTCTATTTTTGCTTACGTTCTAGCACCAGATAATTCCTCAAATGCCAATTCAATGAATCTTTCAATTCACTCAAAAAAACCTGGGTTTTCAACTAAGATGTTGGTTTTAAATGAATCGAAAAATAAAAAATTCTCATTAAAGGCTCAATTTTTTGGATCCAAAGAACAAATAAATCAAACACCTATTTCAAACTATGAGATTAAGGATGGATATATTTATTATATGCCTCAAGGAATGAATGATAATAAGTTTAAAATCATAAAATCAGACGAGGCTGAAATTGTTGATAAAAAATATTATTTCGGTACTGATAAGTTTGGAAGAGATGTTTTGAGTAGGGTTATTATTGGCTCAAGAATCTCTTTTTCCATTGGATTTATTTCCGTCTTTATTTCCTTGTTTATTGGAATTATTTTAGGCTCAATTTCTGGATATTACTCAGGATTTCCTGATAAAATTATTATGTGGTTAGTTAACGTTACCTGGTCTATTCCTACTCTGTTGTTGGTAATTGCAATAACACTTGCACTCGGTAAAGGTTTTTGGCAAGTTTTTATTGCTGTTGGATTAACCATGTGGGTTGAAGTTGCAAGAGTTGTTAGGGGGCAGGTTAAGCAGTATAAAGAAAGACAGTTTGTTGTCGCAGCTAAAGTTCTTGGCTATAATGATTTTAGAATTATTACTAATCATATTTTACCAAATATCATATCTCCTCTTATTGTAATTTCTGCGGCTAATTTTGCAGCTTCAATCTTAATTGAAAGTGGATTGAGTTTTTTAGGTCTTGGAGCACAGCCTCCTATGACTAGTTGGGGACTCATGATTAAAGATCATTACAACTATATTATACTCGGTAAACCTTTTCTGGCTATTATCCCTGGCTTATGTATAATGCTTCTAGTGTGCTCGTTTATGATACTCGGTAATTCTTTCAGAGATTTATTAGATGTTAAAAATTAGTTTTTTGACGGTGGAAATTGGAGTAAAATTTTTCCAACCATTGCGCTAATCTTTTCATTTTTCTTTTCTGGTTTATCTGTATAAATATATCCTTTACCTATTCCTTGCCATACCAATTCATTTTTATCACTATCTACTATATCAATGAATAGAACACCTTCATTATAATTATAGGAGTTTTGATACCAACTACCGGCATAATGCCCTATCCCTGCATATGGACTCTGAACCATTGAACCATAGTAATTATTTGACGGGTAAAAATTTACTTTTTCATTTGTTTTTGTGAAGAAATTTATAATAAAGTCAGGATCAATTGAGCTTTTTCTAAAACCTTTATTGTATAATTCAACATCAATTGCCTTTAATATTCTTTTTTTATCAATATCATTAATTTTTACTTTATCAACTCCTTGCTTTGAAAAAGCGTAAGTCTTAAGATTTGAAAAATCAATATCATTATTGTAATCAGAACTAACTCTTATCGAATCACATGATAAGAAGATTGAAATAAATAAAAATAATATCGAATTTTTTTTCATATTAAATATTTTCTAAGAGTTTGTCATCTACTAAGTTAGGTAAAGTTACCTTAAGTTTTGGATTTTTTTGCATCGCTCTAGAAATTTGAACTGTAGCTCCTTTATTTCTCGCCCAGTTTCTTCTTGCAATTCCGTTATTAACATCCCAATATAACATTGATTCAATATTTATTTCACTCTTTTCACTTCCATCAATCAACATACCAAAGCCACCATTAATTACTTCTCCCCAGCCTACACCACCACCGTTATGAATACTAACCCATGTAGCACCCCTAAAACTATCTCCAATAACATTTTGAATAGCCATATCAGCTGTAAACTGAGAACCATCATAAATGTTGGAAGTTTCCCGATAAGGAGAATCTGTTCCAGAAACATCATGGTGATCTCTGCCTAAAATTATCGGACCGATTTTACCTTCTTTAATTGCTTTATTAAATGCTTTTGCAATTTCAATTCTTCCATCAGAATCAGCATAAAGAATTCTTGCTTTAGACCCAACAACTAATTCGTTTTCTTTTGCAGCTTTAATCCATTGAATATTATCCATCATTTGCTGTCTTGTATCTTTGGGTGCATTCAAAGCCAACTTTTCTAAGACTTCACACGCAATAGAGTCAGTTATATCTAAATCTTCTTGCTTGCAAGATGAACAAACCCATCTGAATGGGCCAAATCCGTAATCAAAACACATTGGCCCCATTATATCCTGAACATAACTGGGGTACTTAAAACTTCCATCTTTTTTTAGAATATCAGCTTCAGCTTTAGAAGCTTCTAATAAAAATGCATTTCCATAATCAAAAAAATATGTTCCTCTTTTTACATGTTTATTTACTATCTCAACATGCCTTTTAAGAGATGATTTAACCTCACTTTTAAATTTTTTTGGATTTTCATATATCAGTTTATTAGCTTCTTCAAAAGAATATCCAACAGGGTAATAGCCACCAGACCATGGATTGTGAAGAGAAGTTTGATCACTTCCAATATCAACTGTTATATTGTTTTCATAAAATGATTCCCACACATTAACGATATTTCCATGAAAGGCAATCGAAACAATTTCTTTGTTTTTTTGAGCATTTTTCACTCTTTCAACCAATTTTTCAGTATCATCAATTACCTCATCTACCCAATTTTGTGCATATCTTGTTTTTATGGCTTTAATGTTAACCTCAGCACATATTGTAATACATTCAGAGATATTACCAGCTTTTGGTTGAGCACCACTCATACCTCCTAGGCCAGATGTTAAAAATATTTTTCCCTTTGGATTTTTATTGATTTTTCTAAACGCGTTAAGAACAGTTATTGTCGTTCCGTGTACAATACCTTGTGGTCCAATATACATGTAGCTTCCCGCGGTCATTTGTCCATATTGACTAACCCCAAGAGCATTAAATTTTTCCAGGTCTGATTTTTTAGAATAATTTGGAATTACCATTCCGTTAGTTACTACAACTCTGGGAGCATTTTTACCGGAAGGGAATAGCCCCATGGGATGACCTGAATACATGACAAGCGTCTGTTCATCTGTCATTTCGGATAAATACTTCATAGTTAGAAGGTACTGTGCCCAATTTTGAAAAACAGCTCCATTTCCTCCGTATGTTATAAGTTCATGTGGGTGTTGTGCCACTCTTTGATCAAGATTATTTTGAATCATCAACATAATTCCCGCAGCTTCTTTGGAGTTATGGGGATAATCCTCAATTGGCCTAGCATAAATTTTGTAATCAGGTCTAAATCTGTACATGTAGATTCTACCAAATTTTTCTAACTCTGATTTAAATTCTGTGATTAATTCTTCATGAAATTTTTTATCGAAATATCTAAGTGCATTTCTAAGTGCAAGTATTTTTTCTTCGAGAGTGAGTACATTTTCTCTTATGGGCGCATGATTCACGTTTGGGTCGTAAATTTTTTTATTTGGTAGTTCCTTTGGAATTCCTAATGCAACTTCTTTTTTGAAATTCATTTAATTAATCTTAGGGTTATAACCATATGGACAGTGTTTACAATTGCTCTTACAACAATATCCTCTTTTAAGGTGATATGTTTCGGTAAAACATTTATATCCTTCATCTGTTATATAGAAATCTTCATTATCCATAAATAAATAACAATAGTAGTACCAAAGATAAATTAAAACATAATAATTTCGATTATCTTTGTGCTAGGTTATTGTAATGAAAAGAGTTCTCTTATACTTAATTATTTTAATTCTAACCTTTGGTTGTGGAACTAAAAGAGTCATCTACAACAATAAATCAGAGGAGCCAAAAAAAGAGGTAAAAACCAAAAAAGAAAAGTCAAAAAAGAAAAAAGCAAAAAAGGTTATCATAGTACCTAAAATTTTGAATACTGAGGACTATGTTAAATATTACTCAAATATTGCAATGGATGAGATGGTTCAATTTGGTATTCCAGCAAGTATAACTTTAGCTCAAGGGATTTTAGAGTCAGGCGCAGGTAAAGGTAGGTTAGCGGTCCAAGCCAATAATCATTTTGGAATCAAATGTCATGATTGGAATGGTAAAAAAATCTATCATGATGACGACGAGGAACAAGAGTGTTTTAGAAAATATGATAATCCCGAGTATTCGTATAGAGATCACTCACTTTTCCTAACAAATAGAGGAAGGTATTCATTTCTTTTTGATTTCAAAAGAGACGATTACAAGCAGTGGGCCAAAGGATTAAAAAAAGCTGGCTATGCAACAGACCCTAAATATCCAGAAAAGCTAATCGATTTAATTGAAATATATGAGCTTTACAAATACGATAATATTGTTTTAAAGAAAAAAAATAAACAGTATAAAGTCAGAAGAGGAGATACACTATATTCTATTTCCGAAAAATTTAATATGTCTGTAAATTCAATAAAAAGACTTAATAACTTACAGGGTAATGACTTAACGATTGGTCAGACGATTATTATAAAAAAATAATATTCAAGTCATCAACGTTTTGGTGTAATCAATGTAGTGGACCAGTGAGGATTGTTTGATTATAGCCTGAACCAAAACCTTGTTGATGATCTTGAATATTAAATATTGAATCCAAAATTACTTTAAAAATTCGTCGAAAAAACTTAGGGCTAATAGAACAAATTAACAGTCCTTTGTTAATAAAGTATTTCTAAAGTCTATTAATAGTAACTATTAGAGATCCTGAGTTTCCATTCCAATTATTCTCAGCTCTAAATCCGTTTTCCGAACAAATTAATTTGACAATTTGCTTCATTTGTTCACTGTTTCCAGTGATGACCTCAAAATCATCAATTCCGTTGTTATAATTGGTAATTAACCAGTTGGGTAGTATATCTTTTACTTTTGAATAAGTATATCCGTGAAGATCAATTTTCAACAAAAACTCCTATTTTAGTTTATGTTTTATAGAGTTAAAGCTTTTTAATTCAGCCTGAGTTAAAACTCTTAATAACATTTCTTCAGCCTCTTTGTCAAGGGTTAATGCTTTTTGTGGTGAAACTCCATTTGAAGCCATGTAATTGGCTTTTTTATAAGTTGAGTAAATAACACGACTCACATAATTTATTTTATTTTCATCAAAGCCTATTTCTTCAAAAAGTTCATAGTTTAAAGTTTTAACTTCTTCTATGGATTTGTAGTCATTAAAAGAATAAGAAGAGCTAACAAAAAAAAGAAGTAGGAAAAAGCTTAAAAAAATTTTTTTCATGATCAGGAATTTTTCTAAATATAGTTAATTTATTTTTGAAATATAAATATCATTTTCAATTTTTTCAACTTTGATAAGCTCCGATTTTCTTAGCGACTTAATTGCCTTATCCCATGCTTTATTGCTAATTTCAATTTTATCTTTTACCTCTCCAATCAATTGATTTTCCTTAGAGATATTTTCATAAACTAATTTTTCAGTTTCATTCATTGAAATTTTCTTTTTCTCAGGTCTCATTTGAGGAAAAAACAACACCTCTTGAATGGATGAATTATTAGTCATAAGCATCACCAATCTGTCGATTCCGATTCCAATTCCTGAAGTGGGGGGCATCCCATATTCAAGAGCCCTTAAGAAATCATAATCGATAAACTCACCAGCTTCTTGATCACCTTTTTTAGATAATTCAAGTTGTTTCTCAAATCTTTCTTTTTGGTCTATGGGATCATTTAACTCACTATATGCATTCGCTATTTCCTTTCCGTTTACGATTAACTCAAATCTTTCGGTAAGGTCTTTATTTTTTCTATGAACCTTGGTAAGTGGGCTCATTTCTTTCGGGTAGTCTATAATAAATGTGGGTTGTATAAAATTTGGCTCACATTTGTCACCAAATATGGAGTCAATGATTTTCCCTTTACCCATAGTATCGTCTATTTCAACATTTAAATCCTTTGCAGTTTTTCTAAGCATTAATTCCTCCATTTCAGATATGTCAATTCCAGTAAATTTTTTGATTGCTTCATAAATTGAAATTCTCTCATAAGGTGCTTTAAAATCTATAATATTATTACCAACTTTTACTTTTGTGTCACCAGTTGAATCAATTGATACTTTTTCCAGTAACTGCTCAGTCATTTCCATCATCCAATTGTAATCTTTGTATGAAACATAAAGCTCAAGAATTGTAAATTCTGGATTATGAGTTCTGTCCATACCTTCATTTCTAAAATCCTTGGCAAATTCATAAACTCCATCAAACCCACCAACAATTAGTCTTTTAAGATATAATTCGTTTGCAATTCTAAGATATAGAGGAATATTTAACGCATTGTGGTGAGTTAAAAATGGTCTTGCAGTAGCTCCACCTGGAATTGGTTGTAATATTGGCGTTTCTACCTCAAGATATTCTCTCTTATTCAAAAAATCACGAATACTATTTGTAATTAAGGTTCTCTTAATAAATGTTTCTTTAACATCTGAATTGACTATTAAATCAACATACCTCTGACGATATCTAAGCTCAGGGTCATTGAATTCGTCATATAAATTACCTTCACTGTCTTCCTTTGGTAAAGGTAATGGCCTTAGAGATTTTGAAAGTAATTTGAAATTTTTAACTAAAACTGTTTTTTCTCCAACTTTGGTTTTAAATAAATTTCCTTCAACTCCTATAATATCACCAATATCAAGTAATTTTTTATATAGTTCATTATATAAAACTTTGTCATGACCAGGGCAAATCTCGTCTCTGTTGAAGTAAAGTTGAATTTTACCTTTACTGTCTTGAAGCTCTGCAAAGCTTGCATTTCCTTGAATTCTTCTTGACATTAAACGTCCTGAAACAACAACTTTTTTATCAATTTTAAAGTTATTTTTAATTTCAGAAGAGTAGTCAGAAACTGGAAATAATTCCGCTGGATACGGGTCTATGCCTAAATCTCTAATTTTTTTTAATTTATCTCTTCTTACTAATTCCTGTTCGCTAAATTCCATCTATTGAAAGTTGTTATTCTACAAATATACTTTTAATTGAAATAAAAATGAATAACCAATTAATTTTTAAAAGATAACTATATTTACGTTAATTCTTTTTTATGAGTTTATTCAGAGTTTTTTTATCCATTTTGTGTCCGCCATTTGCTGTAATTGATAAAGGTTGTGGATCTATATTAATTGTTTTTATTCTTTGGATATGCGGATGGGTACCCGGTGTTATTGCTGCTCTTGTTATATTAAATAATCCAAAAAATCAATAATGAATAGGCAAATTAAATTTATTGATTTAGGCACTATGGATTATAAGGAAGCGTGGGATTTTCAACAAAATTTATTTAATGAAATAGTCGAAATAAAGAAAGAAAATCGAAAAAATAATACAAATCTAAAAACACCCAACTATTTTTTATTAGTCGAGCACCCACATGTATATACTCTAGGAAAAAGCGGTAATCATTCAAATTTATTAATAGATGAAAATCAGTTAAAAAATAAAAATGCTAGTTTTTACAAAATTAATAGGGGAGGTGATATTACCTATCATGGTCCCGGTCAAATTGTTGGTTATCCAATTTTGGATCTAGAAAATTTTTTTACAGATATTCATAAGTATTTGCGTTTTTTGGAGCAGACTGTTATCGAGACATTAGATAATTTTGGTCTTAAAGGCGAAAGGAATCATGGTAAAACAGGTGTTTGGATAGATATTAATACACCATTCCCTAAAAAGATTTGTGCAATGGGTGTTCGTGCCAGTAGATGGGTGACAATGCATGGTTTCGCACTAAATGTAAATGTTGACTTAGATTATTTCAATAATATTATCCCTTGTGGTCTTACTGACAATATCGTAACATCAATAAATAAAGAATTAAATCAATCTCAAATGGATATTACGGAGATAAAAGACATCTTAAAAAGTTGTTTTTCAAAAACCTTTAATTCAGAATTTATTTAACAGATTTGTATAGGATTTTTTTATTTTCTGTTATCATTGAAAATTCAATCCCCTTTTTTTCTATTATAAAATGAGCATTTTCTTTTGATGAAATTGGGAAACCTTTAATCAAGTTTAATTCCTTGTCAAATAAATAAATTTTGTTGTTTTGTGAATCAAATATATTCACATAAGTTTTATTATTTCTAGAAAAAATTTTAAAATGATCATATTTTCCAAATGGAATTTCAACGTTGATTTTTGAATTTGATAAAATATTTTTTTGTAAAGTAAAAGTTGTTTCTTTATCACTTATTAACTTACTATTAATAGGCATTGGATCTTCTAGTTTTGTGTTTCCTCTCATATCGATTCTGACAATTTCATTTTTCACCGTACTAGTTAAAAGAAAATTTTGATATTGAAATACATCATCACTAGAATAGTTATGTTCAGTTTTCGCATTAATTCTAACAGCACCTCTTCGATTTAAAATAGTTAATTTGTCAATTGTTTTAAATACAATTATGTCTTTATTATCAATTCTAAAATGTTTTGGTGTTGTTACTATTTTGTTTTTTTTGTTATAATCAAACCCCCTTACCCTGTTTCCCTTTGAATCAAACATAAATAACTCATCATTTTGTGTTATTAGCAGTCTATAGTTTTTATTCTTATCATAATCAAATATTGAAACAGGACTTGTTATCTTATCCTTAAATTTCAAGGGAAATCTACCTACATCGCGTCCTTTTCTGTCTAATAAGTACAATGATTTTGCCGTTGCAAAAACATATTGAAGTTTCCCATTTTTATAGCTATCAATTTGATTGACTTCTTTAATAATTTCATCATCAATTTCTTTAGTCCATTCAACTTGCCCAATATTATTTATTAGGTACAATATATTTTTGGAATCTTGAATAATAATTTCATTACTATTATTTATATGATTTTTTACGATGATTGGGCCAAGAATAATATCGTTAGGAATACTTGATTCAAATTTTAAGTCAATCATTGAGTTTGAAGTTTCATTTTTAAAATCTGATATAAATCCATTTATATTGACAATTTTATCCCCTTTTTTTAATTGGAATATTTTATAGTATTCTGACTTTGAATCTGAAGACTCAAAGTCAAAGATGTTTATGTTATTTTCTAGATTTGAGCTGATTAGATCATAGTCCTCAATTAAATCATTTTTAAAATCAAAATATGGTTCTTTTTCTGAACTAATTATCTCTTGAATGGCTAATTCTTCATCATTTTCTTGAATTTCGAAAGAATAATCATCAACTACACCATTTACAGAAATCAGCTTGCTTGAGGCGTCAATATTTAAAATTAAATTTCTATTCGAATCATTCGATTCTATATTGAAAAGTTTATTTAATAGTTTATCAGTGTATAGTCTGTCCAATGTTATACTAAAATTGATATTTGTTTGATTAACTTTTTGAAATTTCCCTCCAAAATAATTATTGTTAATCATAGGTTCGTGGTTGTTGTTGCTTGAAATAATATCAATTTTTTCATAACTCGATTTTTTACCTGTAATACTGTCATTTAGAATCTCTAAGCCAATTATATCATAATGAAGAATATCTTCAAATTCGTATAGTCCAATCAGAATCTCTTTATCGTCATTTATCATAGATATTTGTGAAACCAGATTCTTTATTGTCAAATTTGAGTTTACAATTGAATTCAAGTAGCCATTATTATCTATGCTGTTTTTAAACTTTCCTAGGTTCTTTACTGAAATGACAACTTTTGAATTTTCGGGTAATAGGTTATAAGAATTTATTTCTTTTTTTATAATTTTTTCACAAGAAAAAAAAATAAACACTATTAGAATAATTAATACTTTGTTTCTCATAGACATATTAATTATTCACTAAATTAAAAATCAATTGTTAATTGTTCATCAAAAAGCTTGAAACTTTTTCTGTGGTGTTTTGTGATTCCATATTTTTTTAAAGCCTCCTTGTGCTCCTTAGTTGGATATCCCTTGTTTTTAAACCAAAAATACTTTGGAAACTTTTTAGAAATTTTTTTCATATATGTATCCCTTGAATGTTTAGCTAGAATTGAAGCTGAAGCAATACTTAAGTATTTAGCATCCCCCTTGACTATTGTTTCATGAGGAATATTGCTATATTTTTTAAATTTATTTCCATCGATTATCAAAAACTCAGGCTTGATAGTTAGATTTTTAATGCATTTGTGCATGGCTAAAATTGACGCATTAAGAATATTTACTTCATCAATTTTGTTTGGATATACATTCTGAACGCTGTAACAAATTGAATTTTGAACAATAATTTTTGACAATTTTTCTCTGTCAATGATTGAAAGTTTCTTTGAATCATCAATTAATTCGTGATTAAAATCAGGATTTAAAATAACAGCAGCTGCTGTAACGGGACCAGCTAGACACCCTCTGCCTGCCTCATCAATACCACACTCAAGCATGTATGTACTGTAGTTAGATTTCAGCATAAAAATTTGTTAATTATCATTAGTTAATTGGTTTCTGATTAATTTTGTAACGATATTCGAAAAAATGAAATATTACTTGTTTTTAATTTTGGTTATTTCATACTCCATTCCAAATTTTGGACAGGATTTTCAGATGCCCAAAGCTCCTTCCCAAGAACTTGACCGCGTAGGTAATTTACAAAATTCCTCAATTTCAGATTCATTGATGACTAAATTTGGGAATAGAAGCACGAAGCTTAACAAGAATCCAGATGCTAAAATTCAGGATTATTTAATTATTTCAAGAACAAATGATACTATCACTGTGGATACTTCACTAACTATTGAAAAATATCATAAAATAAATTTTTTAAGAAAAGATAATTTTGATTTGATTCCATTTTCTAATACAGGTGTAGCTTATAATACATTGTCTTTTTCTGGAATAAATTCAATCAATCCAAAAATGGGAGCTTCAAATAAATATTATTCTTATGATTCTGTAGATGATGTTGTTTATTACGACTTACCAACTCCTTTTACAGAACTTATGTACAGATCGGTGTTTGAACAAGGGCAATTACTTGATGCTGTTTATTCCGTTAATACATCTCGTCAATTTAATTTTTCAATTTCTAGAAAAGGTCTAAGATCACTTGGGAATTATCAAAATTTTATAAGTAGTAGCTCAAATTTCAAGATTAGTACAAATTATTTTTCAAAAAACAAGAAATATAGATTTAGAACTCATTACACCAATCAAAAGCTTTTTTCAGAACAAAATGGAGGTATCAATAATTCTGATATCTCAAATTTTGAAAATGGCAACAGTCAATTTCAAGATAGGGGAGTCTTTGATCCAAACTTTGAAAATGCACATAATGAGTTTTTGGGAAAAAGGTTCTATTTAGATCAATCTTATGTTCTGAGTGAAAAAGACTCAATAAGTGATAGCAGCTTAGAATTATTTAATGCAATTTATCTTGAAGAAAAAAAATATAAATTTCAACAATCTTCCAGTGACGAATTTTTTGGTGATTCTTTTGTTTCTCAGGAAATTAACGACAAAATACTACTCAATTCTCTGAATTTGCAAACTGGTTTGATTTATAACTCTGATATATTTGGAAAAATTAATTTGGGTCTACGCTATGTCAGTGACAAGTATTTTTTAGAAAATTATCAGATAGAAGAATACATTGACAACTCTCAAATGGTAAATTCTAAAACTACATTTATTACAGCTGAGTATTTGAAAACATTTTCAAAAATTGAATTAAAGGCAAAAACAGAAAATTTCATTTTTGGTGATAATAAATCAAATATGTTTAGTTCTTCCGTTATTCTAAAACTAAAAAACAATAATTCTTTTACTGCTAACTATAAATTGTTTTCATCTACCCCAAACTATAATTTTCTATTATATAGAAGTAATTATGAAAATTATAACTGGAATAATCAATTTGACAACTCTATTACAAACTCAATATCATTAGGGTTAAAATTAAATGAAATTATTGATTTAGATTTGGACTTAATTTCGGTTAAAAAACACATTCAATTTGAAAAAATAATTAATGATTTGGCAGATTCAAGTGAATACTCAATCATTCCAGTTCAGCATAACGAAAATCTTGATATTTTAAAACTTCAGTTAGGTAGAAAAATAAATTTTGGCAAATTTTCAATCGATTCAAAATTGCTATTTCAAAAATCACTTTCTGATGATATAATTAACTTACCCCAAATTGTATCAAGAAATACGTTTTATTTTAGTACTGATATGTTTAAAAAAGCATTGTTTTTACAAACTGGATTTGGTGTAAAATATTTTTCAAAATTTTACATGAATGGTTACGATCCATTATTATCAGAATTATATATTCAGAATGAAAAAGAAATTGGGGAATTTCCTATCATCGATTTTTTTATAAATGCAAAAATTCAACAAACAAGGCTATATTTTAAATTTGAGCATTTTAATTCCTCTTTTACTGGTTATAATTATTATTCAGCCCCAAATTACCCCTACAGGGATTTCTCCTTTAGATTTGGTTTAGTTTGGAATTTTTTCATGTAGTTAAGTTGTTGATAATAAACTATATCTGAATATTCTCTGAAAAATATCTGTAAAATGTTTTGTACATCTCAAAAAGATACTATATTTGCACGCGCTATAAGGCAAAAGGCCATTGTATATGGTTAAACTTGTTGATAAATAGTTCTTTATTTCAGGTTAGATTCTTTTGCTAGCAAAAAAAAGGGTTTTATATTTGCACCCCTGCTTTCTCGAAAGCAGAGAAAAATTTATGTTCATTAAAATATTGAAATTGATTGACAGCGTAAATTAAAATTTATTTTAATTTCAGAGAATAAACCATCATGA
>MDTB01071375.1_pt1 | contig 13341 bp, 14 predicted proteins | sample 811161 | NCBI WGS metagenome assembly MDTB01 (sample SAMN05326650, study PRJNA326480) | marine metagenome | isolation source: seawater | place: Mediterranean Sea | collected 2009
CAATCAGCACAATTCACGGCCGTGCTTGCAGTGAAACAGTTGCCACAACCGTTGCCACAAGGCAGTCGGCTGTTTTTCTGCACACCCAGCTCTAGCGTTGATCGGTGATGGCGTCAGGCTTTCAAGGTGACTTCTACATGTGTTCGTGTCCGAGGCCCTGGAAGCTATCGCTGATCGCTTTCACCCCCGTGAACGCATCAAAGCAATTCGAACCCTTGGTTCAGGCAATGTCAACGACACTTTTCTCGTCACCCACTCAGGCTTAATTCAAGGCGATCGCGACGGTGCCTTCGTGATGCAACGACTCAACACGTCCGTGTTCGAGCGCCCGGATCTGGTCATGAGGAATCTGGTGGCGTTGGGGAACCACATGCAGCAACGCATGGCTGCCCCACCACCAGAACTGAAGGGTCGCCGTTGGGAGATTCCCAAGGTTGTGCCCTGTCGACAGGATTCCCATTGGATCGAGCACGAAGGTCAGTTCTGGCGTTCGATTTCCTACATCGGCGCTGCAACGACAGCCGATGTGATCCGTGATGGCGACCACGCCAGAGAAATCGGCTACGGCCTTGGCATGTTTCACACGCTGATCAGCGACCTGCCGGCTGATCAGCTCGCCGACACGTTGGAGAATTTTCACGTCACGCCGTCGTATCTGGCGCGCTACGACTCCGTCGTGAAGCATTCGGCGGTCCCGCACGACCAACTGCTTCGTGAAGCCTGCGAGTTTGTGGATGCACGTCGATCCGGAGTTGACGTTCTCGAGGCAGCTTTGGAGCGCCATGAGCTAAGTCACCGTCCGATTCACGGTGACCCCAAAATCAACAATGTGATGATCGATGATGCCACCGGTCATGCCGTTGGACTGATCGACCTCGATACCGTCAAGCCGGGGCTTGTTCATTACGACATCGGGGACTGCCTGCGTTCTTGTTGCAATCGCGCCGGTGAGGAGGCATTGGATCCCTCGGATGCCAAGTTCGATCTCGATCTCTGCGAGTCGATCCTGTCGGGATACCTCTCCGTTGCCCGCTGTTTTCTCAATGATTGGGATCTTCACTACCTCCCGGATTGCATTCGCCTCATCCCCTTCGAACTGGGATTGCGGTTTCTCACCGATCACCTTGAAGGTGATGTCTATTTCCGCTGTGAGCAACCGGGACACAACCTGCGTCGCGCTGCTGTTCAGTTCCGCCTCACGGAAAGCATCGAAGCCCAGATGCCCGCCATCCGCACTCTGGTTCATTCGCTGACACAAGCTTCAAGCAAGGGCGGCTAGGCATGGCACGCCCCGCCGTGATGCTGCGTCAGGCTTCACGCCTCGTCCCTTTTGAAGCCAACTGCTCCGGGGCGATTCAGCTGTCCGCTGAATTGATCTGGAGAATCGACGGCTGGCTTGAGCTCAGCTATGGAGTCCTGATGCAAGGGTCATCCGGCATCACCGATCTGGTCGTGCCGGACGGATTAATGGACGGACACCAATCCGCTGGGCAGCGAAAGAACGACCTCTGGACCACCACCTGCTGTGAAGCGTTTCTGGCCTTTCCAGATCAGCCGGGTTACACCGAGATCAATCTCTCAACAAACGGCGACTGGGCTGTCTATCACTTCGAGGGATATCGCGTCGGCAGGACGGATCAGGCTCTTGTCCACCCCCCCGAGATCCGTCTGCGCCGCTGCCATCACCATCTTCGGCTCGACGCTCGCCTGCCGATCTCTCCCTGGGGATCGCCATGGCAATGTCCGGATGTTGGGCTCACGATGGTTCTCGAGCACAAACAGCTCGGCATGAGCCACTGGGCGCTGCGACACGCGGAAAACGAGCCCGATTTCCACTGCCCAAGCACCTTTCTCAAGATCTGAAGTCGCTCTAGGTTCAGGTCGCTCTCGATCGGTGCCATGCGGACTCGGCCTCTCCTGCTGATTCCAGCCGTCATCACAGGCCTCGGGCTTGCACTCGGCACATCGTTCAGTCAACGCCAGAGTTCACCATCGAGCCGGTCGGTCGAGGCTGCCCCCGCCATGCCTTCGGCTGTGGCGCTTCCCTTCCGGCCCGGACAGCCTGCAGCCCCCAACGGACGCCGCTATCCGCGGGTGCCGGAGGACCCCCAAGCCACAGCAATGCTGCTGGCCAAGGTCGAAACCGCCCTGCGCGATCCCGCCACCGCTGAGAAGGACCTGCCCGATCTGGGCCACCAACAGCAGGTCATCTACCGCGTGCTGTCCGCCGACAGATCGAGATCTGAACCGGTGCTCGCGGCTCTGCCTCAGCGTTGGCGAGGAATCGCTGAACGTCATCTGGCCGCCCGCCGCGAATTCCTGCGCATGAGTCGCGGACGCGGACCGTCAGTGCTGCCCGCCTGGCGGATCATCCAGCCAGAGCCTGCGGACAGGCTCATTTCGTACTACAAAAAAGCTGAAGCGGCCACCGGCATCGCCTGGGAGGTGCTCGCCGCCGTCAATCTCGTGGAAACAGGGATGGGACGCATCGACGGCGTCTCCGTGGCCAATGCCCAGGGACCCATGCAGTTTCTGCCGACCACCTGGAGCGAGCCGGGCATCGGCAAGGGGAACATCCGCGATCCCCACGACGCGATTCAAGCCGCTGCTCGCTATCTGGTGCGGAGAGGAGGTCTTCAGGACATCCGCCGCGGGCTCTGGGGTTACAACAACAGTGACTACTACGGGAAGGCCGTGATGCTCTATGCCTCCCTGATCAAAGAGGACCCGATGGCCTATCGCGGGCTCTACCACTGGGAAATTCACTTCAACGCCGAAACCGGGGACCTCTGGCTGCCTGTCGGGTACAACCAGCCGCAACGCATCGCTGTCACGGACTACATCCGCAAACACCCAGCCAGCGTGTCGCCCAATTAAGGCCCCGACGAAGGCTGCCCCCTACGCTGCGGAAAAACGTATCCAACGCAGCGCGTGCCCAAGGAAACCTCCCATCGTGGCGATGAGCTCAAAGCCCTCGGCTGGTCCCCTCAAGACGTCAGCCGCTACGTCGAGCTGTGGGAGTACCGCCAGCGATGGGGTGCGATGAATCTGGAGCGGGAAGACCGCCTGTTTCTGCGAAAAGCGGAAAATGCGCTTCCGGCGATCCTCACAGGCCGGGCGGCAGCGAAGAAACCGATCAAGGAGAAGACCTACTACCGCTGGTTGCGCTTCCACTTGGATGCCATGCAGGAGGCGGAACAAGCCATGGAAACAGCCGACGGTGAGCGAGGAGCCTGGCCCATCCTCTTGGATGTGGAACTGCAGTTGTTGGATCACTATCAACCGGTGCTGGGCCTGCCAGACACCCTCAAGGCCAAAGCGCTCGGACCGGTGCGGGAAACGCTCGCAGGCCAGGCTGCAGCTCTCGGCACCACCCGCGCCTACGACTTTCAGGCCGCACTCAATGCGTTGAAGGAGAAGGAGTCGAGTCGCTGGCGACATCTCCGCGACGACGACGGCAGTGACCACACCTATCCGCTGCTCAGCGCAGACGCAGTGGATGGATTCCGCACCGAAGCGCTGAACGAGATCCAGAGCGTGATCCGCAGCACGTTCCCCTCCCTGGCGGAAACAGAGAAACCTGCGCTCTCCGACGACTAGAACAGAGGCATGGCCATTGCGTCAGTCCTGATGTCACAACACTTCGAGACCCTTCAACTGCACGCCGGTCAGTCACCGGATCCCGTCACCAACTCCAGGGCGGTGCCGATCTATCAGACCAGTTCGTACGTGTTCAACAACGCTGAACACGGCGCCAATCTGTTCGGCCTCAAGGAATTCGGGAACATCTACACCCGTTTGATGAACCCGACCACGGATGTCTTCGAGAAACGGGTGGCGGCACTGGAGGGCGGGATGGCGGCTGTGGCAACCGCCTCCGGCCAGTCGGCTCAGTTTCTGGCGATCACCAACTGCATGCAAGCGGGAGACAACTTCGTCTCCACGTCATATCTGTATGGCGGCACCTACAACCAGTTCAAGGTGCAGTTTCCACGCCTTGGCATCGACGTTCGCTTCGCCAATGGCGATGACGTGCCCAGTTTCGCCGATCAGATCGACGACAACACCAAGGCCATCTACGTCGAGGCGATGGGCAATCCGCGCTTCAACATTCCGGATTTCAAGGGGTTGTCTGCTCTGGCAAAGCAGCGCGGCATCCCTCTGATCGTGGACAACACCCTCGGCGCCTGCGGTGCATTGCTACGGCCGATTGAGCATGGTGCGGATGTGGTGGTGGAGAGCGCCACCAAGTGGATCGGTGGCCATGGCACCAGCCTGGGCGGTGTGATCGTTGACGCCGGCACCTTCGACTGGGGCAATGGCAAATTTCCCTTGATGAGTCAGCCCAGCCCGGCCTATCACGGGCTGGTGCACTGGGATGCCTTCGGTTTCGGCAGCGATATCTGCAAGATGCTGGGAGTTCCAGACAACCGCAATGTCGCCTTTGCACTGCGTGCGCGTGTTGAGAGCCTGCGGGACTGGGGGCCAGCCCTGAGTCCCTTCAACAGTTTCCTGCTGCTGCAGGGCCTGGAAACCCTGAGTCTGCGGGTGGAACGTCACGCCGAGAACGCCATGGCCCTGGCAACTTGGCTGAAGCAGAACGCCAAGGTCGCGCACGTGAGCTATCCCGGCCTCAGCGATGACCCGTATCACGCCCGCGCCAAGGAATACCTGACCGGCCGCGGCATGGGCTGCATGCTGATGTTCTCGCTCAAAGGTGGCTATAACGACGCCGTGCAGTTCATCGACAGCCTCAAGCTGGCGAGCCATCTGGCCAATGTGGGCGATGCCAAAACGCTCGTGATTCATCCCGCTTCAACCACGCACCAGCAGCTCAGCGAAGCGGAGCAGGCCTCCGCTGGCGTCACACCAACGATGGTGCGAGTGTCGGTGGGACTGGAACACATCGACGACATCAAAGCTGATTTCGAGCAAGCCCTCGCCGTCCTGACCTGAATGCCGGAGCAGCCGTCATGGCGCTGATCCTTCCACGCAACTACCACAAAATCCAGGCGGTCGAACGCAACCGGATCTCCTGGATCGAGCCCGAACAGGCGGAACGGCAGGACATTCGTGCCTTGCGGATCGCCATTCTCAACATCATGCCGCTGGGCAAGCAGTACGAATTCAACCTGCTGCATCCCCTCGGCCTATCTGTGCTGCAGATTGAGCCGATCTGGATCCGACTCAGCTCCCACGCCTACAAGAGCTGGGATCAGGAGCACCTCAAACAGCTGTACATCAGTTGGGAGGAGGCGATTTCCCGTGGTCCCCTCGATGGATTGATCATCACTGGAGCTCCCGTCGAACATCTGCCGTTCGAACAGGTGCGTTACTGGCCAGAGCTGGTGGAGTTGATCAACGAGGCGCGTCGCATCTGTCCCAGCACGCTTGGCCTGTGCTGGGCGGGTTTTGCCCTGGCCTATCTGGCTGGCGTGGACAAGATTCCCTTCGACCGCAAGCTGTTCGGCATCTACCCGATGCGCAGCCTGGTCCCCGGGCATCCACTGATGGGAACCCAGGACGATCGCTTTGTCTGTCCTCAGAGTCGCCATGCCGGCCTGGACGACGCCGCCATGGAATCAGCCCAGCGCCAGGGGCGCCTGCGCCTGCTCGCCCACGGTGAGCAAGTTGGCTACACCATCTTTGAAACCCCGGACCAGCGGCAGCTGATGCATCTCGGACACCCCGAGTACAACGTGGGGCGCCTGCGCGCTGAGATGGAGCGGGACCGAGCCCGGGGTGATGTGCCGCCACCAGAAAACTTCGATCCCGATCAACCTCAGACGCTCTGGCGATCCCACCGCAATCTGCTCTTCCAGCAATGGCTCTGGTTTTGCTACCAACGCGTCAGCCTGAGCGGTTGAGATGCCCCGTGAAGGGCGCGGGGCCCGAGTTCAGTGGGCGGGAGAAGACAGCGGTTAAACCACAGGGCTGGTCTCGGTCTTCAACACAGTCGGCCGATCTGCTGCTTTTCGGTTGAGTTCTCGCTCTAGGGAGGCCACACGACGCTCTCGCAAACAATGACGGCACCCGCCAAGGGTCTGGAGGTGTTTTTCGGGCGTGATGGTGATGTCTTGAACCGGATGATCCTTACAACGAATCTTCACCGGGCTCTTGTAACTGCGCCAGCGAATCTTGGAGTAGTCGAACTGGTCCCCGAAACGTTGCTGTGCACGCCTCAGAAATTCGTCCTGCGTAATGCGGCTTCCCATGCCGGAACTTTATGAGTCCTGCATGGGAAGCAGCACCAAGACTTCATTCGTCGTCATGGAGGTGAGGCAAGCCCGAAGCAATCCAACCGATGAGTTCCGATCTGATCGGTTCGAGAGACGTCGGGCATCTCCCACGAATCACCAAAGTGGAGGAGCTCCATGCTCCTTGCCGCTCGATGCAGTCTGGTGAAGGTCCAGCCCGGCCATGGACCCTGCAGCGCAGTTGGCTGCCAGGCGAGGAGTCAGCCCACTGGCAAGACCTCTTAACGAGCCAGATCAATTGGCAGCAGCCGATTGTTCAGGTGTTCGGACGTCGGCATCCGGTACCACGCCTGACACAGTTTCTTGGTGCAGAAGGTCTCAACTACCGCTACAGCGGCACCCTCCATCGCGGTGATGGCTGGCCGAGCTGGTTCCAGCCGTTGCTCAGGCGGGTGATCAGCGCCTGTGATGCCGACTTCAACGGTTGCCTTCTCAATCTCTACCGCCACGGAGACGACCGCATGGGCTGGCATTCCGACGATGAGCCCGAAATTGACAACAGCCTTCCCATCGCATCCCTGTCGCTGGGAGCCACTCGCGATTTCTGCCTGCGACACAGGCTGAACACCGCCCACAGGGAAACGCTGACCCTTGCTGATGGCGATCTGCTGATCATGCATCCCGGCTGCCAAAGGGATTGGATGCATGGCCTACCAACCCGTCGTCGCATCAAAACGCCTCGCATCAATCTCACGTTTCGCTGCTTTCTCGATCACCAGGGAAAGAACAAGCAGCGATTGTGATCTCACAACGACCAAGACCTGCATACACAAACGAATCAATCACCAAACAGACGATTGGCCCCAACAGAAAAGCATTAAATTCCAACCAATTCTCTCAATTGAATGCACGCAAACTTGAGAGTACAATCACCAACAACAAACCCACTCTCAACACGCTCATGCGAGAGTGAGTTCATTCAATCAAATCACGTGATTAATCCGATACCCAAGAACTGTTAACGCCGCTATCAACAAAACAAGTCCAAGCGATCCAACAACATCAACCTGCCCCATAAAGACCTCTATTCCCTACATACCCAGTTTAACGACAGCAGAAAACAGGTCACAAGGCGGGATCCCGACCACCCAAAGCCTTCTTAACAAAAGTTATTTACTTTATTGAAGATTGTGTATTGAGAACGACTCGGGCAACCACAAAGAATCAATCAAGCCGCAGCAATAAAGATCTTCTGAAGTAAATATCCCCATGCAGGCGATACCAAGAGGGCAAACATCGTGCTCCACAGCACCAGACCTGCCGCAAAAGCCTGATGGCATCGCACCGATTCGGCGATCAGCAGAATCGAAATGGCTGTTGGGGCTGCACCCTGCAATGTGATCGCCTGCACCACCACGGAATCAAGTCCCAGCCAGAGCCCAATCAACAGCAACAACAGCGGGTAGAGCAGCAACTTGCCCACCAGAGCCGGCAGAAGCGTGCCCAACGGCGGGAGCTTGGCTGACGTTGTTCCGCGACCTGCCACCAGCGTTCCCAACCGCATCCCCACCACCGCAAGCGCCAACAGAATCACCAAGCGTGAGGGCCACCAGAGAATCAGGGCAACGCCCTCCCGCCATGGCGTGAGCTGAACCATCAACGCCCCAATCAGGCCAGGAAGCACCGGGCTGCTGCTCAGACCCCGCCAAAGTCGCTGGAGCAGGCCGCTCTCGCGTTGCCGATCAATGCCACCAATCACCAGTGGGCCAAGACTCCACACCAACAGCGTCGCGCCCAGGTCGTAGCCGATGCTGATCGGCAGCGCCTCCGGCGGAAGCAAGGCCAGGGCAGCAGGAACTCCGAAATACGCCGTGTTGCCAACACAGCTCCCCATCCAGCCACAAGGCCCCCCCAACCAGCGACGCAGACAGGGCACTCCTGCACTGATCAACAGCGTGAGGCTGATGGCGACGGCAGCGATCACCGCAGCAACCACCATGTCCGAGGTGATCCCCCCCCTGAGCAGCAGACCCATGACGCTGATCGGAACACCAAAGCGAACCAGCGGCTGAGCCACCCTGCCGCTGAACTGAGGGTGGCGACGTCCGATCCAGACACCGACAAGCAGACAGGGAACGAGCTCCCCCAGGAAGGAAAACAACGAAATTTCGAGCCTGCAGCCCAACCCTAGCGAGCATGTGCCAGAGTCCTCACCGTCCATTGCCATCGGTGGAATGCTCGCCAGCTCAATTCAGGGTCTGCGTTCGTTGCAATTGAGGCGGGGCTTGATGGCAAGGCTGGAACAACTGCAACTGCTGCTGGCCGAGCAGGTGCAAACCCTTCCCTCTGGGAACGAAAGCTGGATGGACACAGAGCGCGAATTGATGGCCGTGGAACAGGCACTGGAGCGGATCCCGGCTTGAACCCGGATCAGTCACAGCGTGCCGAGTTCCGCCTGAAACGGGCCGACGGACAAGACGATGCACTGAGTCGTCGCCGCTTCAGCAGTTACAACGAGGCGTACGACGCTCTGGAGCGGTATTGCAGAGACTTCTGCTGCTCAGACGATGAGCAGATCGATTACCGCATCACATCATCTGGCTGAGAAATCGCCGGCTGCGCTCCTCCCTGGCGTGGTTGAAGAAGGACTCAGGGTCTGACGTTTCGACTTCCTTCCCCTGATCCATGAACATCACCCGGTCCGCCACCTCTCGGGCAAATCCGAGTTCATGCGTCACCACGACCATGGTCATCCCGTCATTCGCGAGTTGTCGCATGGCATCGAGCACCTCCTTCACCCGTTCCGGATCAAGCGCGCTCGTTGGTTCATCAAACAGCATCACATCCGGATCAAGGGCCAGTGCCCTGGCGATCGCCACCCGCTGTTGCTGACCACCACTCAACTGACTGGGATATTTCATGGCCTGCTCGCGGATGCCCATCTGATCCAGCAGAGCGATGGCCCGTTCCTCGGCTTCCTCTCGGGAGCGCTTCTGAACGCGGATCGGCGCCAGCGTGATGTTCTCAACGATGGAGAGATGGGGGAAAAGATTGAACTGCTGAAACACCATGCCCACCCGGCGACGAATCGCCCGCACCCGCAAGGGGTCATGGCTGGCATCGAGCGGTATGCCCAGCACATCCAGTTCACCGGAATCCAAGCGCTCCAGACCATTGAAGGTGCGGATCAACGTGCTCTTGCCAGAACCGGATGGCCCCATAACGACGAGCACCTCACCCGTGCTCACCTCAAGAGAGACCCCATCAAGGGCACGCACTTCCGGTGAATAGCTTTTCACCAGATCGATGGCTTGAATCGCTAGTGGCATCGGATCAGCGGGAAACATGAAGTGGATCGAGCTGGGTCTCGAGATGGCGGGCCAATAGCGCCATGGCAGTGCAGACCAGCCAGTAAACAGCCGCTAACCACACGTAAACCTCGAGATACCGTCCAATGAAACTGGGATTGGCCAGCAGGCTGCGGCTGATTCCCAGTAATTCCACCAGACCGAGAATGGCCAGGAGGCTTGTGTTCTGCAGCAAACCAACCGCCTGATTGGTCAAGGCAGGGAGAGCGATCCGCAAGGCCTGAGGCAACACCACCAACCTCATCGACTGCAGGGGAGAGAGACCGAGCACCTCGGCAGCTTCCAACTGGGTGGGTGGAATCGCCTGCAGTCCGCCGCGCACGTCCTCGGCGATATAAGCGGCGGCAAACAGGGCAAAGGCGATCACCGAGCGCAACACCCGGTTGAGTTCAAAGCCAACAGGTAAAAACAACGGAATGAGCAGCTGCCCAAAGAACAGAACGGCGATCAACGGGACAGCACGCATCGTTTCGATGTAGCCGGCGCTGCTGAGCCGCAGAACGGGCAACGGGCTCTGACGTCCCAGCGCCAGGCCCACCCCAAGAGGAAGTGCCAGCACAGCGCTGCCTCCAGTGATCAACAGGGTCAGGCAAAGTCCACCCCAATCCCGCGATCCGACCGGAAGCAATCCAACCCCCCCGGCGAGCAACACAACACCGAGCGGCACCATCACCATCCACAACGCCGGCAAGCTGCGACGAAGCCATCCCCGCCTCGGTCCCAAAAGGGTGGTGAAGGTGAGCAGGACCAGCAGTGCGATCCACAGCAAGGGCCTCCAGCGGGCTTCAACCGGATAGCTGCCCACGAGATAGAGGGGCAGATTGGCGCCCACAACACTCCAGTCAGCACCGACCACAAGCCAGTGCAGAACACCCCAGAGCGCCCACCCCATCAGAGCCAGGATGACCAGGCTGATCCAGCTGAACCGTCGTGGTCGCCCCATTCGCTGCAGCAGTCCTCCTGGAGGGGATCCTGCTGCACAACCGTCACGGGGGGAAGCCGCCATTGCCGCCAACCAGCAGCGAGCATCAGCAAAGCCGCTGACCAAAGCACTCTTCAGACATCAATTTAAGAACATATTTCAGGTCAATTAAGACATGTAATCACTCACTAAAGGATGCATTAAACAGTCAAGATGAAAGCGATTCGTCGTTTCTCAAGCGACCAACAAATGGTCTAGCGAAACACACCAATCAAAAAAGCGGCAGGCATAGTTGTGGCACGAGATTTCAATGACATGTCTTCACTTCTTATCTCGATGGTTGGAGATCCTGGAAACGAGCGTTATGACGGCACACGCTTTTATTACAACCCTGGAAAGCTAGCTACAGAATCAGGTGACGGAGAATTTATCAATTCACGCGTCAACTCCATGGGTCCTGCCCTTGAAGCCGTGGCTCAGGGCATCAATGCATTCAACCCGGATGAAGTCCTGGGCCTGGGCGACTTGATCTACAACTCAGCGCCCAGCACGTACTACGACGAAGCGATTGGACAATTTTACAATCAATTCATCGCCCCTTATCCATCGACAATTTACACGGATTCTTCCAACAATTATCGGGCAGAGGAAGGCTTAAAAGTCTGGCCTTTTGACACTTTCGATTATCCCAACGGTTACCCAAACCCCAACGACAGCTCCAAGCGAGGAGGCTCAGAAGATGGCAACAATCACTATTGGCCAACTCCTGGCAATCATGAATACGGAGGCCGCTTTGGCAGCATCAAAACCAAAAATGATGAAATAACTCAGTACAAATACACCGATACGAACGTCAGCACAGGCTTGCCAGACTCCACCATTGAGACTCCAGAAGGCGTTTCAAGCACTGCCGTTCCGCAACCCTACGTCGACTATTTCCCGTGGTTGACCGATAAAAGCATTCTCCAACAATCACAGCGTTCATCCGTCTCGATCGGTCGAGCAGACGGAACAGGAAATTCCGGAATTTACTACAAAGCCAGCCTTGGTGACGACGGAAATGGACGGGCACTTGTGGATATTTTTTCGATCGATGCGCAACGATTAATCGTCAATGCAGGCGGCAAATATCCAGTCAAATACAATGGATTTGGAGCTGAGATCGAGAACGAAGGCGATGAGGATTCAACAGCATGGAATCTTGAATACAACCCAAGCATCAAGCCAGATCAGTCCAACGAAGCGGTTACAACAGCAGTGCTTTCAGATGATCCCCACAATGGCTACAAACAATTCAAATGGTTCAAGAAGAAGATCAAGAAATCAGATGCTCACTGGAAAATTGTTATTGGCCACCAACCAGCCTATATGTCCGGCGAGTACGACGATGGCATGCCTAGCGATAACCTCAGCAACCCAACCATTCAGGCATTCCTGAAAGGCCTGATGGACAGTGGCGCCAAATTTCATGCCTATGCCAATGGACATACCCACAGTTACCAGCGGGTTCTTGAAAACAGCCCCAGTGGCCAAGGGATCGGAGCTGGCATCCCCTTCATGACCCTCGGCAATGGTGGACGTATTGCGGAATCAGTGAATGACGCCTTTTATGGTGAAAACATCTACAGACCTGAAAATTTCCAGAACAATGTTCAAAAATACTGGGGAGTTGCCAATAAAAAGCTCAAGGATTCACCGTATTCCAGCACAGGTGTACGGCCTTATCTCCTTGACTCGAACCCAATTACAGCAGGCATTTCAGGCCTCCAATACAATGACGATGGCCAATCAACCACCGGTTTGTACGGCTGGGGATTTGGCTGGGTTGATACCACCGCCAATGAAGATCATCTGTTTTTCCAATACAAGCAAACAGAGGTTGTCGACCCGGCAATCTCAGAGAATCTAAACAAATCAACTCGCAATCAGGCACTTTCAGGATGGAAGCAGCTGAGCGCTAGCGACTGGGAGCCACGCAAGCAAAACGGAGACGATTCAGCATCACTGGACGACACGGCAATCCTGGAATTGACACTCTCACCCAGCAACGGTGGCTCCATTTCAGCTGTCTCCATTGCTCGCGATCGTGATGGCAATCGCCGAAGCGGATCGGGTTATATGCAATCAAAAGGGGGGAATCAAAAGGTTGATTTTGAAATTCGCGGCAATGACTTCTACGGCAGCGACACATCAAACCCCAACAAATTTGCCATCATCAATCTAAAGTTTAAAAATGGAAACCTTAAAAAAACCAAAATCAAGGAATCAGGCCAAGGCTATGAAAATTTAGGACAACTGACACAGGCCTACACCGAAGGTCTGATGCAGGGATCAACAATTGAGTTCACAGATGATCAGAAAATCTACATTCCTATCAACCACTCACTCCAAGACTCTTGGTACGAGATCCCCTACACAGACTATGAAGACAGCTATCTGATCACACACACCATTCCAGTCTCTGATTTTGATCCGGACAATGGAACACTGACCATCAAGATGAAGCCAGCCAGCAAGGATGCAAAGGACATCATCAGAGATAGCAATCTCACCACTGCTTACTCAGGAGAGGGCAACGAACGCTATTACAAAAAAGCGCAAACTGGATTAATTCGCATCCTCGACATCAACAATCCAAGCAATGCAATTGCCAGTGGCACGTTGATCGATGGCGTAGCCACCATTTCCATCAACACAGACAGCTACACGGAAGCGGAAGCCTTGGTTGATTTCTCTGGAGATCCCTTCTCCAGTCTGCTGGTGAACTTTCTGCCCTCACAAACGTCAATCAATCTGGTCTAAGTCTTTCCGATCTTTGATGGATGATCATCTTGATCTCGGTTTCATCCAGCCG
>MDTB01147760.1_pt1 | contig 13341 bp, 16 predicted proteins | sample 811161 | NCBI WGS metagenome assembly MDTB01 (sample SAMN05326650, study PRJNA326480) | marine metagenome | isolation source: seawater | place: Mediterranean Sea | collected 2009
AGTCGCTAAGAAAAAGGCGAAAAGAAAAGTAGCTAAGAAAAAAGCTAAGAAGAAAGTCGCTAAGAAAAAGGCGAAAAGAAAAGTAGCTAAGAAAAAAGCTAAGAAGAAAGTCGCTAAGAAAAAGACTAAAAGAAAAGCTAAGAAAAAGACTACTAAAAGAAGAAAAAGAAGATAGAATCTTTTCTTAGCAATACATTATGAGCGTGCTTGTAATGTTCATTTAGATTAAAAGGCCCTGAATAGGGCCTTTTTTTTAACTGAGAAATAAATTATATGCCTTGTTATACGTTTCATCGAAAAACTCGTAATTAAGCTTATTTAAGTGCTTTAGAAGTACTTGTTCTTCTTCGGAACAAACCTGTATACCAATTAATACTCGACCAAAATCTGCACCATGGTTCCTATAGTGAAATAAACTAATATTCCACTTGCTACCAATAGAATTTAAGAAATTTAAGAGCTCACCAGGTTTTTCAGGAAATATAAATCTAAATAGTTTCTCATTTTCTGTGTTTAATGAGACCCCACCAACCATATATCTAATATGTAATTTAGCCATCTCATTGTCTGTTAGATCAATAACTTTATAACCATTTGATTTTAAATTTTTTAGTATACTTTTTTTATCTTCAATACCATTACTAAGCTTTATCCCAGCAAAGACATGTGCTTCAGATTTACTAGCAAATCTATAGTTAAATTCAGTAATTGATTTTTTACCAATTAGAGAACAAAAATTCTTGAAACTTCCAGGTTGCTCTGGAATAGTTACACCAATTAGCATCTCATTTAACTCTCCTAATTCAGACCTTTCTGAAACATGTCTTAATCTATCAAAATTCATATTTGCACCACAAAAGATTGCTACAAAAGACTTATTCTTAATGTTATGCATTTTGATAAACTTTTTTATTCCTGAAATAGATAGCGCGCCAGCTGGTTCTGCTATTGTCCTGGTTTCATCATATAGGTCTTTAATACCTGCGCATATCTCATCAGTAGTTACCAACAGTGATGAGCTGACATAATCCCTTGTTAAATCAAAAGTAGTTTTACCAATTTGTTTGACAGCTACACCATCAGCAAATATGCCAATATTTTTTAATTTAACCCTTTTTTTAGCTATGAACGCTTGATTAAAACAATCAGAGTCAGACGGCTCAACAGCTATAATTTTAGTTTTTGGGCTTTCATATTTAAGGTAACTTGTAATACCAGCAAGTAGACCTCCTCCGCCAACAGGCACAAATATATAATCTGGCTTTGTTTTGAGTTGCTCAATAATTTCAAGGGCAACGGTCCCTTGGCCCGCAATAACATCAATATCATCATATGGATGAATAAAATCTAGCTTCTCTTTCTTTGCCTTTCTTTTTGCAAAATCATATGCATCATCATATGAGTCACCAAATAGTATTACTTGAGCTTTTAAAGCCCTGACTGCATTAATCTTAATGTTGGGGGTGGTTTTTGGCATCACAATGATAGCCTTAATTTTAAGTTTTTTGGCAGAAAGTGCGACACCTTGTGCATGATTGCCAGCAGACGCTGCAATTAAAGAAGTAATATTTTTTGATGCCTTTAATCTGGAAATTTTATTATATGCACCTCTGAGTTTGAAAGAGAACACAGGCTGAAGATCATCTCTTTTTATGTATATCTCATTTTCTAAGCGTTTAGATAAATTTTTAGCATAGTCAAGTGGAGTCTTGACTGCAATGTCATAAACATTTGTTTTCTTTATTTTATTATAAACTGACTTTAATTTATTTTCTCGCATCTTAAACCTTCATATAATGTATAATAGCAGGATATATTAATATAATTTAACGAAAAATACTTATTTACGTGGACCAAAATACAAAAAAAATACAAGTTGCTAGTGCAGCATTAGAATATATTGAGAATGGTCAAATAATAGGCATTGGTTCAGGAAGTACTGTTAATTGTCTAATAGAGCAACTGGATAAAGTTAAATCTAAGATAGATGCAGTTGTTTCATCATCTGAAGCGACTACGAAATTAGTAAAGTCAAAGAATATTAGAGTTATTGATTTAAAAGAATCTGGAAGAATTCCATTATATATTGATGGTGCAGATGAGTCTAATCAACATAAGCAACTGATTAAAGGTGGTGGTGGTGCATTAACCAGAGAGAAGATAGTAGCTCATGCCAGCGATAAGTTTGTTTGTATGATTGATGATAGTAAGTTGGTTGATACTCTAGGCAGTTTTCCTTTACCAATAGAAGTTATCGGAATGTCTCAAAGTTTAGTATCTCTAGAAATGATTAAATTAGGAGGGCGGCCTGTTTTAAGAGAAAACTATCTTACAGATAATAACAATATTATTGTTGACACTCATAACCTACAAATTCAACAGCCTATAAAATTAGAACAAGAAATCAATAATATTCCAGGAGTTGTCACTACTGGGCTATTTGCAATGCGTGGAGCCGATATATTGCTTGTTTCAAATGGGTCAAATATTGATGAGTTATGAAATTATCTTTTAGAAAATTGTGTAGCTTTTCTTGCTTTTCGTAATCCAACTTTTTTTCTTTCAACTTTCCTAGCATCTCTCGTAACAAACCCTTCTCTTCTTAATATGGGAAGTAAATCGCTTTGATATTTTATAAGAGCTCTTGTGACACCATGAACGATAGCTCCAACTTGGCCACTTGGTCCTCCTCCAGCTACATTAATTTTTAAGTCTACTTTATTCTCTAGTTGTGATTTTTCTAGTGGAGCCATCAAATATGACTTCAATGATTTTGACTGGATAAAATTATCAATATCACGAGAATTAATAGTAATCTGGCCCGTGCCCTCATTTAGATACACTCGTGCACTTGACGTCTTTCTTCTTCCAGTACCATAAGCTTTATGCATATTAAATCTCTAGTTTCTTTGGTTTTTGAGCATGATGTTGGTGTGCACTTGTGTTATATACTTTTAATTTCTTAAGCATACTCCTGCCCAGTGGATTTTTTGGCAACATACCTCTGACAGCATTCATAATTACAAAAGATGGGTCTTTTTTCATAACACTAGCTAAATTTGGTTTCTTCATATTTCCGACATAACCAGTATGTTTATAGTAAACTTTATCTTCAAGCTTATTGCCAGTCACATTTAAGTTTTTTGCATTAACAACCACTACATAATCCCCATTATCCTCATGAGGCAAATAAGTAGGCTTATGCTTACCTTTTAACAGAGTAGCAATCTTGGAAGCCAATCTTCCTAAAACAGCCTGTTTTGCGTCTATTATATACCATTCTTTATTGTTCATAATTATGCCTAAATACACAGTATTCATGATTTTACGCATATCATAGGATCTATACAAGAAATTTATAAAAAAAGTTATTTATAGGCCAGTCATTAGGTGTTTTAATATGTTTTATGCAAAATAAAAATAATTCACTCGTTGATCAACTAATCATAGAGGTTGAGTATGCTTTAGGGACTATTTATGATAATAAATCAGATGCATGGTCCTCGAATGATACGGAAGCTAAATTAAATAAAACTCAATCTAATCAATCAGAAAAAATAATGCGAATCAATCATATGGGTGAAGTATGTGCTCAGGCTTTATACAGAGGGCAGGCTGCATTCACTAAAGATAAGAAAGTTAAGCAGCAGTTATATCAGATGTGCGAAGAGGAAAATTATCATCTTAAACTATGCAATCAGAGGTTGAAAGAATTAGATGGCAAGAAAAGTATGTTGAACCCACTATGGTATCTTGCTTCTTTTACGCTTGGTTCAATAGCAGGTTTGAAAGAAAAAGATTGGAAGCTTGGTTTTATAGAAGAAACAGAAAAACAAGTAAAAGCTCATTTAGAAGGGTCAATCTCGTCTTTGCCAAAACAAGATAAGAGGAGCAAAGAGTTTTTGAACACGATAGCCAAAGACGAAGAAAAACATAGAAATACAGCACAACAAATTGGAGTCAATGAAATACCTGAGTTTCTAAAAAAAACCATGTCGATTTTGTCTACTATAATGAAAGAGATAACAGGTCGAATATGATTATTGAATATACTCTAAATCAGGTAAATCCCTTTTATCATAGTCATTTGCATAGCTTTGTAACAAAAAATTTCTAAGCTGATGGATTAATCGTATTGATAAAAAAGAGTTTTCAGCTTGCAACTTTTCTACCATATCCTTCATATTAAGTAATAGAACATAATTTTTTGTATTAGGACTATTTACAAATTTATTATTGGATAGGATGTGATAAAGATTCTTGAATTTAATATCGGATATATCAAAGTCGTCATTTATTATGTCACCGCTATGGTTGCCAAATTTAGCACCTCTTCGTAAATAATCAATAGTGACTAAATCCGGAAACAAAGAATTATAATAAGCACTATTATGGAATATATCATGGATAGAATGAAAAACATTGGCTTCGGAACATGAAGAAATATGAAATTCTAACCTAACTATCAAATAATTTTTTAATATATCTTCTATGTAAGTATGAAATGTAATATGACTTTCCTCCAAATGCAGAGTTGCTGAATTGTATAGAGATAAGTCTGCTTGTATTAACATAGACGCACTATCACCAAAGGGCTTAAAATTATGAGAAGACTCATGTAAAATTTCTGTTTCAATCGTTTGTGAAATCTTTCTGGCAATATTGATTAAGTTCTTACTATTATAGGTTTTTGATATTTTTTCTTGAATGGCTAGAGTATCTTTAGGATTATTTAAGTAAAAACCTTCATATGAATTTATGATTAAAGTTGAGCTGGTATTGCTTATTTTTTTTAACATTATTTATTTAATATAGGGTGCCATAGGAACTGTAGCACATTATGATCAGGGTCATAGCAATAGAAACTCCTAGAACCGTCCCGATGGTTTTGGATATCTTTGAATATAGCAACCTTATTCGACAACATGAATTCATACCATTCATCAACATTTTTTTTCTCAGCTAACATTATACCAAAATGGTCTAAACGATTATTCTTACTTTTCAAATCAAGTTTATTATCTAAATGTAATGCTAGATTATCTTTTCCATTTGATAAATAAGCATTTTCTTCATCAGGCTTCCAATCTATAGACATGCCGACAATATTAGTATAAAAATCAAGACACTCATTAAAATTTCTAACCTTCAATGCAACGTGCTTTATTCCTAATGTTTCTCTCATATTAACCAACCATATTCTTTAAAGTAATCGCAGGTGTATTATCTGTAATAAGACTTTCTCCTACTAGGAAAGCATGTATGTTGTTCTCATTCAAAGTCTTGATTGTACTGATGTCTTTAATCCCGCTTTCACTTATAACAATTATGTCATCATTCTCTATTTTATTTTGTAACCTAATAGTTGTTTCTATATCTACATTAAACGTCTTTAAATCTCTATTATTTATTCCTAGGATTTTACAGTTATTCTTTAGCGCGGTATATAATTCCTGTTCATTATGAACTTCCACTAAAACATCTATTCCTATTTTGTCACTGAAATCTAGAAGTTCCTTGAGTCTTTGAGAGCTCAAACATGCCACAATTAGTAAGATACAATCAGCTCCAATTAACTTTGATTCAATAATCTGTGTTTCATCAATAATAAAATCTTTTCTTAATATAGGAAGATTTATACTTTTTTTTACAAGTTTTAAATCTTCATTAGAACCTTTAAAATATTTTGAATCTGTTAAGACTGAAATGCAAGCAGCTCCTGAATCTTGATAGGTTTGAGCCATTTCTTTCATATTAAGATTTTTATCTAAATAGCCTTTACTAGGTGAACATCTTTTTAACTCTGCAATTATGGCATTTTTACCAGAATTAATTTTTTCTGTTAAAGACTTAGTAAAACTTTTTCTAGGTATATTCATAGACAAAATGTCATCTAATGAATTATTTTGAGTTTTTTTAAGAGTTTCAACCTCTATAATTTTATTTTTAATTATTTCTTCAAGCATTTTGAAAACTATTTGTTAAGCTTATTAATTCTTTTAGTTTATGGTTGACTTTTTTAGATTCTAGAACATCTTCACATAAAGTGATAGCCTCATTTAAACTATCAGTTATGCCTGAAATATATACAAGAGCTCCTGCATTAATAACTGATATCTCCCTAGAATTATGATTAGTATTATTTAGAACATTTTGCATCATTTGTAAACTTTCCGAGGGACTACTGACTAAAATATCACTCAATGATCCATTACAATTTATATACTTTGATGGATCGAAAATATAGGAAGTTACTTTGGAACTATCTATTTCGATGATATTAGTTTTTTCAAAAATACTTATTTCATCTAGACCGTCAACAGAGTTAACTATCATGGCCCTTTCAGTACCTAAATTAACTAATGTCTCAGCGATAGGCATCATCATATCTTTTGAGTATACGCCAATGAGTTGTTTTTTAGCACCAGCGGGATTTGTTAATGGGCCAAGTAAATTAAATATTGTTTTATTTGGGGCTATAGCTTTTCTTGACTCTGCAACATGTTTCATTGATTGATGATGTAAAGGGGCAAACATAAAACCAAAATTAAGTTCATCAATGCATTGACCCACTTGTTCCGGTGTCAGTTTAATATTTACTCCTGCTGACTCTAGTAAATCAGCACTTCCAGAGTTACTCGTTATTGCTTTATTCCCATGTTTAGCCACATTTACACCTGTACAAGCAGCTATTAATGACGCAGTTGTTGATATATTGAATGTGCCGAGCCCATCGCCACCAGTTCCACAATTATCAACAATATCTTTATTACAGATAACTTTTTGAGATGCATTTCGCATAGATCTAGCAAAACCTGTTAATTCTTCAGATCCAAATCCATTCTTATTTAATAATATTAATGACTCAGTCAAAATTTCCGTAGGAATTACACCTTCAAACACTAAATCTATGAAATCTTTAGATTCATCTTGACTTAAATTTTCTCCATTGTTTAGTTTTGTAAGTAAATTCTTATACAATTTAAATTTCCAAAAAGTTCTTTAAAAGCTGGTGCCCCGATGTCGTTAGTATAGATTCAGGGTGAAATTGCAATCCAAAAACTGGATAGTCTATATGTCTAATCGCCATTATTTCATCATCTTCTTTATTATTTGTCCAAGCTGATATCCTTAAACAATCAGGAAGAGATGATTTTTCTACTACCAATGAATGATATCTAGTAGCGACAAATGGGTCGGATACCTCTTTGAAGATCTCGCTCCCATCATGAATGATTGAGGAAGTTTTTCCATGCATTATTTTTTTAGCAGAAATAATTCGACCACCAAATGCTTGTCCGATACTCTGATGACCGAGACATATTCCTAAAATAGGCAAAGATTTATGAAACTCTTGAATAACATCTATAGATATCCCTGCCTCATTAGGTGTACATGGTCCTGGAGAAATTATTATTTTTTTAGGTTCTATTTTTTTGATATCTTTGATGCTTAATTCATCATTTCTATGAACTAAAAGTTCAGCACCAAGCTCACCCAAATATTGAACAATATTATATGTAAATGAATCATAGTTATCTATTATCAAAATCATATTTTCTTTATCCTTAGATTCTTATAAGCCTGAACTATGGCTTTGCCTTTATTTATTGTTTCATCCCACTCTAGTTCTGGTACGGAATCGTTTACAATACCAGCTCCGCATTGGATATGTAATATACCATCCTTTATAACACATGTTCTAATAGCTATTGCTGTATCCATATTACCATTCCAGCCCAGATATCCAATGGCACCAGCATATATACCTCTTTTAATAGACTCTAACTCATAAATAATTTCAATAGCTCTAAATTTTGGTGCACCGGATACAGTCCCTGCAGGGAAAGTAGACTTTAAAACATCCATCATTCCCAAATTATCTAATATATCACCTGTTACATTTGAAACCATATGCATTACATGAGAATATTTTTCTATTATCATTTTATCTGTTAACTTAATACTACCAATTTTAGACACCTTGCCTACATCATTTCTTCCTAAGTCTATGAGCATTAGGTGTTCGGCAATTTCTTTAGAATCATTTTTTAACTCAATAGCTAATAAATCGTCCTCGACCGCATTTTTTCCTCTTGGTCTTGTACCGGCGATTGGCCTCACAGTGATTAAGTTATCTTCGAGTCTGACTAATATTTCAGGAGAAGAGCCAACAATATGGTGGTCTCCCATATTTAGATAGTACATATATGGCGATGGATTTAGACTACGAAGTTCTCTGTAAAAACTAATAGGTTTGTTATAAAAAGGCATAGACATTCTTTGAGACAGCACCACCTGCATGGCATCACCATTCATAATATACTGTTTTATTTTTTTAACAGATGAAATAAAGTCGCTTTTTTCTAAATCATAACTAATTTTGATATCTTCATTAATTTCTTTTTGATTAGTAAAATTTTGGGGTTTTGAGAATTTATTTAAATAATCAATCTTATCTAATATTTCTTTTTCAGCCTGAAGAAAACTATCTAAATTATTTTCAGCATAGATAATAATATTAATGGCGTTTTTAATCTTATCAAAAATTAATAATTTTTTTGAGACAATCAAACATATGTCAGGAGTTTCCATCGTATCTTTTTGAGTTTTATATTTTATGTTAGGCTCAAAATATTTTATAGTATCAAATCCGAAATAACCTACGAGGCCACCTTGAAACTGAGGTAAAGTAGAATCCTGGAATACTCTGAAACTCTTATGATAATTTTCAATCCATTTGACAGGGTTTTCTGTCATTACTTTTTTAACCAATTGATTATTTTCATAAATTCTAATTTGGTTTTGAGATACTTCAATATAATCATTTGATGGTAGTCCTATGATTGTATATCTACTCCAATCTTTCTGACCTTCTAATGATTCAAAGAGATATGACTTTGACTTATCTGCTAGATTTTCATAAACATCAATTGGATCCAGATTAAGGTTATCAATAGCTTTTGAAACAGGAATGAGCTGGTATCCTTCTTCGATATGTCTTATAAACTCTTCTTCTTTCATTTGATTAAAGATCTTTGCTACTTATTTTTAGCAAGTATATCTCTCATAGAATTAATGGTGCTTTTGTAGTTTTCTGACTTGAAAATTGCCGAGCCTGCAACAAATGTATCAGCTCCAGCATTTGCAATCTTCTGTAGGTTTTGTAGATTTACACCTCCATCAACTTCTAGTCTTATATCTTTTTCCTCTTTATCAATGAGATCTCTAACCTTTGTAATTTTTTCCAAGGTGCCTTCAATAAATTTTTGGCCGGGAAAGCCCGGATTAACAGACATTAACAAAACCATATCTAAATTATCCAAACAATGATCAAGATGATTAATAGATGTAGCTGGATTAAGAACGATTCCCGCTTTGCACCCATTTTCCTTTATTAAGTCAATTGTCCTATCAACATGATCAGAAGCTTCCGGGTGAAATGTTATATAACTTGCCCCAGCTTTAGCAAAATCTGGAATTATTCTATCAACCGGTTTAATCATGAGATGAACATCAATCGGGCTTGTAATGCCATAATTCCTTAATGCTGAACATATCATTGGCCCAAAGGTCAAGTTTGGGACATAATGATTATCCATCACATCAAAATGCACCATGTCTGCGCCTGCGGCGATAACATTAGCAACATCTTCGCCTAATCTAGAGAAATCAGCAGATAGTATAGACGGGGCAATTTTATAATCTTTCATATTAAATATAAATATATTTACTAGATGTACATATGTTAACAGAGTTATTAATTATATTATAATTTTCATGATATTATATGCTTTATTAATGGAGTAAGTATAATGAAAAAAATTAAATTTATAGGGTTATTTTTATGTTTTCTGACTATAAGTAATGTATATGCTGCAGAACATCAAGTAAAAATGTTAAGTTCAAATGCTGGCGAAATGATGGTTTTTGAGCCACCAGTTCTACAAATTAAAGCTGGGGATACTGTTAGATGGTTAAACGCTCAACCAGGACATAATTCCGTATCAATTGATGAAATGACACCGGCCGGTGGTTCGACATGGAATGGAAAAATGAATGAGGAAATTGTTGTCAAATTTGATACAGAAGGCGTATATGGATATAAGTGTACACCTCATTATATTTTAGGTATGGTTGGATTAATTGTTGTTGGAGATGCAAACAATAATTTATCCTCAGCAAAGAAGTTTGCTGAAAGTGAAGAATCTAAATTTGCTACTAATAAAAGCAGATTTTCAGATTATTTTTCACTGATTAAATAACTATGAGTAGTCTAGAAGAATCCTTTGCAAAATATGATTTAGCTTTCAAAGGGAAAATTAGAAATGTATATAATTTTGATTCAGATAGACTACTAATTGTAACAACAGATCGCATTTCAGCTTTTGATTTTGTTTTTGATGACTTAATAGATAATAAAGGTATTTTGTTAACTAAAATGGCTAAATTTTGGTTTACTAAAACAAAACATATTATTGCTAATCATATAGATAATACTGATAATCAAAAATTACCTACTACCTTTGCAGACAGATGTATGTTGGTAAAAAAAACTAAAGTTTTACCTATAGAAGCTATCGTAAGAGGACATCTAGATGGCTCAGCATGGGAGTCATATAACAAAACTAAAAAAGTTAACGGTCTTGAGATTGGTGGACAATATCAAAAATTTGATAAGTTGGAAAGTCCGATATTCACACCGTCAACTAAAGCAGAAGTTGGTAAGAAAGATATGAATATTAGTGTGGTAGAAATGAAAAATTTAGTAGGAAATGACTTAACATCTAAAATTATTGATATAAGTTTTTCTCTCTATAAATTTGCATATGAGTATGCAAAAGAAAGAGGTATTATAATTGCAGATACAAAGTTTGAATTTGGTATTGATAAAGATGATAATCTCGTTTTAATAGATGAAATATTCACACCAGATTGTTCGAGATTTTGGTTGTATGACAAGAAAACTCAAGAAATCAAGTATGAATCATTCGATAAACAATTTTTTAGAAATTATTTAATAAATAATAATTGGGATAATAATCAAATCAATATACCAGATGATATTAAGAGAGTACTAATCAGTAAATATCAGCTAGCATATGATTTGATTACATCATAGTGATTGTGAAAAGAAATCATAAAATTTTTATAACAGGGACAAATACCGATGTTGGGAAGACCTTTATAGGGTTGAACTTGGTTAGGCTTGCTATCAACAAGGGTCTAAAAATTATACCTTTTAAACCAATTGAAACTGGATGTAGAATAATCAAATCAAAACTAGTACCTGATGATTCATACAGATATTATAAATTATTAGATGAGAGAGTTAGTTTAGATTTAATTAACCCTTATAGATTTAAACCGCCAATATCACCAAATATGGCAATAAAACTAGCAAGAAAGAGAATTAATATTAGAAACTATCTAAATAAAATAGAGATACTTCCAAAGCATGATTATCTTCTTGTTGAAGGAGCGGGGGGTATATGTTCTCCCATTGCGATAGATGGCTTAAATATTGATCTCATCAAAAAAATTAATAGCCCAATATTATTGGTAGCAAAAGATGAAATCGGGGTTATAAATAATGTTTTATTATGTATAAATATCATAAAAAAATATAAGTTGACACTTTTGGCTATCATATTAAACAAAATAGAAAACAAACAGCCTATTGGGATGAATAACTATCAAGAGTTAAGCTCCATGATAAAGAAACCAATAATTCAAATAAATAATAAGAAATCATCTAACGAAAAAAGCTTTGAAAAAATATTAAAAGTAATAAATTTTAAAAATTAGTTATTATAATTCACCTATGGAAGCTTTAGAGCATAGATTTGCTCTTTCTGATAAAATTTCTTGTGATTTTTGACTATTCTCATCTTTACCGCACCATGCATTCAAAGCTGATTGCTGAATAGCACGAGCATAAGAAAAAGTTACACGCCATGGCAACGAATCATAATCCTTATTCATTAGATTTAAGTGTGTTGTAGCTTCTTCATTAGTTTGTCCACCAGATAAAAATGCAATACCACCTAAGTCATCTGGACAAATATCTTTTAGACATTTAATTGTCATATCAGAAACCATTTTAAAATCAGCACGGCTATCATTACTATCCCCGGATATAACCATACTTGGCTTAAGTATAGTGCCAGGTAAATATATATTTAATAACGCCAACTGATCAAAAAGACATTTTAGGGTTTCTCTCGTAATCGTATTACACTTATCTATCGAGTGTTTTCCGTTAATTAGCACCTCGGGTTCTACGATGGGGACAAGATTATTTTCTTGACATAATGAAGCGTATCTTGCAAGCGCATTACAATTAGATGAAATACATGCTTGTGATGGAATATTGTCACCTATTGTTATCACGGCTCTCCATTTGCAAAATTTTGCGCCTAATTTTTCATAGTTTACCAATCTATCTCTTAATCCATCAAGACCTTCAGTGATCTTTTCGTTAGGATGACAAGAAAAATCTTTCGCGCCAGTATCAACTTTTATGCCGGGAAGAATACCAATGCTATTTAAGTGATCTCTAAATAAAATGCCTGTACTCATTTTTTGATGGAATGTTTCATCAAACAATATGGCGCCACTTATATAATTAGATAAATTAGGTGTAGTAACAATCAACTCTCTATATCGAACTCTATTCTCTTCGGTTTCAGGAATTTTAAGTGCTGCAAATCTCTTTGCGCATGTAGGTGAGCTCTCATCCATTGCCAATAAGCCTTTTGGTTTATTCATCATGATTTCTGCTGTTTTTTTGAGTGCTTCTCTATTCATTTTAACTCCATAAATTTTTTTGCTTTTATATAATACTTTTGATTATACCTCTATTAAATTTCCAACTTCTACAATTTTTAGTGCATTCGTACCACCACTCGTTCCCATTAAATCTCCTTTAGTAATAATCACAAGATCTCCTTTTTTTACAGCACCTTTTTCTAGCATTAAATCTATTACTTGTTTATTTGCCTCTGCGTGGACATGTTCGATAGTTTTTAATCTAATAGAATAGACCCCTTTTAACAAACATATTCTTCTACTTGTTTTATCATTTTGAGTCATTGCATAAATAGGGATGGTTGACTGTATGCGTGACATCCATAATGGCGTTGAACCTGTTTCCGTTAGAGCAGCGATGGCTTTTATATTTGATTTACCAGCACTATATACTGCAGCCATAGCAATTATCTGATCAACAGACATAAATTCTTTATCTTGGCGTATAAGATTTAAACTTTTCCTATTTGTTCTTTCAGCAATCTCACATATTCTACTAGCCTCCTGTATTACATCTATTGGGTATCGTCC
>MDTB01013262.1_pt1 | contig 13340 bp, 14 predicted proteins | sample 811161 | NCBI WGS metagenome assembly MDTB01 (sample SAMN05326650, study PRJNA326480) | marine metagenome | isolation source: seawater | place: Mediterranean Sea | collected 2009
AATATGCTCTTTTTTATCGCTTGAAATGTATTTTAAAACAAATTTGAGTGGATTACTTTTATTCCATTCTTCTAGCCAATGATCCCATATTCCCTGATATATATCACGATAATCATCTCCGTTTTGAAGTCCACTTCCATCTACGTCCTTCCATATGTTACCATCTAATTGATATGTATTTATCCTAATAAATCCCTTTGTATTATCCTCATTTCCACCTACATCTAAAATACCATTAAAATCTTTTTGTATTTTTAAATAAATATCATTTTTGCCGTTTTCTTTAGTTTCTATATAAGACCTCCCTAAATCCCATATAGTAAAACGTCCTTCACCTATTGCTTTTTTATTAGTTTTATCTAATTCTTCATCTAATTTCTTGTCTTTTTCCGGTTTATCATATGAAAATTTATTATCGTAATAATATGCAGTACTAATATGCTCTTTTTTATCGATTGAAATGTATTTTAAAACAAATTTGAGTGGATTACTTTTATTACATTCTCCTAGCCTATGACCCCATATTTCATTATAATTATTACGATAATCGTATCCGTTTTGAAGTCCACTTGTATGTAAGTCCTTCCATGTTTTACCATCGAATTGAGATGTATTTAAACTAATAAATCCCTTTGTATTATCATCATTTCCACCTACATCTAAAATACCATTAAAATCTTTTTGTATTTTTAAAGAAATATCAATTGTGCCGTTTTCTTTAGTTTCTGTATAAGAATTAAATAAATCCCATATAGCAAAACGTCCTTCCTCTATTGCTTTTTCATTCTCTTTAGCTAACATATTATCATTTTTCTTTGCTCCTTCGGGTTTATTATATGTAAATTCTTCATTGTAATAATACATATCACAATAATGCCATTTTTTATCGCTTGAAATATATAATATTTCAAATTTAATAGGGTCTTCTTTATTCCATTTATAATCAGAGTACATTCCAGAATAAATATAACTACCGCGAAAATCATCTCCGTTTTGAAGACCACTATTATACATTAGTTTCCATGAATTATTTTCAAACTTAAATGACCTTTGTCTAATAAAGCCTTTTGTATCATCTTTATTACCACCTACATCTAAAATACCATTAAAATCTTTTTGTATTTGTAACCTAAAATTACCAGATTCTTCTATTTTAGATCTCCCTAAATCAACTATAGCAAAACGCCCTTCCTCAGTCGCTTTTTTATTTTCTAAAAGTAATTTTTGATCTAATATTTCGTCTTCAGTCATTTTTTTTGGTTTATCTGTAGGATTTTCAAATGGTGCCATATTTGAATTATCATTTGTAAATTTTTCATAATTATTTATATAATACCCTTGAATTGAATACATTTATATATATATATATATATAATATATAAATTTATAATTATATTAAAAAATTATTTTTATTATTTTTTTTTTATATAAACAAAATATAATATTACTAATAATATTACTACTACTAGTGTTGTTACACCCCAAAACCATGTATTCAATCCATTCTCATCCACATCTAAATATCTTTTTAATTTAATTCTCATTTTTTGTAAAAAAGTGGCTTTACCACTAGACACTAATAAATCTTCGTCCTCTTCCTTTTTTTTGGTCCTTTCTACCCTTTTTTTTAATTTATCCATCTGATAAGTATATTCTTCTAATGGTGCACGCCTGTCATAGATAGATTTCTCATTAAAACAACTAGTTCCATCTTCCCATCCTATATCTTCTATATTACCACAATCTAAATAAAGTTTATCTTCAAAAAGTGACTTATGTAATTTTGGTATATCTAAATCTAATGGAAGCTCATATTTTTTTCTTTCAGATTCAGTTAAAATAATTATTTCATTTGTATCGAAACGTTTTTTTTTCCAAATTTCTATTCTATTTGAAGTACTTAAATCTACCCCTTTTTGATAATGCTCTTCAGCTAGCATTATATTTTTAAAAGCGTAAAAATAATCGGTAATTAATTTATAATACTTTATTCTACCACCCCATGTTTTAAATTTTTGTATCATTTTTTTTTTATTTTCCATTATTTCTGATGCAGAAAGATCTTTATTTTGTGCTATATTAAAAGGACCTCTTATTGTATAATCTTTTGCCATTTTAGTACATTTTTTTATTTCATCTTCAGACATAGGATTGGGATTAAGTACAGTATCATCTAGATGAGTGCTGCGATGTTGCTCCATATAAAATTCAGGAGATTTTACATCAAACATATTATTAAATTTTTTTAAATCATCCTCTGTTTCTGTTTTATATTCCCAATCCCATTTGGGAATTTGCTGAAGAAAAAAAGTACATTTATCATTATCTTTTGTTAATTTTTTTATTTGCTCAGTTTCAGCAGACGGATCTCTAAATTCTTTAGAGTGTTTTTTACCTTTTTTTAAAAAATCTAGTTTTTTTTGCATTATTTTTATATCTTTCTCTTCTTCATAATTTAAACAAACACGAATTGCAGAAGGTTCATCATCTTGTCTTAATTTAGTTAATTCATCTAATACAAGAATTCTCTTAATATCGTCAGGTGATTTTGAAGGTTCTTCTGATTGCGAACTATCAGGATTTGTCATTATATAATATATTATATTACTATATATTTTTTATTTTTTAAAAAAAAAATATACTATTTTTTCTTAAAATAAAAAAAATATAATATTATTAATAATAATATTACTACTACTACTACTATTGTTGTCTTCCGAAACCATTTATTCAATTGCCTCTCATCTTTGTCTAAATATCTTTTTAATTTATATTGCATGTGCCGGAAAAAATTTACTTTACCACTAGCCACGTATTCATCTTCATCATCTTCTTCTTTTATTCTGTAATCAGTTCTCATTTTAAAATTATTAATACTATCATTTATTTCAGATATTCCCCCTTTCATATGGTGCCTACTACGTGCATCGTAACAATATGTTCTATCATCCCATCCTACTTCTTCTACATTACCACAATCTAAATAAAGTTTATCTTCAAAAATTGACTTATGTAATTTTGCTAAATCTAAATCTAAAGGTAATTCATATTTTTCTCTTTCAGAATCAGTCAAAATAATTATTCCATCAGTTGTAAAACGTTTTTTTTTGTACTTTTCTATTTGATTTTTAGTTCTTAACGATTTTTCCCCAGTAGTCATAGGATACAGAATATAATAAATAGCATTAGCATAATTACTAATTAATTTTGAACAGTAGTTTTGTCTACCACTGTAATTTTTAAATTTTTGTATCATTTTTTTTTTATTTTCCATTATTTTTGATGCAGAAAGATCTTTATTATGCTTTATATTAAAATAACCTCTTATTGCATAATCTTTTGCAATTTCAGTACATTCTTTTATTTTATCTTCTCCAAGGGTATCTATATACTCCTTGTCATTAGGATACTTTTTCATATAAAAGTCAGGAGATTTTACGTCAAACTTATTATTGAATGTATTTAAATCATCTTCTGTTTCTGTATGATAAACCCAATCATTATTCATAGACTTAGCATGACGTCTAAGAAATTGCGAACATTTATTATTGGCACCATCTTTATCTTTTGTTAATTCGCTTGTAATGTATACTTCAGCATTATGTGGCCATCCATGGTCACTTATTTCGGATTCTTCTTTCTTGAATTTAATACTTTTTTTTATAAAATCAATTTTATTTTTAATTTTTTTTAAATCTTTATGTTCTGATTTATTTATACAGACCCGATGTCCCCATTTCATCTCTTTTATTTTTTCATTTAATTCATGTAATAAAAGAACGGACTTTACTTCTTCAGGTGATTTTGAAATATTTTCTTTAGTCATTATATAATATTATATAACTATATATTATTTTTAAAAATAATAAAATATTTAATTTAGAATTAAATATTTTATTTATCATTATTTTTTTTTTAAAAAGAAATAATATATTAAAAATAAAAATACTACTATACCTACACCACCAGCAATTTGTTGATGTAATAATTTTTCAGCAGCTTCCTTTTCTTCCTTTATTCTTTTTTCCTCCTCTTCCTTTTTTCTCTTTTTTGCTTGTTCTTCTAATAAATCTCTTTTTTCATTCATTAAATTTACTAGTTCGTTCATTTTTTTGTGTTTAAGATTAATTTTTTCTTTAACACAATCTAAATATTCAGGTAATTCTTTGCCGGAATGGACACTCCTTGTCAATATATGATTTAAATCCTCGCAATTATTTTTTCTCATAAAATCACCAACAATATTTACAGATTGTTGCTCTGCTAAATTCATTTCTTGTTTAGACTTCCATTTAGTTGATTCTTTTTTAAATCTATCCATCTCTTTAAGCCAGAAATCCTCTATTTTGTTTGCTAGATCACAAGTTTTTATTGGTCCACCATATTTTTTAGTATCACTTAGTAATTTTTTTTTTTTTGCAAACACATCGTTAATTTGGTCTTCAGTCTTTGCTTTTTTATCGTTTTCATCTAAAGTATATAAAGCAAAATTACCCATAGCTATTAATGATGTAATGTTACTACACCCATCTTTAATAGCTTGCTCCATTTCTTCTTTTGAAGCCGTATGCCTAAACTTTCCCATTTCGTCATCTATTTTCCTCAATTCCTTAGTAAATTCTTCTTCAGATTGTATACTTTTAAGTGCTCCAGGAACGAAATTTGCTTCAATTAATTTCGTAATCATTACATTACATTTAGGATACATTTTTTTTACTTTTTTAGTAGTTTCACTGTCAGGTTCTTTTGTAGGGATAATTGTAGTTGATGTAAATTGTTCTATTTTACCTGTATAGTCTCCTTGAATACTGTACATATATATATATATATATATATGGTTATATTTTTTTTTTATTATATAATTATAATTTATAATATGATTATTAATATTTTTGATCTAATTATAAAATCCAAAAAAAAATTAAAATTAGTAATTGAAGATCGAAAAAAATTTAATGGATTTGAATATGGTATAGAAAATCATGCTGAAATAATTAATTTTATTAATAAAGCTGATAATGATCCTTGGGATGTAGTTTTACCTGGATATAAAAAAAAAATAGATGTAAATAAAAATTTTAAATCTAATTATATAATTGGTGTTTTATTTTTGGAAAATAACAATAGTAAAATTTTTATGAAAGTTGATCATCCTGGATATTCTAGGACTAAAGCAAAGAGAGATATTAAAAAATTTATTAGAAATTATCATATAAAGTGGAAACTTAAATATTGTTGGATTGAATATATGGGTGTTTAAAATTGAATTATATTTATATTAAAATAAAGTTATATTTTAATACAAATATCTTCAATATGAATAAAATACATTATAACTATGATAAAAATAAAATAAATATAAACTTATTATATTTATTCAAAATATTTAAAAAATATGACATTCCAAATAATATTTGTAAATATATATACTATTATTTTGATGAATTAGCTGAATATAATTATATTTGTGTCCATAATAATGGGGGACAACCATATACAATATACTATTGTATAAATAAATTGAATAAACCAATTTATATATTTGACAATGAGCATCATTTTAAAAAGATAAGTAAAAAAAAATGGGAAATTGTAATAAAAAAAATAGACGGTTATTGCGAAATAATTAATACCTTATTGTTTATATTATTATCAGTAAATAATAATACATATTTCATGAAAACAATAGAAAAATTAAAAAATATTCTAATAACTATTTTAGAATATACTAAAATTCGTGGAGATATGAGATCACAACAAATATATGATATGATTAGTGAATTCTTAAATATAATTCACAATAAAAATAAATTTTATTATGAATATATTTCATTTTGTAATATATATAAAGAGAAATTAAAAAAAACACAATTAAATTTCATTAAACAAAAAGTATCAAGTATTATTAATATTTTTGATAATTTATTAAATACAATTATTATACCACTATTAGTTAAAAAATTAGATAATATTGAATTATTTATTGGTAATGATCTTCAAAATATACCTAGTCGTATTTATAACACAAATAATAATAAACCTACAATAGCAATAGCAGAAGAATATGAAGATAGCAATGTTAAACACAATTTCCGTCATGGTAATAGTATTATTTTTTTAAATAAAAATAAAAAAAAATATACATATACTATTCTAGGTGGTTCAAGTTGTATTATAGAAATTGTGATACCTAATAAAATAATTAATTTTGTGTCACCTTTAGGTAATAGTGATGTACCATATCACTATGCATTAAGTGAAAAAAATATATATTTTACTTCTGATAGTTTTCAAATTATAAATATTAATAATTTCATTAATTTTTTAAATAATAATTATTATGATAAATTATGTCATTTGAATTTAAATAAAGATTTAATTTGTAAATATGATTTTAGTTGGTATTTATATAAATATGAACAATCACACAATATTGAATATATAAAAGATTCATTTACTATTTATGATAATGAAAGTTGATTAATTTATTTTAATGATAAAACCATAGTATATCCAAATAATTTTTTTTTATCATAATTTTTTTTGATAATTTTGAATCCACTATTTTTATAAGTTTTAATAGCTATATAATTATTATATTTAACATGCAAATTAATACTTTCTATTTTCATTCTTTTCATCAAATTTATTGCCTTTCTAATTAGAAATATAGAATAACCTAACCCTCTAAATTTTTTATATATAAATACATTTTCAAGCCATGCGATATTATTATTAATTTCTAATTTACATTTACCAACAATAATTTTGTTACGAATTAGTTGAATATATTTAATTTGTTTCATATATATAATAATATTAAAATAAAAATAAGTGGTTTTAATCTATTATAGTGTAAATTATTTAAAACATAAAATTTATTTATTAATTATAATGAATAAATTTATTAAAATAATTAGTACAGTACCCACATTTTATTTTTATAAAAAATTAAATTATGAATTAAGTTTGATTCAAAGTAAAAAATTAGCTTCAAACTTTTCTGCAGCATTTCATGCTATTACCACAGTTATACTAGGATCAAATTATTTACTTACAAAAAAATATGCATATATTATGCAAATAAACAGTGGAGGATGGTTCTTATTTGATATTTATTATTTATTAAAAGAAAAAAATTTTAATCTTATGAATATAATGTATTTATACCATCATATTTCTACATATAATTATATTCTTCTACCAGAAAGTAAATATTATTGGCCATATGTTATGTTTTATGCTGAATTATCTAATATACCAAATTATTTTGTTTATTATTATATAAAAAAAGATAAAATGAAAAAATTATGGAAGGGATATGAATCAAAAGAGACAAAACTTTTTAAAAAAATTCAAATAATATTTTATGGATTTTTTCGTATATTTTTTGTTGGATATTATGGCATTTTAGAATTAAAAAGAAAAGGAATAATTCCTATACCTGTTTATATGACCAGTTTATTATATATTTTTGGTTTACTTTGGTATTTTTCCATGATTAAAAGGTTTTAAAATTAAAATTGAAAAATAAATATTTTAAAATTTTAATTATTATTTTTATTAAATAAAAAATTAAATGATATAATTATAAATATTATTGAAATACAATCAATATATGTAAATATTTCTTCATTGAATGACTTCCCCTCATTTAATAACTCTATTTTATCATTATTGAAAAGAAAATTTATTAATAATATTGAAATAATACTAATACAAATCATATATAATAAAATTTTACTATAATTTGTTTTTGATTCAAATTTTTGTTCTGTAATTTTATTTTTTTTCATACAATTACAGTCTTTTTCTTTAATTATTTCTTTTATTACATCTTCTTTTATTACTTTTGGTTTAGGGCATTCTTTTTGTTTAGGACATTCTTTTTGTTCGGGACATTCTTTTTGTTTAGGACATTGGCAATAAAAAGGACATTCTTTTTGTTTAGGACATTCTTTTTCTTTAATTATTTCTTTTATTATTACTTTTGGTTTTGGACATTTTTTTTCTTTAATTATTTCTTTTATTATTACTTTTGGTTTTGGACATTCTTTTTCTTTAATTATTTCTTTTATTACTTCTTCTTTTATTACTTTTGGTTTAGGACATTCTTTTTCTTTAATTATTTCTTTTATTACTTCTTCTTTTATTACTTTTGGTTTAGGGCATTCTTTTGGTTTAGGGCATTCTTTTGGTTTAGAGGATTCTTTTTTTTTTTCAGTAACTACTTTTTTAATTACATCTTTATCATTAATAAATGTTATTTTTAAATAATTTTTATATTCTAAATCATCAATATCTTGTTTTATGTGCATATAAATTTTTTTTTTATCATTATAAATATCATTAATAATCTTTTGAGAATTAAACATAATATAGTAATCTGTTGAATTATTAGAAGATAATGATTCAATATTATGTGTTATTGCGCCATTTATATTATTTTTGTTTTTTATTTGTATCCATTCATTATTATTATTAGGATCTAAAGAACCATCTTTAATATAAATCATATTTGATCCAATACCCTCCATACTAGGTATCTCCTTAAATTTTAAGATATCATTATAATCATCATCATTATTTACCATATATAATTCTAGTGTTGGGTTTATACTATAATTATTACCGCCTTTATTTATTATTTTAAATTTAAACCACCAATTATCTTTATCATTTTCTAATTTTTTAATATGATAATTTGCTTTTAAATATTTTTTAGATATTGAAATTAAATATGAATCATATATTTCTAGGTCATCGCGATTTTTAAATAAATACAAATAATAATTACCATCTGAAATATTAGTTATATCTAATGATAATTTACCATTATTAATAAGTATATTGGGTATATTTTTTTTCCCATTTAAATATGCCCATATTATTGGTTTATCTATATCAGGTATATCATTTATTGAATATAACCCTACCCAATTTTGTTTAGATAGTCCATTTTTAAATGTAGCAATAATATTATTTTCATTTTGTTCTCCAGTTATTGAAGGTGAAGGTTCTATGTCATTATTGGTAAAATGATCAATATGTTTATATTCTCTCACATTATATATATTTATGTTTACCATTATATATTATTATTATATATAAAATTTATATTTATTTTATATATTATTTATATAAATGAATAATATTCAAAAAAGATTTATTTTATTTTTATTTTTATGTATACCAATAAGATTATATTTATCATTATTAATTAAAAAAATAAATGAAAAAAACAAATTATTTTTTATATTAATTACATTAATAATTGGTCTTGGATTTTTTATAATTTATATAGGCAATCTTAGAAAAAAAGGTGGTGAAACATTTAATGATAATATTTGGTGGAATTATTTAAGACCATTTCATTCATTTATGTATCTTTATTCTTCTTATTTAATATATAATAATGATAAACACTCTCACTTAATAATTTTTTATGATACAATTATTGGAATAATTTCATTTATTATTTATCATAATAATAATAATAATTTTGAAAAACTATTTTAAAAATTATAATGTTATTTAAAAAAATATCATTATAATAATGATTATGATAAAATACATATTGTTATTATTTTTCTTACCATTTGTATTATGTAATACATGGAACAATATTGGAGTAGCAGAAAGCAATAGTTATGTTAAATATACTATTGCATTAAAACAAACAAATTTAGATTTTTTAGAATCATTAGCACTAAATATATCTAATCCTGAACATAATGATTATGGTAAATATTTAACAAAAGAAGAAATTAATTATTATTCAAAGCCAGAAGAAAAAATCACTAATAAAGTATTATTTTGGTTAATTAATAATAATGTTTATAAATTTAAATTTTTTGGTGATTCTATTCAATGTATTGATAAAGTATATAATATTGAAAAAATGTTTAATGTTAAAATGTTTAAATTTAAAAATTTAAAAACTAAAAAATTTGTTATTAAAGCTAATAATAATTATATAATTCCTAAATCACTTCATAATTATATTATTTTTATTGATGGTTTATCAAATCCGTTATTTCCAGTTTATGATCCTGCAATATCAAGTAATAACCCTGATTCTGGAATCATAGGAAGAGAAGTTATTGATAGATTATATGATATTAATCCTAATACAGTAATTGAAAATAAAACAATATCAGCTGCTGCGGTTGAATTTCAAGGTGGTGGATTTTCGAAAGATGATTTAAAAAATACACAAATTAATAATGGTGTTAAACCGAGGGAAGTATATAAAGTAATTGGAGGTAATTTAGGTGGAGGTACAGAAAGTAAATTGGATATGCAAATGATCGCAACTACCGCACCTGGTGTACAGTTGTGGTATGTAAATTACAACTTATGGTTATATCAAATGGCAAATGATATGTTTAATCGTGAAGAAGTTCCTGATATTTTAAGTATTTCTTATGGATGGGCAGAAAGAGACCAATGTAGTGTGACAGATTGTAAAAATAAATCTTCTGCAAATTATGTTGATAGAGTTAATATTGAATTTATGAAATTAGCTTTACGTGGTATAACTTTAGTTGTTGCATCTGGTGATGCAGGTTCCCCTGGAAGAACAAATGAAGGTTGTGACCCAACTGTTGATTTAATTAATCCTGTATTACCTGGATCAAGTCCATGGATTTTATCTGTTGGTGCTACATTCGTAAAACAATCAAACGATACATATGATTTTAAAACTCCAATATGTAAAGAGAATAAATGTGCATCTGGAATGAAAACACAAAGTATTAATTTTAATGAAACAGGATGGACAACAGGTTCTGGATTTGGTATATATATTACTGAAAAAAGACCTAGATGGCAAAAAAAACTTGTAAGTGAATATTTAATGTCTGGAACCTATTTACCAAATAAACAAAATTGGAATGTAAATGGTCGTGGATATCCTGATGTTTCTGTCGTAGGTCATAATTGTCCTGTTTTAGATGAAGGTAATTATGAATCAGTTGATGGTACTTCTTGTAGTGCACCTGTTATGGCTGGGATAATAGCTATTTTAAATGATCATCAAGTTTCAAAAGGAAGACCTAAATTAGGATTTGTAAACCAACTATTTTATCAAATGGCTAATACAAAAAATATTTTTAATAAGCCAGTCGTTACTAATACACATTGTACAGAATATTTATGTTGTAGTAATGAATTTGGATTTGAAGGGTCATCTACATTATGGGATCCAGTTGGGGGATTAGGTGGTCCTAATGTAACTTCCATGATTTCTTATTTGGATGATTTATTTAAAAAAATTGAAATTAAAAGTACTTAGAAATCCGATTTGAAACATTATAAAAAATTATAAATTTTAAATTAAAGAATTCTTTAATATAAAAATTGTTTTTTAGTTTTTTAAAAACAAAAAAACAAATACTTTTCTAAAATATAAGTGTATATGAAAATGAGTTCTAACTCACAAAAAAATTATATTAGAAAAAAAATATTATTTGAAAATGGTGATAAATATGAAGGAAAAATTAAAATATGTGATATACAAGGCAATTTAAATAAAAAAAAAAAAGATAACTGGATTTGGTAAATATACATTTAATAATGGTAATATATATAAAGGTTATTTTAAAGATGGTAAGAGACATGGAAGAGGTAAAGTTACATTTCATAGTGGTGATTTATATGACGGTTATTTTAAAGATGATAAGAAACATGGAAAAGGAAAATATACAACGCCGAATGGAAATCTATATTTTGGTTATTTTAAAGATGATTTGAGACATGGAAAAGGAGAATATAAATTCCCGAATGGAAATATATATAGGGGAGAATATAAATATGATTTGAGACATGGAAAAGGATTGTATAAATTACAAGATGGTTCAAACTCTCATATGGGTAATACTATAAAAAATAAAAGAGAAGGCCGATTTGAATTGATTTTAGATAAACGTTTTTTTAAATTAAAAGATGGAAAAATGAAAAAAATCTTAGTAAGTAATAATATTGAAGGTACAGCATACTTTAAAAATAATAAAATAATATACGAAACTCTTTATCATCCTACAAATAATAGTAAACTTTGTAGAGAATACCATTATGAAAAAGATAAAGTTATTCATAAAATTACTATGTTTTCTAATGATGGTAGACAATATAAAAAATTTTCTAAATTTCACTGGGTAGGACAGAAAAAACTTATGGACTACGAAGAAAAAAATTCTAATGGTACTAAAAAAAGAAAACTATCTAAATTATAAAATTAATTAATTTATGTTATTAAAAAAATATTAATATATACAGATTAAAATTTTTATAAAAAAATTTTAATCTAATAAAATGTCTTTACTACTATAACTTAAATTTTTATATATTGAAAAATCAAAACTATTAAAACTATTATCAAAATGTTCTTTTTTTTTATTATTAATTATTTCATTTACATTATTAATATCATCTAATATTTCTTTTGGCAATTCTTTTATTTTTTTTCTTAAGTTACATTTAAAATTTTCTGATTTTTTTAGTAAATAAATATCAACAGCATTTTCTAATTTAAAAATAATATCTATAGGTATGTTGTTTATTTCATTATATTTTCTTTTCGACATTAAAATTATATATATATATATATATATTAAAAAACAATATTGGAAGAATTAAATATTTATTCAATTTTTTATTATGTATATATATATATATATATATGTATAAATGGTTAATTTTTTTTACTTAGATAAAAATCCAAAAAAATGTGCAACTTATTATTGTGATAAACATGTAAATAAAATAATGATTGAAATATGTCAAATATTATGCCAAATTCATCATGAAATTGGAGAAAAAAAACCTCCATACAAAAAATGTAGAGCTATAAAAGACACTTTGAAACCATATATATGGGCTAAAGAATCTATAAATAATTATTTATATTGTTGTGATTTAGCTAATTCACTTTTGAAAGAATTTAAATATAGATTTGATAAAGAAAATCATAAATCTGAACCAGTAATTAAATGGTTATCGGAGAATATACCTAATAAAATAAAAAAGAAGAGAATGACTAAATTTAAATTAACTAATAATGTAAAAATTTATAATAATTATTTTAAAAATTCTATTTATGCTTCTAGAATTATGTATGTTGATTTTAAATGTAAAAATGATAAGTGGTCGAAAAGAAAAATTCCAGAATGGTTTGTACCTTTAAAAAAAGAAGTAGATGCAAAAAAAAATATATTAAAAAAAAAAATTATGATTAATGTTAAAGATAAATTACCAAAATTTAGTAAAAAAAATAATTTAACTGTTAGAAGATTTCATAGTTTTTTAAGAATTTGCTATGATAATCTTTTTGAAGATAA
>MDTB01108816.1_pt1 | contig 13340 bp, 14 predicted proteins | sample 811161 | NCBI WGS metagenome assembly MDTB01 (sample SAMN05326650, study PRJNA326480) | marine metagenome | isolation source: seawater | place: Mediterranean Sea | collected 2009
AATCTCATGAATTACATTATTTAAATTAAAATTTGTAATTTAGCAAATACACCGTATATATAAATAAATGGATACAATACTAATTGCTCTTATAGCTGTTTTGCTAGTCTTAAATATTCTAGTGATATTCTTCTTAGTTCGTAGCAAACAACAAAAAACTGAGGATCCAACACAAGCTTTTAAAAATGAATTCAATTCTTTTAAAGATACTTTTAGTCAGTCTTTTGGGAGCATGTCGAAAGACATCGCTAAAGATATGTCTGGCGCCTTAACAAGAGTAGATGAAAAAGTAGGGGTATTTAATAAGCAAGTTGAAGCTTTAAACAAAAGCCAAGATAATTTTAGTCGAATTCTTGCTGGAGTAAAGCAATATGGAGTTCTTGCAGAATTTTCTTTAGCCTCACTTTTAAAAGATTTATTGCCTGCAACACAATACATTGAAAATGTAAAAACGAAGCCTGATGAAACTGGAGACACTGTAGAATTTGCTATTAAACTTCAGGATGTTCTTGTTCCTGTTGACAGTCATTGGCCAATTGAAAAATTTAAAGAGATAGATAATGCTTATCAGGCTAAAGACAAAGAAGCTTTAGCAGAAGCTAGAAAAGATTTAGCTTCAGCTTTTAGAAATAAAGCTAAAGCAGTGAGTTCGAAATATATTGCTCCACCTAAAACAACAGACTTTGCAATTGTGTATGCGCCCACAGAAGGATTATTTGCAGAACTTTCAAGTTACCGTGATCCAAAAACAAAAGAACTTTTACTTGAGGAACTCAGAACTAAATTTAAAGTTACAATCGCTGGACCCAACACATTGTCTGCATTACTACAATCATATCATTTAGGTTTCCAAACTCTTAAGGTACAAAAACATGCAACACAAATTTATAGTGATCTAAAGCTTATATCTCGAAGATTTGAGAAGCACTTTGATGGTATTATAGATTTAAGAAAAAAATTAGAACAAGCGATGACTACTACCGATAGCTTTGGAAGAGATGCACGTTCTATAATGAACACTCTTAATAATATAAAAGATCCTGGAACAGTGAAAGAGACAGTTGAGGAAAATTCTGACAAAATAAAAGTCTTTAAATAAATATATTTTCTAAATGTCAAATTTTTTATTTTATGATTTTGAAACTAGTTCATCCAATAAACAATGGGGACAAATCATTGAAGTGGGAGCAATACTCACTGATGATCAGCTAAATGAATTAGATAGATTTGATGCAAGGTGTAGATTGTCGCCCGGTATTATTCCTGAGGCCATGTCTTTAATTGTAAGTAATACAACACCAAAACAATTAAAAGAAACAAATCTTTCACACTATGAAATGGTAAGACAATTTGTTGAGAAATTAAAAAGTTGGGGCAAGGTTACTTATATTGGTTGGAATAATATAGAATTTGACCAAATTTTTTGGAGAAACACTCTTTTCCAGAATTTACAATACCCTTTTACATCTACAACCAATGGAAACAAAGAAGGAGATTTACTCAACTTAGCCCGTGCGGCAAATCTTTATTATCCAAAGACTCTAAAAAATGCAACAAATGCTAAAGGCAATCTAGAATATAAGCTTGATACCATGGCACCGCTTAATGGAATTAAGCATGTTGCACATACAGCTATTGGTGATTGTGGAGCTACACTAGAAATTGCCAGGATAATTAAAAAAAAAGCACAAAGTGTTTGGCGTAGCAGCTTAATGACCTTAAACAAGGAAGAAAGTTTAAAAATAATAAAAAATGAAAAACTTTTTTGTGCAAACGAGTTTTATTATGGCAAAGTAGTGCCTTTTGTTCAGACTTTTGTTTGTCAACACCCTGTTTATCAATGGCCTAAAACTTTTGATCTTAAACATGATCCAAGTATTTATATGGATATGCCAATTGAGGTTTTAAAAGTAGAATTAAAAAAAGCCCCTAAAGTTTTGAGAACTTGTCGTCATAATAAACATCCTATTGTAATGAATCCATCATATATAGAACACTTTGAAGTATATAAAAATATTGGAATTAAAAAACTTAACGAAAGGGCTGAAATTATTATTAAAAATAAGAAATTTGCTCAAAAAGTTGAATTAATTTTAAGAGATGAGGCGCAGGAAAAAGTTGAAACACAATCCCAAGAAGATCTTTGTGAGGAAGAAAGTCTTTACAATTTTCCTCCAGCAGAGGACAACAAAAATTTACAAGGATTTCATGATATTGATTGGGAAAAAAAACTTACTTACTTACAAAAATTCAAAGATAAAAGACTACATTATTTTGGGAAGAAGTTACTTTACCAGGAAAAACCTAATTTACTCCCCAAGGAGGATTATGATGAAATACATAATACAATTGTAAAAAGAGTCCTTTCCACCAATGATGATAAAAAATGGAATACTATTCCCAGGACATACAAAGAGATCGATGATTTAAGAGCTAAGTTTGAAAAAAATAAAGAAACCAAGAAGCTTAAAATGTTAGAAGATATTAACGTATACGTTGAAGAATTAGAAAAAGTTTACTCCCGTGCGTAGTTGACATTTTAAAAAAAAACTCTATCAATAAATTTATGGCCACCAAAAAAGTTACAGATGAAAATTTTGACACAGAAGTTGTGAAATCAACAAAACCAACCGTTGTTGACTTTTGGGCAGAGTGGTGCGGTCCATGCAAACAGATTGGGCCAATCTTGGAGGAAATTTCTGATGAAATGTCAAATGAAGTTGTAATAGCAAAGCACAACATAGACGAGGAACCAAATACACCAACAAAATTTGGAGTAAGGGGTATCCCAACAATGTTATTATTTAAAGCAGGAGAGCTGAAAGCAACCAAAGTTGGTGCAACTACAAAGTCAAATATTGTTTCCTGGATAAAAGAAAATATTTAGTTTTTACTTAAAACGTATCCAGCAAGATACAAACTTCCAAATACCACAACAATGTTTTTCTCTTTTTGGGGAACTTTATTTAAAGCATCTTTGATATTTTTTGACTCAATTGAATAAAATCCATTTTTTTAGCAATTACTTGTAGTTCAGTCGAGTTCATTGCACTTGGTTCATCTGGAATTTTTATTGTAACAACCTTTTTAAAAATACCGTTGAAATTTTTAATCAATTTGTTAGGATTTTTATTTTTTAAACTTCCCCAGATTCCATAAATAGGGAGATTAAATTTTCTTAAATAATTTGCCAGGTTCTGTGAAGATGTCTCACTATGGCAACCATCAACTAAAATATTATTTTTTTTATTTTTTGTAAGTTTTCCTCTTATAAATTGAACACGACCTTCAAATTGTATTTTAGGTATTGTTTTTTTTATAATTTCAGATTTCACACCTAAATCTAAAGCAACTTTTATTGCTAAACCAACATTTTCCCACAATCCATCAGAGAAAATATACTTTGAATCTAATTTAATTAAATTTTCTTTATCCTTATAAAATCTTTTATTATTAATACTTATAATTTGCCAGCTACCATAAAATAATTTATCACTATGATTTTTTTTTAGAATATTTTTAATAATTTTCAGTGTTTTTGGTTTTTGTCTACCGATATAAATATTCGAGCTTTTGCTTAAATAACCTACTTTTTGTTTACAAATCTCAGTAATAGTTTTCGGATATACCCATTCCTGATGTTGATAATTAATATTAGTTATTAATTGCGCCATTGGGCTATCCCATAGATTGGTACTGTCTTTTTTAAAAAGAAGACCACTTTCAATTAGATTAAAAGAATTTGGATCAGTATTTTTTGCAGATAAAATATAAATACAGGTAAGTAATTCAAACAGAGTTATTTTAACATTTGTTTTTTCAATAATTTTTTTATAATTTTCAATCTCTCTAATTGAAATATATCTTTTTCCTAACCAAAATCTTTGACGAACATCATACAAATGAGGACTAGTAAAAGTATTTACCTTTTCTCCATTTGCTTCAAGAAAAAATTTTAAAGATGTAAGGACACTATTTTTTCCATCACTACCAATAATATTTATTACATTGTAAATTTGGTTTTGGGGATTATTTAGTTTTTGTAAAACTTTTTTGATTCTTTTAAGATCTAAATTTATACGGCGGCTATATTGCCTTTGAAGTTTTTTGTAAAGACTCTTGGATATCTGACTCATCATTTGTAACAGATATATTCTGAACTTCTTTCTTCTTCAATAAAATTGATAAAAGAGTAGATATTGTTGACCTTAAATATTTTCTCTCAACAACCAGATCAATCCCACCGTGTTCCTTAACAAAATTTGCACTTTGAAAGTTAGATGGCAATTCCTCTTTTACGGTATTTTCGATTACTCTACGACCAGCAAATGCTATTACACTCCCTGGCTCACCTATAAGGATATCGCCTAGAGTAGCAAAACTTGCTGAAACACCACCAGTTGTAGGATTTGTCATCACAACAATGTAGGGAAGATTGTTTTTCTTTAGTTCATTTACGGCTAATACTGTTCTCGTCATTTGCATTAAAGCTATAGCACCTTCCTGCATTTTTTGTCCGCCAGAGCAACTAAAAAAAATAAATGGAGTTTTATTAGTTATCGAGTTCTGAATTCCGTGAATAAAAGCCTCACCTGATGCGGCACCCACAGCACCACCTATAAAACTAAAATTTTGTGCACCCACTGTAACACTCAGGCCATCAATTTTTCCCTCAGCGATCATTACAGCATCGGATTGTTTTGTTTTTTCTCTGGCCTGTTTTAATTTTGTTGAATATTTTGGAAACTTTAATGGATCATCATCAGGTTCTGGGGTTTTCAAAATTTGAAACTCTTTATTATCAAAAAATATTTTAAATCTTTCATCACAGGTTAATTTATGGTGAAAACCGCAAGATGGACAAACACTTAAATTATTGAATAACTCATCTTTATATATAAGTTTCTTACATTCACAAGTTGACCATAAAGCTTCTTGGCTATCGGAACCTTGCTTCTTAAATAGAGATTTAATTTTAGGTTTTATAAATTTAGTTATCCAATTCATTAAACTATCTTTGATTTTAAGTTTTTTACCATGTAATTTAACTTTGTGACAGGATTTTGTCTTTTCTTTAATGAGTCGCTAATTCCTTTACATAATGCACTACCCACAACTAAACCATCTGCCTTTTTGAATGAATTTATTGATTTATTTGTAATACCGAAACCTATAACTGCATTTTTTTTATTATCAATTTTTTTTATCTTGAAGTAATTAGTTAATATTTTTTTTGGTGAAACTTTTAGTTTCCCCCCAGTTGTGGACAACATACTGATGTAATAAATCATCTCATGAGAATTAGCCACTATTTTTTTAGCTCTCTTTAATGATGTTGTGGGTGACAGTAATTGAACAAAAGTTATGGAATTCTTTTTGCATAGATTGGCGAAATTTTTATTATCAGGAAAAGGAAGGTCGACAATTATTAAGCCATTAACTCCAACTTTCTTACATTTGTTCAAAAATTTTTTTTCACCATATCTATATACCATTTGATAATATCCCATCAAAATACATGGTTTAGAGTCTTTGATTCTCTTATAGTCTCTCACTATTTGAAAAACATCATTAAGTTTTAATCCGTTCTTTAAGGCTCTATAAGAACTATTTTGAATTTGAGGTCCATCAGCTGTTGGAGCATTATGTGGAAATCCAATTTCTAAAATATCTACATATTTAGAAATAGACTTTAGAATTTCTAAAGATTTTTTTTTAGAGCTGTCTCCTGCAACAGTGTATGTAAGTAATGCAGGTCTATTCTCTTTTTTACACCTATCAAAGGCTAATCCAATTTTTGATCTCATCTTGAGTATTTACCTAAACGTTTCTTTATAATATCTTTATCCTTTAGACTATCACCACAACTATCAACAATTATAATATCTGAAGGGTTCAACCTTGGCGAAATTTTTTTAGCAATTGCAAATGCGTGTGAAGGCTCTAAGCTTGGAGAAATTTCTTCAAGTTCAGTAACTAATTTAAACGCATCTAAAGCTTCTTCATCAGTTGCATAAGTATATTTTGCTCTTCCTACATCTTTCAAGAAGCAATGAATTGGACTAACCGATGGATAATCTAGACCACTACTTATAGATTCTGTTTTGTTAATTTGACCATCTGAATTTTGAATACAATAAGCAGCAGCACCATGAAGTATACCTATCTTTGAATTTTTACTAAGAGGCGCAGCATGTAGTTTACTATTTTTTGGTCCACCAGCTTCTACACCTATTAGCTCAACTTGGCTTTTTTTGTAGTCAAAAAACTCACTCCAAAAACCATATGCGCTTGATCCTCCACCAACACAATTTATCAACTTGAGTTTTTTAGGAATTTCACCAAACTCCTCTTTCAATTGAATTTTAAGTTCTCTAGATATTTGGGATGTACTCCAACCACAAATTTTTACAAAAATATTAGGACCAACTAGGCTACCTATTCCCATGTGCACCTTATCACAATTAGATACCCAGTAACGAATACACTCACTTACAGCATCTACTAATGTTTTACTTCCAGAAGTTACAGGAATTATTTCAGCTCCATTTTTTCTTATCTCATCACAATTTGGCTTTTGTCTCTCAATATCCCGTGTTCCCATAAATACTTTACATCCCAAGCCAAATTTTTTTGCAACCATAGAAAACATTTTTCCATTGTAACCAGCCCCAGTATCTGTACAAATATATTTCTTCTTTGCTTTTTTGCACAACATTGCGTGAGTAATCGCATTATAGATTTTATGAGCACCACCATTAGCATCAGAGACCATCTTTGCATAAATTTGAGCACCACCAAGATAATCTGTAAGATTTTGTAGCTTTATAAATCGTGTAGGTTTACCAACATAATTTTCATATAAATTATTTCTCTCATTAATAAAATTTTTATCTTTCCTACATTTTTCAAATAATTTTGTTAAATCTTCAATCGGTTTTTTTAGTGTTTCAGCCACATAATTTCCACCAAATTTTCCTCCATAAAATCCATTTTTATCATGCTGATCAATTAAGGGTATTCCTTTTTTAATTTTCATTTTATGAATAGTAAATTTTCTTAATTAGAGAAGTCTATAATTTTTTTTATGTTTTGAACAGGGTCACCTTCAATAATTGGTCTACCGATAACAGCAAAAGATTTCTCATCAGAAATTTTTGAGAAATCAGCATAACTTACAACCCTTTTTTGATCGTGTTTTTCTTCGTCATCACCTCTTATACCAGGGCAGAATATTTTTAAATCTTTTGACAATGATCTGATTAAACTAAAATCTTGAGCCGAGGCTATCACGCCGGCTAACTCAGCTTTTATAGCTAGATTAACTAAAAGCTTAACCTGATCTTGAACAGGGTTTTTAATACCTAAATTTTGAAGATTTGTTTGAGATGTGAGAACTGTCACACCCAGAAGTTCAATTGAACCAGCATTATCTTTTGCAGCTTTTAACATTTCATAATCACCGCTTGTGTGGATTGTTAGGTATTTTATTGTCTTTAATGATGCTAAAGCCGATACAGTTTTTCTTATTTGATTTGGAATTTCTGGCCCTAATTTTAAATCTAAAAATATATCTATACCCATTTTTTTAAATTCATTTAAACCTTCATTTCCACAAATAGTATAAAGCTCAGTACCAATTTTTACTCCAGCAATTTTATTTTTTATTTTTCTTGTAATATCTAGGGCTGAACTTAAAGAATTAAAATCTAAGGCAACAAAAATATTTTTTTTCAATTTGTTTCTCTCTCTGAATTATTAATTTCTCTTTTTAACTCTTTAGACATTTTAAATGAGATTGATATTTTGTCATTTGTTTGAATAATTTGACCATTACGTGGATTTCTAGCATTAATACGACCTTTAATTTTTTTAACAGAAAATCTACCAAAGCTTCGAAGTTCACAACTTCTATTGTCTTTGATACCCTCAACTATAGTCTCTACTATAATATCTAAAATTTCTTTAAATTCTGATTTTTTTAATTTTTGGTGAGTTTTTTCAGATAATATTGAAATTATCTCTGATTTCACCATACGAACTTATTTTTTTTCCTTTTTCTTTTTGGATTTAAAAACTTTACCCAATATATCTCCTAAAACTGCACCAGAACTAGATCCGTCTTTACCATATTTTTCGATGGCAATTTTTTCATTGTATTTTTCTAACTCTTTTATAGAAAGACTTACTTTCCTTGCTTCTTTGTCAAGATCTACGATCATACAATCAACTTTATTGCCTTTTGTAAAAATTTCAGGTCGGCAATCTTCTAATTCTTTTGCTAATTGGTTTTTCTTTATTGCTATAATCAAATTTTTATCATTATTAACTGAAACTTTAATTCCATTCTTCAAAACCTCTGTTACAGACACAGTAATTATTTCTTTATTTTCTTTTTTAATAAAGAAGTCAAAAGGATCTCTTTCAAGCTGTTTAATACCCAACCTAATCTTTTCTTTTTCTACATCTATTTCTAGTAACTTAGCCTTGACCGCATCATTCTTATTAAATTTTTTTAAGCTTTCCTCTGTTTCTTCCCATGAGATGTCTTTGTAATGTATCATCCCATCAAAATCAGATTTTTCAATAGAAACAAATAATGCAAAGTCTGCTATATTTTTAATTCTTGTGTTTACAATTGAACCTACTGGATATTTTTTTATAAACGATGTCCATGGATTTTCCTGAGTGTCTTTATAACTCAAAGATATCCTTCGTTTTTCAGTATCCAATTCAATTACTTTTACTTTTATTTTTTGAGAAGAAGATAAAATTTTACTTGGATGAATATTTTTTTTTGTCCAAGATAAACTCGATTGATGCACAAGCCCTTCTAAACCTTCTTGTAGTTTTACAAAAGCACCGTAATCAACAATTTTGGTGACAGTCCCATCGTAAACTTTTCCAACTTGATATTTCTTTTCTAAGTTTTCATATGGGTCTGGATGCATCTGTTTAACACCACAACTTATCCTTTTTGTTTCAGTATCAATTTTAATTATTTTCACCTTAATTGTTTGTCCAATTGATAATAGAGAGGAAGGTTTGTCTACTCTTGAATAGCTAAGATCTGTTACATGTAAAAGTGCATCAGCGCCATTAAGGTCTAAAAATGCCCCCCAGTCTAAAATTGATTTTACCTGCGCATTTACAATATCTCCTTCTTTAATCTTAGAAAGTATATTACTTAGTTCTTTGTCTCTAGTTTTAGCAAGCACAGCTTTTCTTGAAACTACAATATTGCCTCTGGCTTTATCAAGTTTAACACACAAAAATTTTTGAGGAACATTCATCAAAGAGTCCATATTTTTTATTGGTTTCGTATCGACTTGAGAGCCAGGCAAAAAACATAAACATGACTCGATATTTACTATAAAACCTCCCTTAACTTTGTTCGTTATCATTCCTTCGACTTCCTTTTGGTTTTCAAATGCTTTATTCATTTTTTCCCAAGAACCCATTCTCTTTGCTTTTTCCCTACTAACAACTATATCTCCTTTATAACTCTCAATCTTTTCAAGATAGACATCAATTTTTGAGCCAACTTTTAATTTATCTAATTCTTTTGATAGTCTGAATTCCTCAATTGGGATAGCACCTTCGCTCTTTAGGCCCGTTTCAACGAATATGTGTTTTTTTCCTATTTCACTTACGGTTGCTTTTATTATTTTTCCCTCTTTAAAATCTCTTTTTTTAAAATCTTCGTTTAAAAGAGTTTCAAATTCTTTATTTTTTTTTGATAAGTCTGTTTCTAATACCATATATTTTTAAGCTTTTTGTCCATAATTTTTTTTACTTTCAAAAAGCTCTCTCTTATAGATAAGTTGGTAGTATTTATCAAGATAGAATCCTTTGTTTTTTTAAGCTTAGAATGCCGTCTAGAACGATCTTCTAAGTCTCTTCTTTTTAAATTTTTTAAAATTTCTGAAAATTTTACTTTTTTTCTCATTTTTTTTAATTCTTTGAATCTCCTATTTGCCCTAACATCAATATTTGCGGTTATATAAAATTTAAATTCTGCATCTTTGATTATTTTTGAGTTTATGTCTCGTCCATCTAAAATTGATCCATTATATTTCTTTGGTGGATGATAGGCCAATTTTTTTTGGAATCTAACAACTAGGCTCCTCACTTTTGGAACTTTTGCGATTTGGGACGCAACATGAGCTACTTCATCAGTTAACAAGTTTTTTTTTTTAAGTTTTTCTAAACTAATTTTTTTACTAACTCGTTTTAAAAAATTAAATTGATTTAATGGTTTTTTGTCAATAATTTGTTTTGCCATGTACCTATAGATTTTACCTGTATCGCAATATAATAATTTATAGTTTTTTGCTACCATTTTGGAAATTGTTCCTGCCCCAGCCGCACTTGGAGAATCTATTCCAACCTTGATTCTAACTTTCTTTCGCAAATTTTCCTCCCAATAGTTTGATCGACGATAGAAAATTGGGACAACTAGTTCCAACTTGCTCAAAATTTTTAAGTTTTGACTTTATTCCAGTTAATAAACTTAATATTGCCGCAGACATTAAGATTCTATGATCCAAAATACCTGAAACATTTATTTTTTTAGAACTAAAATCTAATTTTGGATTTCCATAAATTTTCATTTCATTTTTTGATGCAATAAATTTTATACCGATCTGTCTTAAAATCTTTCCCATTTCCTTAATTCTATTACTCTCCTTATTGGTTAGGTCATTTATACCTTTAAATATAGAAACACCTGGTAAAAGACTTGCCATTGCAAACATTATTGGAAATTCATCCTGGCAGCTCACGAAGAATTTTTCACGAACTTTTAATGGGACGAGATTACTGCTTTTAATCAAAATATCTGCTACGGTTTCGTTTCCCATGACTCTTTTATTTTTAAAAAATATTTTTCCATTGTGTTTTTTAATAATATTGAAAAAACCTATTCGAGTAGGATTTATGTGAACCTGTTTTAGTATAATTTTTGATTTTTTATTTAATAAACATAATGCGGCGTAAAAACTCGCAGAAGATGGATCACCTGGAACATGTAGATTAAATGGTTTTAAAATCTGTTTTCCATTTATTTCAATTAAGTTTTTCTTACCTTTTTTAATCTTTATAGCTTTATTATTATGTTTTAATATTTTTTCAGTATGATCCCTGCTTTTAGTATTTTCAATAATAAGGGTTTTACCAAAAGAGTTAGTTGCCCCAAGTATAACTGCTGATTTAATTTGACTTGAAATATTATTATCAAAAGTAAAGCCAGTCGGTATTTCAGAAGAAACTAATGTTATAGGGAGTTTAAATTTATTTTTGGGTAAAAAAGTAGTTCCAAAATTCTCCATTGCTTTGATTATCTTATACATACTCCTTTTTTTTAAGCTATTGTCTCCTGTAATTCTAATTTGAAGATCTGGGTTTGTACTGCAAACACCAAATCCTAGAAGGCGTGCTGCAGTTCCAGAGTTTCCAAAATTTAATTCGGTGTTCCTCTTGCAAAAGTAACTTCCAAGTCCTTTACCATATATCTTGTATTTACCTTTTTTAATTCTTTGAATTTTACAATTCAATTTTCTTAGACAGTTTATAGTGGAATAAACATCTTCAGATTCCAAAACATTATCTACTTTGGAAATACCTTCACAAATAGAGCCTATAATAAAACTTCGTTGTGATATGGATTTATCCGAGTCAACTTTAATAGATTTGTTAAACTGATTTATTCTATCATTAAAAGTTACAGAAAAATTTTTATTAACCATTTAAATTAATTTTCAAATGAGCCAAAATATAATTCTCTAGCTTTAGTAGATTTTAAAATATCTTTTGGTTTACCTTCTGCTATAATTGATTGTTCACCTATTACATAAGCTCTATCTACGATTGCAAAAAGATTTTGGACTTGGTGATCTGTTATTATGACACCACAACCATATGATTGTAGTTTTAAAATAAATTTCTGAATATCTTGAACAATTATAGGGTCCAATGCGGCCATTGGTTCATCTAATAAAATTACTTTAGGATTATTAATTAATGTTCTAGCGATTTGAAGTCTACGAACTTCACCGCCACTGAGAACTGACGTATTGAGACTACGCAAATGTTGTAAATTAAATTCATTTAAAAGTTTTTCTACCGTCTCATTTTGTTTTTGTCTTTCATTAATTGATAATTGACATATGCCTAGCAGATTATCATATACGCTCATATTAAAAACGTTTCTGTATTGACTCAAATACGTTATTCCTAGCTTTGCCCTTTCATGAATTGGTTTTTCAGTAATATCTTTTTGACCTAACAATATATTACCAGCGTCTACTTTATATTGGCCAATGATTGTTCCGTAAAGTGTTGACTTACCTGATCCATTAGGACCTACTAAGCCAATTATTTCTCCTGGGAAAATTTCGAGATTAATTTTTTTTAAAACTGGTCTTCCCCCAAATGATTTACTCACACCTTTAATTTGTAGAATAGGTTTGTTTTTTTTAAATTTAATTATCCTAAAGCTCTTTTTCATTTAAAATTTTGTATTAACTTTAACTCTTTCTTCACTATACATACTTATTTTCAAATCTTTTGTATTTAAATCAAAATCTAATTCATCAGCCTGTAAATCTGTAGTTGGACCTTCACCCTTTATATTACCTGCTACTAATAATTGATTTTCGTAATTATTAAAAGATGCCCTATCAGAATATAAAACATTTTCTAAATAATCCATTCTTACATTTTCCATGAAATTCATATCATTTGTAACATTGTTATATGTCCCTTTATCAGAAGTAACTGTTAAAGTTGTATTATCCTTGAAAGTAAATATACATTTGACAACTTCCATTTTAATAACTTCTGGTTTCTCTTTTTCAAATTCCGCAAAATTTGAACCTATGGTAAATTGGTTTCCAGTTTTATCAATACCTTGATATTCTACATTCTCAAATCTATTTATACCCTCAGCTAAAAATTCTTCATTTATACTTTCTTCTTTTTTTGTTTCTGTAACAGTTTGTTTCTTTTGAAAATTAGAAAAATAAGTTAAAAATATTATAAGAAGCGCAAAAGATAATAGAAATAATTGAAACAATTTTTTTTTATTAGTCATAATCTATCTCATACCATATTTTAACAAAGAATGAATGTGAAGTATTCCTTTTGGTTTAAAAACCGACTTTCTTTTTTTGAAATCTTTGTCAGACGAAACTATTAAGCTAGTAATTTTTTTATCACTCATTATTGAAAGTGCTTTTTCTGCTGATAGATTTTCAGCAACAAACATTGGTCGTTTAGTCATTAATGAGGTAATTTTGGTTTTTTTTGAGTAGTCTTTTAACCCTCTCCGCATGTCACCA
>MDTB01220018.1_pt1 | contig 13340 bp, 12 predicted proteins | sample 811161 | NCBI WGS metagenome assembly MDTB01 (sample SAMN05326650, study PRJNA326480) | marine metagenome | isolation source: seawater | place: Mediterranean Sea | collected 2009
AGCGGCTTGATCCAGCAAAATCCGCAGATATTGCCAATTATGATCAGTCGCACTGCTTAAGGCAGCACCGTGGCCGGAGGTGCTCTCAGTAGGCTCAGTGTTCCGCGAATGCACCAGACGCGCATTGGCCTCGAGGTAAACCCACAAGGTTTGTTGCATGGGCGCGTCGCTTGGCTGAATGATTTCGAGCAGTTCGGCCTCGCTGTTCGTTCGCAGCAAAATGATACATGGCTGGGTATTGGCAGCGTGATAAATATGCAACGGTTGCTGCAGGGGCGCCGTAATTTCAACAATGCTGATCTGATTTGCATAGCTTAGTCGAGCAGCAGCTTCAGGCGCGCTGATTGGATCAAACAGAGCATCTGGCAGGGCAGAGGGCGCCAGGTCTAAATGCTGTACCCCGGTCTGGTCCAAGCCTGTAATGCGCGGCGGTTGCATAACTGCGTTGAGCGCCTCGAGGCAGAGCTTGGACGACGTGTATTTCCAGCGCTCGCGATGCAGGGTGCTATTCAATGCGGCTGTTAACGCAGTGCTACCGGCCTGTTGGCGTGGCGTTTCTGGCAGCCAGCTCAAATCGCGAGTGTCGGCTGGCAGGGCGAGAGCTACCTTAGCCATGCGTAGCCTTTGGCTTCTAGCTCGAGTGCCAATGACTTATCGCCGGATTGCACGATTTGGCCATCGGCCAAAACATGCACAAAATCTGGCTGGATGTAGTCCAACAGGCGCTGATAGTGGGTAATTAAGATCAAGCCATTTGCCGTTGAGCGGAAGCGGTTAACGCCTTCGGCAACGACCTGCAGCGCATCAATGTCGAGGCCGGAATCGGTTTCATCAAGGATGGCGAGCTTGGGCTGAAGCAGCAGCATCTGCATGATTTCGTTGCGTTTTTTCTCGCCTCCGCTGAAGCCTTCATTGACCCCGCGTTTCAGGAACTGGGGATCGAGGTCAAGCGACTGAGCAAGGCTCCGAACCGTTTTAATGAATTCTGCGGTGCTCAATGGAGACTCACCGCGTGCTGCTGCAAGCGAGTCTGTGCTGGCCTTAAGAAATTCCATATTGCTGACACCCGGAATTTCTACCGGGTATTGGAAAGCTAAAAAAATACCGTCGCGAGCACGTTCGTGTGGCTCCAGGTCCGCTAGATTGTGTCCTTCCAGGCAGATGCTGCCGTCGGTAACGACGTAGCCGGGGCGTCCCGCCATCACACTAGCAAGGGTCGATTTGCCGCTGCCGTTCGGTCCCATTATGGCGTGGACTTCGCCGGCATTAACGGTCAGATTGAGGCCTTTCAAAATATGCGTATGGGCCTGGGTGTCTTCGTTTTCTATGACATCCGCTTGCAGATTGGTGACTTGTAACAAAGTCATCCGACCGCTCCTTCCAAGCTGACCTCAAGCAGCTTGCCAGCTTCCACGGCGAACTCCATGGGCAGCTCTCGAAACACTTCTTTGCAAAATCCATTAACGATCATACCGACCGCTTTTTCTGTGTCGATGCCGCGCTGTTGGCAGGCAAACAGTTGATCGTCGCTGACCTTGGATGTGCTTGCCTCATGCTCGACCATAGCGGAACGGCATTTATTCTCTATATACGGAAACGTATGTGCGCCACAGGCTCCGCCGATTAATAGTGAGTCACACTGGGTAAAGTTGCGGGCATTTTTCGCCGTCGGCGATATGCGTACTAGGCCCCGATAGCTGCTATCGCTGCGGCCAGCGCTGATGCCCTTGGCGACGATGGTGCTGCGAGTGTTTTTACCGAGGTGGATCATCTTTGTCCCGGTATCGGCCTGTTGCCGGTTGTTGGTTAATGCTACGGAATAAAACTCGCCAACCGAGTCATCGCCACGCAATACCACGCTTGGGTATTTCCAGGTAATGGCTGAGCCTGTTTCAACCTGAGTCCAGGAAATTTTCGCTCGCGGGCCAGCGCAAATGCCTCGCTTGGTCACAAAGTTGTAAATACCGCCACGTCCTTGTTCGTCGCCCGGATACCAGTTTTGGACGGTGGAATATTTGATTTCGGCATCACCGAGAGCAACGAGTTCCACCACGGCGGCATGCAGCTGGTTCTCGTCCCGCATGGGCGCCGTACAACCTTCCAGATAGCTCACGTGTGAGCCCTCATCCGCGATGATTAGAGTTCGTTCGAACTGGCCCGTGTTGCGTTCATTGATCCTGAAGTAGGTCGAAAGCTCCATTGGGCAGCGCACACCTTTGGGGATATACACAAAAGAGCCGTCGCTAAACACAGCAGAATTCAATGCTGCATAGAAGTTGTCGCCCTGGGGGATGACGCTGCCCAGGTATTGCTTAATCAACTCTGGATGGCTATGCACGGCTTCGGAGATAGGGCAAAAAACAACTCCGGCCTCCGCCAATTTCTCTTTGAAAGTGGTGGTGATCGAAACGCTGTCAAAAACCACGTCAACCGCGACGTTACTGCGCCCCGATGTTGCACCTGTGAGCGGGGCATCCGGGTCGCTGACCACACCGGCCAATGTGGCCTGTTCATGCAAAGGAATACCGAGTTTCTCATAGGTGCGCAGTAACTCAGGATCGACCTCGTCGAGGGACTTAGGGCCGTCCTGTTGATTCTTAGGTGCGGAGTAGTAAGAGATCGCCTGAAAGTCGATCGGCTCATGATGTACATGCGCCCAGTTAGGTGCCTGCATGGTCGACCACTTCTCGAGTGCCTGCAGACGCCAATCAGTCAGCCAGGTAGGTTCACCCTTACGCTCGGAAATAAACCGGACAACCGTTTCATCAAGACCAGGAGGCAGTGTCTCCGAATCGATATCGGTGACAAAACCTGCGCTATATTCGCGTTGTCCTGCGACAAGGGTGTCGAGATTGGATGGCGATGATTCGGACACTGACTGACCTCTAAATTAAAGTGGATCGGTATGGTGGGGTAGCGTGGAGTGGTCTTTAGACCGCCCGGAAAATAGGTGCAACAAGATCCGTATCATACGCTCCGCCGTCTCGAACGAAAACTTAACTTCGGAGCCACATGCGGCTGCCACGGATGTTGTAAATATCGGGGCACATACGCAATAACCAAGGGGAGTATCGAACAGAGAACTGCTCAGTTTCGTGAAATTTCGGTCAGACCTGATAACGCAGCCTATGCCGTAACTGATATCGCTACCGCTTCGACCACATGTGTCGCAACATTCACCCTCAAAAATGCGGTGTCCTGAGCCCTCTCTATTGTGACTCCTCTGGTCCTTCTCCTGTCTCTTTGGGGGTTGCATCGGTTACTATCCCGACCGATTTGCCGTCGATACTCACAAGTGCGCGGCCAGCCGTAGCGAGCTTCGCTCCCGGACAGCTAAACAGGCATTCGTATTGCTTACTTAAGGCCCGTAAGCGTCGGGTGCCATAGAACGTGCTCAATAATCTGATGAGAGAATAACTCAATGCCACGGCTCGAACGCCTGCCTGAACCGCATATCGATTACGCTTACGGGCTTTTTTTGTTGAAAAAAAAGCACAGGCTAATCAAAGCTTTAAACAAGAGATATAAGCCATCAGTGCATGGTGATCGCACCTGGGAGTCGGCTTTCGTCATGATGGATTATCTAAGCCACAATCCCATTAAGAAAAACAGCACGTTTATGGAGATAGGCTGTGGTTGGGGCGGCGTTGCTATTTTTGCGGGAAACCATTTCAACGCTAAGGTAACAGCAGTTGATTTAGATCCAGCGGTGTTTCCTTATCTCAATGTGTTGGCTGAAATTAACTCGGTCGTGGTTCGCAAGCGGTGTCGTGACTTCACTAAAATGCCGGGGAACCTGTTAGGAGAGCAGAACGTGATTGTCGGTAGTGACGTCTGTTTCTGGGATTCTCTGGTCGATCCATTGGTGAAAATGACCTGGCGAGCACTCAAGAATGGCACCAAGCGAGTCGTAATCGCTGACCCTGGCAGGCCGACGTTTTACGAATTTTGTGACAAGGTCGGTGCAAAGAGCCGCGTCTCTTTGCAGGAGTGGTACTGCATCGAACCCGACCGCCACATCGGCGAAGTGGTCGAAGTCCGTCCGCGTTAGCCGCTGGAGCCCGCCCCGGCTGTTTCAGTCATAAACGTCCGAAGCTGGGTGGCTAAGCCGTCGCAGGCGTTGTTTTTGACCTGCGCAATGATCGGAATGGGAATAATCAAGGCTGGCATATAGCTGGTACCGGCGGCATCGGAAGAAACGCGTCCCACTGAACGCACTTTTTTCGTATCCCAGACCGTCGCTTCGTATGATGCATCGTTCTCCCAGGTCAGGAAGCCGAAACAGCCGCCGCCTGCACCGGATACGGTGCAGCCCAACGATCCGGCCGAAGAAGTGCGAATGGTCTGACCTTCAATCCAAACCAAATATTTAAGTCCAATCTCCTCCAAACGCTCTGCAAGCAGCGGTTCTTCCAACAGGGCCGGCAGATCGCTGGTTCTTTCTGGCGCAGTGCGCGGCTCGAACCAGGGGAAGGTGGCGTCCATAAACTGTTGTTCCGAAATTACCGTAATACCACCGCTGCCGGATTGCAGGTCTTTGGCAACGCATTGAATGAAATCGAATTCGGTTTCTTGGGGTGACGGTCGACTGCGGCGGCCGATGACAACAACGGCCTCATCGCCGGTTAAGCCAGTGGCGCTCTCACGCATTTCCTGCACTGTTGCGGTCACACAGCCACCGAGCAAGCTTGCAAGGAAGATAAACAAGCCGAGCAGAGCAAACTGTTTGGGACGAAAGTCTTTCATGAGGGATCTCCTGGCTGCACGCCGTTAACCGGACTCGTATTTGGTGGCTTGGCCAACCACTGTTTAAACAGCGGTTCGCGCCGAAAGTTCAAGCTAAAGTAGGCCATGGCATCGCGACAAGCGGCAACCGTCGCAGCGTAAAGCCCGTTGGAAATGTTGCCAAAGTTATTTTTATTGGCCTTGCCATAAGCAGGCAGGTCAATGCTGCCAACCAGGTTCGCTTCGGAATCGTATAGATGCAGCTGAAAACGTATCCAAACCTCGTAATAGTCAGAGCGGGTTTGCGCCGGGGTGGATAGCTGAAAGTCTTTGATTTCCGGCTCCAGAATACCGTCCAGATCAGGCATCGGCTGCAACCCTTCGAGCATCACCATATCGGCAAAAGCAGCACCGGATAACCGCTGAAACAAACGCTGCTGCACGCCGCCGACACTGATGGCGACGGAGTCGTTACCCAGAGACTCGGCGTGGGTGAAATTGAGAAGCTCCGGCGGTAGGTGCACCCCGATTGCGGCAGGCACCGGTTGAATCAAGGGCACGGGGAAGCTGTTGGTCAGCTCTATGTTACGACTGCCACAAGCGCTGTTAAGCAGCGTAGTCACAAGCAGCAGGACCAGTCCCCACAAGCGACGCGGATTTGATTTCGGCGCGGCATTAGTGGCATTTAAAGAGGGTGCGCTAGGACGCATTGGCAATCGGTCAGTAGATGCAGTTGGCATAATGTGTTGGATATCGAATAGGGTTAAATGGGTCGTCACTGAGTCGGCATTATTGATATTCGGTCAGCCCGACGAAGGTGCCATCGTTGCGGTAGGCGAGCTCCCGCATAAGCGCAGCAAAGCGATAGACGCGCGCGTTGGGTCGATCAATATACACTGGAAAGCCCACCGCGTGGATACGTACCAAGCGTCGGCCACTGTCATCTGCGGTATTTAACCGGTCTACGGCCTCGACCACAGATTCAATTGAATCACCGGTGTAGTCGTCGCCGAATACATACAGGCTGATACGTTTGTCAGGATCATAAAATGTTTGAATGGCTGCTCGGATGCCCTCCACAGGGCTGGAGTTGCTGAACGGTGCCCAAGTGCGTAGTCGCGAGATGATCTCGTTACGGCGTTGTTGGCTGTCATCAATCCATTGGCCGCGAAAGCGAGGAAACATGTAATCGCCCATGTCGTTCATGACCTGGATGCCTTTCACCTGAGGATAAATAGCGAGAGTTTCGCTCACCTTGCGTACGGCCTGATTCCATGCCGCTGATTGCATGCTGCCGGATGTGTCGATGATGAAAATTATGTACTCGGAATCCACGGTGATTCCGCCTACCAGGCCCGAGTCCCGGCGGAAATCGAGCCCCAGCAAGCGTTCCATCTCGTCTGTCAACGATTGCCTTGCAGCGGCAAGCTGCAGATTTTCCTGGGAAATTTCCTGCTGTGACTCAGACAAGGTATCGAACCGGCCTAGCACGGCCTCTAGCTCAGCTTGCAGTGCAGCTAATTGGGTTAACTCTGCTTCGAGATCATTCGACTCCTCGACCATTTGGCGACGTAGCTCTTTGATTTGGCCGCGTATTTCAAACAGAGCGGCTTCGCGTGCCGCGACCTGCTCAGAAAGGTCGACTTGGCTCGCCTCGAGTAGTTGTGGTTCCAGAATACGAGTCATCATGAGCAACAAGATAACAGCACCAAAGCCGCAGCAAATGACGTCCAGAAACGAAACGGAAAATTCCGCGACTTCGCGGCGACCACGAGCCATTACGGCCAATCCCAGGACGGTGAAATAAATGCGCCGCCGCTGGCGCGAGCCAACTGCCACCAGGCGGCCCCCGCCATGAAATCTCCTTCCATTGGAAACAAGATGACATTGACCGGAATCTGCCGGGGCAATCGCGATACTGCTTCGGTAAATAGTCGCATACGACGTTTGCCATCAACTGTCGCTTGGCGTGGCGGCGATTCACCTCGCGTGGGTAGGCCGTCGGTAATGAAATAGACATTATCTGGAATCGGTGAAAGCTCGCGTATCGCAAGAATCAGTCCCTCTAGATTGGTGCCTCCGCTAGGAATCTCTTCCGCGAGACGCTCAATGCCGCGATTTAGAGTGGACCCATCACCCATCGGCTGCCAGTCCATCGCGCCGTCTCCAAGCAAACTCGCAGCCGTCTCATTGAAAGCATACAGCTGAATTTCCGCGTCTAGTGGCAGTTGCGCCGCTAACCAATCCACTGTGCGCAGCGCGCGTTGCCACTTTGGTGCCTGCTGTTGGCGCTCTGGCGCCATGTTGCGCCGTCTTAAGACGTTCACTAGCGTGTCATCCAACATGCTGGTTGACGTATCAATCACGATCACGATATTGCGTCCGCCGACCTTCATGCCCGTTAAATACTGCCGATCGCCTTCGCCCTCTATGGCGCGCAGCTGGGTGCCATCTGCGGCTGCCTTCAGCGCTTGCAGCTTTTGCACCTCGTCCTGTCTGCTGTCCAGGTCGGAGCGCAGTCGATTGACGTTCTCAAGCGTGGCTTGGGCGTCGGTCTCAAGAGTTTCCAAAGCCTCTGTTTGGCTTTCTAGCTGGGATTCAACGCGCGCCACTTGGCTATCTGTGCGCTCCAGTTGGCGATTGATTTCAGTTGTGGTCTCAAGCAGTTCAAAGAGTTCTTTTTCACCTTCTTGGACTTGGTAATCCAGCAGTCTGATTTCTGCCAGTTGATCCTTATTCACCACCTTTTGTTCTTCTTTGGAGGCATGGTTAAGCAACAAAAAAATCAGGACCACCGCACCGAATCCGCACGACATCACGTCTAGAAAAGACAGCGAAAAAGTGGTGAGTCGGCGTGCTTGAGCCATGGCTATACGTTAACTCGCACTGATAGCGAGCCAGGTGGCATCGCCAAATTGAACGTGATCACCCGCGGCGAGGCGCGCACTGATCGGTGCCGCACCATTTATCAGGGCAGTGGTTTGCGGCCTTAACAAACCATCTGCATCTAGGAACGCATTGAAGTCTGCGTGAGTGAGGGGTTTCGCTGTGCTGCCAAGCAGCAGGTGCGTAGCAGGCACCTTGGCGGCGCCGCTAGCGTCCTCATTGTTAGCGATAGCTGGCGCGCTTAGCGATGCCTCGGTGCGTTGCATATTGAGCTCGCTAATTCGTTCAACCTGAGCCTCACTAGCGTTTTCGTGAATCGAGATGGCATTTCTCAAATAGTGATTTAAATCAACTATTTGGGTGTTATTCATAATGCTTTTTATCAGATTTTGAAGGCCTGGCAAATGATTGCTGGTGGCGGTCAGTTGTAACGCGCCTACTGCGCTGAACAGTTCTTGGTCGATACGCTTCTGTAACGTCGCAGATAGCTCTTGTGTGGTTACCTCTATGTTTCTGCTCGCGCCATTGTGCATCACGCTGACGTTTAGGTTGCCGCCCTGCTCCTGCTGCAGCCAGGCGTAAATCTGGTCAAATAGGCTTTGTTCTCCAGCGGCATTATGCAGGGGGTCAAATCGGCTGTTTTGGATACAGACGTCGGCTATTTGATTCAGCCAACCGTCGACGATGGTAAATAGCCCTAGGTTGGGGAGGGCTTTATGCTCTATCACACGCAAAGTTTGCTGCTCCATCGCGACACGGCTGAGCACACTTTGATGTAAGCCTAGATCGAGAACGTGATAACTGTCGTTGCTCATTTGTTGCGGGTGCGCCAGCAGAGCGCGGTCAATAAAACACCGCACTTTGAGTGGCAGCGCTTCGCAGATACCCAGGAGTAAGCCCAATTGAGTGTTGCTTAGCTGACTCGTGATCACCGCGGCGACTTCATCAGTAGTTTGCTGCTGTTGCAGCCCGGCAAGCTGGTAATAGAGCAGATCAGCTTGGGTCTGCGCCTGACCGATACTGGGCGTAAACACCGCGTCGGTAAGTCTGGCCAGATAATGCGATTGGCTGGTTTGGGGTTGGCTGCGATGGCGTCGTAACGCCGCTTCACCAAAGGTCAATTGGCCATCATCGTCTACATTCGCGAGGGCGGGTGCGGCGTGCTGTATTGCGCCGTCCGGGCCATAACCAGTGAGCATTAGATCATTGAAATCGATGATATTCATGAACGCGTCCGCAGGTGACTGAGCAAGCGTTGATCACAATAATGTTGGGTCGCCAACACGAGGCGTTCTTGCAACAACTGCAGTTGGTGCATAAAAAACACCAGCACGATGCTAAGCACCAAGGCAATAAAGGTAGAGTTAAAGGCGACTCCCAAGCTAGCGGTAACGCCGGCAATGTCGCCTTCTACGGCCTGATAGGCCTGCCCAAGCGCGTCGCCGATACCGCGCACGGTACCGATGAAGCCAATTGAAGGAATTGCCCAGGCAATGTAGCGAATCATTGAAAGCTCGCTATCAAGACGATCGGATTCACCCTCGCAAACGGACTTAACGGCTTCCGAGACATCCTGAACATTTTCCGTGGACGCAAAGCGGGTTAACCCAGCCAGCAAGGCGCGGGGCAAAATGCCTTCTTGTTGATCCTCTGGCAGCGCCTGCAAAGGGCGCACATAGTTACGCGTATCCTCCGGCAGGATATTCATACCCTCACTGATCTGGATGAGGTCGCCCTCGAATAAGCGGTTTTCCATGCGCAGTGAGCGGGCTTTGAGTCCCATAATGCCAAGCGCCCACAGCATCAGAATAAAGCAGGACTCCTGCTCGTAGTCACGCAGAACAACATACAGCGACCGGTCTGGTGGCTGAGTCATACCTTGTTCTGCCGCTTCTGCACGGGCCTCAAGGATGGCGTCAGCGTTGGGACGAATCAGTGAGATATAGACCAGATGAACAACGATAATCGATAGCACTAATGCACTGATCTGATAGACCATTTCAAACCGAGCAGACTTTTTCATAGTAGGGGTTACCTCAGAATCCGCGGTAAGTGCGGGTGCAGTAAAGATCGATACAACTGCTGAGCAAATTGCTTTGGGTTAAGTTTTCGAAGCATTGCATAGCGCGGCGAACCATTAAATATCCACTGGAAAAGGCACAGCATAGTCTTCTGAAATCTCTTCGCTGGGTTTGAATACGTCACCGGCCTTGGACTTGATCTCAGCTTTGGGCCCAATGGTCTTTGGTTGCGCTTGCGGCTGTGTTTGTCGGCTTGTAGTGACTGGTTTCTCTGGTGACTGCTCGACTGGTTGCGCCGATGCCGTGCCCGGCTCAGTTTGTTTTGGGGTCTCCGCAGCTTCAGCCGATTGTGCCTCGCTGACGGGGCTGCCGAACAGCGCACCCATTAGGAGAATGGTCACTATGCATGCGCTCCCACGTTGCAGCGGGAATAGTGCGGCTTGCTTGTTCGTTAACGCAACGCCAGACCTATCGGTGTTGGATGAACCTGTTCCTGATCGGCTGACTAAACATCGGCCTGGCTCAGATACGAGGGTTGAGCGGGCTCGCTGTAGGCGAATCCTATTGTTGTCAGAGTCGGGTCGCATTTCTAATCCACATCTCTAATCTGCCTGTCACTCCGCGTACCGCGCGATTCGAAAGCCCACGTCCTCGCGGCCATCGACGCCATAGTCACGAAACGATAGGCGCAATTCCGTGATGGTTCCGTGCATCCAACTCGCACCACGAATGACATGATAGTCACCAGTGGCAGGACCGAGTCCATCCGTCACCGTATCGCTCGAAGGAATCCCATAAAAATCGTTGGTCCATTCGGCCACGTTCCCATTGATATCAAATAAGCCGTTTTGATTTGCTGCGAAAGTGCCAGTGGGTGCGGCGACCGCGTAATTATCGTTATAGCCAAAAATAACGCGACCGACCAACGCCTGCGCAGCGCGATCTGCAAAATTAGCGAAACGATCGGGTGGCGGTAAGGTCTTGCCCCAGCCGAAAGTTAGCGCAGCTGTTTCTGCCTCAGCGTCGGGTGTATACCGCGCAGCCCAAGCCCATTCGGCTTCCGTTGGTAAACGATAGCCCAGCGCCTCAGGGTTAGTCGCAGTGACTTTGCCAAATTCTATGGTGTAGAAAGGATCCATACCTTCCAGGTCCGAGAGATAATTACAGTAGGCGGCTGCATCGTGCCAGCTGATTCCGGCAACCGGCTGTTCGTCTGCGTTTAGCGAGTTTTCGCGATAGCTGCCTGAGTCTTGACCGCTGGCAAACGCTCTAAACTGGGCATTACTTACCTCTTTTTCCGCCAGATAAAAGAGGCGCTTAAACTTTGCGGTACGCAACGTTTCGTTGGCGCGGCGGCCAGGCTGGCGCCGTGATGCCCCGAGTTGAATCGTGCTGCCCTGAAACAGCTTTAAGCGATGCCCAGCGACATTAATCGTTGGCTTGAGCGCTGCCAGGCGCGCTTCTTCAAGCGTTAGTAGTTTCACTTTAAGGGACTGCTTGATACCGGGGATTGGCTGTATTTTTGTAGTAAAACTGGCGTAGCCCGGTTGGCTAATGGTGATTTGTTGCGACTCTACTGGCAGGGTCAAGGTTTGATTTGCGCTCCCCATTGTTGCGCCATTAATGCTAAGAGAAGCGTCAGCAGGTTGTGCCGTAACCGCTAGCGTCCCAGCAAGGCGTTCCAACCGTACTGTTAGCTGCCGTTCGGCATTCGGCGCTAAGCGTAGGCTTTTAATCTGATCGGCATAACCGGGATACAAAATGTTCACCCGCAGTCGTTCGCCCGAGGCGCGCTCGATCCGGAGCGGGGTCGTGCCCACAAACTCGTCGTTGATGGTGACCGCCGCGCCGCTTGGATCGCTGCTAACGGCAAGTTGCGCATCGGCCTTGGTTAGTTCGACAAGGGGAAGCGTGATGGCCCGGCCCGCCTGGGCAAAAATGCGTTGGCGATGACTGCGATAGCCGTTGCCGACCAAGCCGATCTCTCTTTCGCCGGCCATCGCTTCGACGCTTGCTGGTGTCTTGAGACCGGTCTCTTCGCCATCTAACAGTATGCCAATCCCGGCGGGTTCAGAGCGCACCGCAACGTCAGCCCAGCCAGGTGGTAGCACGACGCTCAACTGTTGTTTCTGCTCACGACCGGCGATGGTGAGGGTTTGGGTCACACTCTGATAGCGGGGGTGACTAAAGGTCAGGCGTCGCTCTCCCGGCGATACCCGTAATGGTGCTGCATCAGCCTTCAAGGCTTGTGCCTCGCCGTCGTCTATCCTAACCGTAACGTCCAACGGGTTGCTTATGATCTCTAACAAGCCCGGTTTGGGACGCAATCGCAACTCAATGCGTTGGGTACGCGCCTTACTGACCTGAATGTCTGTCTGCAATGCTTCATAGCCCTCAGCCTGAGCCGTCACGGTATAGCTGCCAGGTCGCATTAGATAAACGTCGTTGAGTTTTACAGCCAAGCCGGTCTGGACTTCGACCTGGTCGGTGCTGGGGATGCTGACCAATTGGACGCTGCGTGAGGCGAAGAGGAACCAAAAGATAATCCCAGCGACGACAACCAACGTTGCTGCAAGCAGATTTCTAAACGAGACAACAGATTGTTTGCGAACCGTGCCGCTGGGCGCAAAAGGTGCTGCGACGATGCTTCCGACTGCATGCTTGCTTTGCGATTGATCCGTCATACTGTTCGCTGCTACTGCAACCGCTCCTCGCAACGCACATCCACTGGCGGCATACCGGGTAGCACCTGTATTGATCGATATAAATCCCGGCAGCCCACCTGAGAGCCGCGAAGCGTATATTGCCCGGGGCGCAGGGTGAGGCGTTTTTCGCTGAACACGCCAAGCACGCCCACATTGGACAGGGTGATTTCGGTTGCGTTATCGGACAGAAACAAGACGTTTACCGGATCTCGATATTGTTCCAGTAACGTCGATACGGCCGCCAATGCGGCGGTCAGTTTCGGCCCGATGAATTGCAGGGTTTGGGCGTCATTCAAAATACGCTCGGCGTCAGCATAGAGGCGCGCATTCGAAAGCTTAGTCGGCGCACCTTGTATCTTGGTCAAAGTGCGCTCTGCATTGCCATGACGACGCGCTTGGCTAACCCCGTCCTTGGCCAGCGCGATATTTGCGTCTATGGCCAGGATCGCTTCGAAATGTTGAATCGCTGTCGCCCACTGTTCTTTCGATAAGGCGCTTTCGGCTTGTTTTTGGAAGGTCTTAATTTGGCCTATCTCGTAGCGCTGTGAGACTTGTTGCAAACCGGCTTGAGCCACATTGTTAGCAGGTTGCAAGTTGGCCACTCTTTGAAATGATTGGCGGGCTCGCTCCCAGTTAGTCTGCGCGAGTGCCGCAAAGCCATTGCTTAACAGCTCGTTTATGCGCTGTTGGCGCTGGCCCTGCCGTGCTTCAGTAACCAATGCCGCAATGCCAGGCATGGCTGGATCAAGTTGCTGCACTTTGGTGAGCGTATCCAGCGCCTCCTGATAATTTTCCTGCAACAACGCATTACGACTGTTGCGCAAGCCTTTGATGACCGCAGGTAGTGATTGCAGACGATCAGTCAGATTGGGTAGGGCTGCAGCGTCCGGTTTAACCTGCATGGCCTCAGCTAAAGCGTCTTTGGCTTCGGTGAGGTTGTAGCTGTTGAGTCCAGTAACAGCCGCCTGTAGTGCTGTTTGGTAGCGCCGTTCTGCGCTTTCGA
>MDTB01080331.1_pt1 | contig 13337 bp, 8 predicted proteins | sample 811161 | NCBI WGS metagenome assembly MDTB01 (sample SAMN05326650, study PRJNA326480) | marine metagenome | isolation source: seawater | place: Mediterranean Sea | collected 2009
CGCCTCCTCGACTTTCTGGAGCTCCTCGTCGGAAAACTCACCGCTAGCGTGCTTCCCCACCGCTTCAAAAACCGAAACAATATCAAGATCCTTTTCTTCTCCTTTTAAAGTCGCACACCCTGGCAGAATCGTGCCTCCATAGACAAAAACAGAGGGACGGTTCATTCGAGCCATCACAATAATACACGCAGGCATATTTTTATCACAACCACCGATCGCCACATAGCCATCCATTCCTTCACAGCCCACAACCGTCTCGATAGAATCTGCGATAACTTCCCGGCTCACCAGCGAATACTTCATACCCTCAGTCCCCATCGAAATTCCGTCTGAGATCGTAATCGTATTAAAAATGACTGACTTTCCGCCGGCTGAGTCGATTCCATGGGCTGATTCAGTAGCGAGCCCATCAATATGAAAATTACAAGGGGTCACCTGGCTCCAAGTTGAAGCCACTCCAATTTTAGGTTTCTTAAAATCATTCTTATCAAAACCCACTGGATAAAGCATCGCCCGACTGGGAGCTCGATCAGGACCATCAAGGACCTTTGAGGAAAACTCCCGCATATTTGGATTGTCACACATGTTGGATGAGACTCTTCCTTTCCGCACTGAAAACTTCAAGCCTGATCGACCCAACGAGGCCGTCTTTCGTTGATTTCCTTACTTAGGAGGCTCTTTCCTCGCCTCCAAGCAATTTTCGTTTGCTGGCTCTTGCTCTTAGAGAGTTCTTACGCTACCGCAGTTCCCGTTATGCCAAGCCGAGTTCTGGTTTCCGACCCCATCTCCGAAAAAGGTGTTGAGCTTCTCAATGCACATCCCGATATCACTGCCGACTTTAAAGTTGGACTGTCTCCCGAAGAACTTCTTTCCATTATCGGTGAATACGATGCTCTAATCGTTCGCTCCCAGACCAAAGTCACCCCCGAGATCTTCGCAGCAGCTACAAAGCTAAAGGCAGTGGGTCGTGCCGGAGTCGGCGTCGATAACATAAATCGCGATGCCGCAAATTCTCACGGAGTCATCGTAATGAATACTCCCACCGGCAACACTATTTCAACCGCCGAACACGCCTTTACATTAATGTGTGCTACCGCCAGAAACATTGCACTTGGCCATGCCGGTGTAGTAGATGGAAAATTTAAGTCAGCTCGCAAAGCCTACCAAGGGATTGAATTGAACGGCAAAACGCTCGCAGTGATTGGCATGGGTCGGATCGGCTCCGAATTTACAAAACGCGCTCAGGCTTTTAACATGAAGGTCGTTGCCTTCGATCCTTTTCTAACGCAATCGCGCGCCGACGAAATGAAGGTTTCGCTTGCAAGCACTCCTGATGAGGCCCTTACCGGTGCCGATGTTGTTACGCTCCACGTTCCTATGACGGATGAAACCCGGCATATCCTCAACGCCGAGCGACTTTCGCTCATGAATCAGGGAGCTCTCGTTATCAATTGTGCCCGCGGTGGCCTCATCGATGAAGTCGCACTTAAAGCAGCCATCGACACTGGCCACATCGCAGGCTGTGGACTTGATGTCTTTGAAGATGAACCACCTTCCGCCGAACATCCTCTTTTCACCCTCGAGAAGCATATCAGCTTCACTCCTCACCTTGGAGCATCGACTAATGAAGCCCAGGAGAATGTTGGCATTCAGGTTGCCGAACAAATCCGAGACTTTTGTGCAACCGGCGAAATCCGCAATGCTATTAACATGCCTTCCATGGATGCTGCCGCGCTCAATGAACTCGGCTGCTATATCGACATCGCAAGCGGTCTAGGTAAGCTTCTCGCCAAAATTGGACCAGATAATCCTGACTCCCTCCGGATCTCCTATCACGGTCCCATTTCCAAGAAAGACACTGCTCTCATTTCGCGCAGCGTCCTCACCAGCTTTTTGGAAGCCGCTCGCAGCGACGGACAGGTTAACATCGTCAATTCTCCCGCGATAGCCAAAGAGATGGGCCTCGAAACCATCGAATCAACAATCAATGCGGCTACCGAATACAGCGAGCTTGTGATTGCTGAGTTAAAGAAGGGTGACGTTAGTTATCGGGTTTCGGGTACTGTGATTGGAAAATCCCCGCGTATCGTCGAGATCGACAAGCTCTACGTTGACATTAACATTCGTGGACATTTCCTCGTAGTCAAAAATGACGATCGTCCCGGTATGGTTGGCGTTATTGGCACTGAACTTGGAAATGCCAAAGCCAACATCGCCAACCTCTCGCTTGCTCGCAATAGCTCCGAGGGCAGTGCTCTCACCGTGATTGAACTCGATGCCCCGCTTGAGATATCCGTGATGTCAAAAATTCGTGATACCGAAGGCGTCATCTACGCAACTGGGGTCACGCTTTAATCTCAAAGAATATCAACGTCCATCTAGAATCGGCGCGAGTTTCTGAGCTGTTTTCCTGGGCCATGCACTCTTCGGAGTAAAGATCGCTGAGTCCAGCGACTTGTGCTCTGGCCAATTGGGCTCGATTGGAATCTGTGCGATCGCCCGCTTAATGATCTTTGCGCTCATCGTGGCATTTGCAGCGAGATGCTCGACCACCGAGCTTGCCTCGACGGATTCCTCGCCTTCCCTCCAGCAATCGTAATCTGTCACCATCCCCAGAGTCGCCAACCCGATCTCAGCCTCGCGAGCCAATTTGGCTTCTGGCAAATTGGTCATTCCAATGATATCGAAGCCAAAGTGGCGATAGTAATGTGACTCGGACTTGGTCGAGAAAGCTGGTCCATCCATGCAAACATAAGTTCCCCCGTTGTGGATCTCAGCACCTTCGGCGCGTCCGGCTTCCGCCAAAATTGCGCGAAGTCCTGAACAAATCGGATCCGCGAAACCGACATGAGCGACGATACCCTCGCCAAAAAAAGTATGATCTGCCCGCTGGCTCGTACGGTCAAAATACTGATCGGGAAGCACGACCGAACGAGGTGGGTATTCCTCCTTTAAGCTTCCAACCGCGGTCGCACAAATCACCCAGCGTACCCCGAGCGACCGAAGCGCCCAAAAGTTGGCCTTATGATTCACCTCGGTCGGAAGAATGGTGTGATTCTTGCCATGACGGGAAAGAAACCAAACTTGTCGCCCCTCGTAAGTACCACCGATCAAAACATCCGAAGGATTACCAAAGGGCGTCTCGACTTTTCGTTCTTCAACATTCTCAAGACCATCGAACCCCGAAACTCCACTCCCACCAATGATTCCAATTGCGGCACTCATCATTTGCTATTTTGATTTGCGAGATACTCAGTGGCCAAAATCAACATAATACCCAATCCCACCGATCCCAACTGGAACCATGCCTCACCGGTTGCGAGATCTGGGAAGTGCCAATTTTCATAGCCGACGATCTTATCCTCCGCCCCTTCTTTATTCTCAATGGTTTCAAGAACCTTATCCTTCCAAGGCCAGATAATAACAAGAGATCCCGCAACAAAGCCCGTGATTGTTCCAATCGCTCGGTCTTGATGTTGGCGGAACAACCAGCTCAAAAATCGAGAAAGAACCAGCAATCCAACCACTGCGCCAATGCCCACTGGAAGAAGGACTGAGAGGATCACGCTGAAATCACCAGAAGTCAGGGCATTTACCGAGCTCAGAACCAGGCGATAATTCCCCATCAAAAGAAGGACAAAGGAACCACTCAGACCTGGGATGATCATACTACACATCGCTGCTACTCCGCAAAAAATAAGATAAACAAAATCCTTACTTTCGGAAGCCGGGGTCAGAAAAGCCATCGAAACCGCAATCGCCGCCCCGATAAAGAACACTGCGATAACATCGGGACTCCAGCGTTTAACCGCCTTAGCCACCGACGGAATGGATGCTGCGATCAGCCCAAAAAAGACCGACCAAATCAGTTTGGGATGATTTTTAAATTCATACTCCAGAACTTGTGCCAGCGTCACAATGCTCACACCTACACCCAGTATGAGCGTCGTCAGAAAAAGACCATCTATCTTCTTCCAAAGTGCGCCAATCTTAAACCCAAGTCCAAGCTTTAGCGCTTCGGAGTCGAAGGACTTCAGCGCATCGATAAGGCGCTCGTAAATTCCGGTAATAAGCGCGATGGTTCCTCCGGAGACACCCGGCACGACGTTAGCAGCGCCCATCGCGAAACCCTTTAGGAAAGTGGCCACTTCTTCTTTCATCAACTGGCGAACAAGGATTATTGAAGAGCGTCAATGATAGAGTTAAAGGTCGCACTGGGACGCATTGCCTGGACCAACTTGGCAGCATCAGGCGAATAGTATCCGCCGATGTCGACCGAATGCCCCTGCACGGCATTCAAATCGGCGACGATTTCATTCTCATTGGATGCCAAAGCTTCGGCGACCGGCTTAAATTGCTCAGAGAGCGAGGTCGAATCAGTCTGCTCAGCGAGCGCATTCGCCCAGTAAAGCGCTAGGTAGAAATGGCTTCCACGATTATCAAGCTGACCACTCTTACGCAGCGGACTCTTATTATTAAGAAGTACTTTCGTGGTGGCTTCATCGAGGGTTGCGCCAAGAATCTTGGCCTGATCAGTCCCAACGTGCTCGAGTGAAACGGCAAGCGCGAGAAACTCACCAAGGGAATCCCAACGCAAGTGATTCTCTTGCACAAACTGTTGCACATGCTTTGGAGCCGAACCACCAGCTCCGGTTTCAAAAAGTCCTCCACCATTCATCAGAGGAACAATCGAGAGCATCTTGGCGCTCGTGCCTACTTCAAGAATTGGAAACAAATCAGTGAGATAGTCACGGAGAACATTTCCAGTCACCGAAATTGTTTCTTCCCCCGCTTTCAGTCTCTTAAGTGACACCTCGGCAGCTTCTACAGGACTAAGGATTCGGAGGTCCAGACCTTCGGTATCGTGATCACCCAGATAAGCGCCTACCTTTTGGATAATCTGAGCATCGTGAGCCCGGTTTTCATCGAGCCAGAAAATAGCCGGAGACCCGGTGGCACGCGAGCGATTGACCGCAAGCTTGACCCAATCCTGAATGGGGGCGTCCTTAGTTTGGCAAGCACGCCAGATATCCCCCTCATCCACTTCGTGCTCCATCAGAGTCCCACCGGATGAATCGATTACCCGAACAGTTCCAGCCGATGCAATTTCGAAGGTCTTATCGTGCGAGCCATACTCTTCAGCTTTTTGCGCCATCAGACCAACGTTGGGAACAGTTCCCATGGTAGCTGGGTCAAAGGCTCCGTTCTTTTTACAAAAGTCAATGGTCGCTTGGTAAACACCCGCGTAAGAACTATCGGGAATCACAGCAATAGTGTCCTGAAGCTTACCATCCTTATCCCACATCTGACCAGAGCTCCGGATCATAGCAGGCATTGAGGCATCAATGATGACGTCACTCGGAACGTGAAGATTGGTAATTCCACGGTCGGAATCAACCATCGCAAGATCTGGGCCTGCTATAATGGACGCGGAAATGTCAGCTTGAACAGCGGCCTTTTGATCAGCCGGAAGACTCTCGATTTTTGCCACGAGATCGCCAAAACCATTTCTAAAATCAATCCCAAGTCCGACTAGAACCTCGGCGTGTTTTTCGAGGACATCCTTGAAGTAAACTCCGACCGCGTGACCAAAAATGATCGGGTCAGAAATTTTCATCATGGTGGCTTTCATGTGAAGAGAGAAAAGAACGTCATCCTCCTTCGCCGCTCTTTTTTGCTCTTCTAGGAAACTCACCAATGCCGCCTTGCTCATAAAAGTAGAGTCAATGATCTCTCCGGCTTGCAGGGAAATTCCCTCCTTCAAAATAGTCACTGTTCCATCAGTAGAGGTGTGTTCGATTCTGACCAAAGTCGCATCCTCAACTGTAACCGACTTCTCATTGGAAGCAAAATCACCGTCGGACATGGTCACAACACGAGTCTTAGAATCTGCGTCCCAGCCCCCCATCGAATGAGGATTAGCTTTGGCATACTCCTTTACAGCCTTGGGAGCGCGGCGATCTGAATTTCCCTCACGGAGGACTGGATTCACAGCACTTCCTTTCACCTTGTCGTATCGCATCTTAACCTCTTCCTCCTCGGAAGTTGCTGGATTTTCAGGGTAATCAGGTAATGCAACGCCCTGCTCCTGAAGTTCAGAAATTGTAGCAATTAACTGAGGGACTGAAGCACTGATATTGGGCAATTTAATGATATTCGCTTCAGCTGTCTTCGCCAACTCACCTAGCTCTGCAAGGTGATCCCCGATGCGTTGCGGCTCGGGAAGGCGATCAGCAAATACCGCAATAATTCGCCCAGCCAAGGAAATGTCGCGAGTTTCAATTCTAATTCCCGAAGATTTAGTAAAGGCCCTTATGATAGGCAAAAGGGACTGGGTTGCTAAAAATGGAGCCTCATCGGTTTTGGTGTAAATAATGGTTGGCTGGGACATGGTTGAGCTCTTAAGGGAAAGAGGGCCGCCGGTCAATGCCCTGTCCACCTCGAAAAAAATCAGATAGGTTTCGGTTATGCCGCTTTTTGGAACTGTTCATGGACTCGCCCTGATCGTGATTGCCCTGATTGCTGGAATCTGTATCCGGGAGGGGAAACGAGGCCTTGTCTGGCCGCGTGCGGCGCTTGCCTTTATTTGTCTCTCGGTTTTCCCCATAAACCAACTCGCACTCGTTGGAGTGGATTTTGATCCAGCTATCGAAAGATTTATCCCCTTCCATCTTTGTGACATCGCAGCAGTGACCGCGGGCTTCGGAATTCTAACGAGAAATCCACTTCTTTGTGAGCTCACCTATTGTTGGGGTTTAGCCGGAACAATGCAGGCCCTAATCACTCCTAATCTGACATTAGATTTCCCTCACCCATTCTTTTGGAGTTTTTTTATCCAACATGGTGTGATCGTCATCGTTGCACTCTACCTTCCACTCGCAATGAAATGGAAACCTCGCGATGGGGTCGTGCTTCGTATATTTTTCTGGAATCAGGTCTACTTCCTCACAGCCTTGACTATGAATTGGGTCCTTGGAACCAACTTTGGATTCCTAGCCCGAAAACCAAAAACAGCAACACTCCTTGATCACCTCGGAGATTGGCCTATTTACCTCCTATGGCTCCAACTTTTAGCCATTATTCTTATGATCTTTCTATTTTTACCGTTCCGACGATCAATAAACATTTGGCGCTCGAACAGAATCGGAGTAAATCCCAATCATGAGTGAAGCAGCTAAGCCCGTGAAAAGGAAAAGAGTCAACGTGCGTCGCCCTGACGTCATGACTCTCGTTCAGGAGGAAGTTGAAAAACACTACCACTCACCCATTGTCGAGAAACTACGAGACCGAGGCGGCTCGCTGACAATTGGTAAAACAACGGTCCGGCTCGCTGAACAATTTGGGTTTTGCTATGGGGTAGAGCGGGCCATCGATCTAGCTTACGCATCTCGGCGAGTTTTCCCAGGTCAGCGCATTTTTTTGATTGGCGAAATTATTCATAACCCCGAGGTCAACCGTCAACTCACGGACATGAACATTGTCTCTCTTCCGTGGAAAGATCTCACCAAGGAATACGATGCTTTGACCGAAGAAGATGTTGTCATCGTTCCTGCTTTTGGGGCCCCGACCTCATTCACAAAAAAAATCGAACAGCAGGGTTGCCACATTATCGATACGACTTGCGGCGATGTCATGAAGGTCTGGCGGCGAGTCCGGACTTACGCAAAAACTGGCGTAACCTCATTTATCCATGGCAAACGTGGCCACGAAGAAACCCGCGCTACAGCTTCCCGTGCGACCGGCGATGACGGCAAAGGACACTACCTTATTGTTCTGACTCTCGAGGAAACCGAATACGTTTGTGACTTCATCCGAAATGGAGGTGATTCATCTGAGTTTCTTGCGAAATTTGATAAAGCAGTTTCTGAAGATTTTGACCCAACCGTCCACCTCAAAGAAATTGGGGTAGCTAATCAAACCACGATGCTAAAAAGCGAGACCGAAGAGATTCAACGCCGGATCCGCCAAGCCATTACCGATCGCGATGGAAACGCTGAAAACTTTCAGATGTTCGATACTATTTGTGGAGCCACGCAGGAGCGGCAGGATGCCCTTTTCGATATGCTCAACAAACCTATGGATCTTCTTCTCGTTGTAGGTGGATACAACAGTTCCAACACCACGCACCTTGTTGAAATCGGCAACGAAAACCTTCCGACCTACTTCATCAGGGAAGCCTCTTGTCTGGAATCACTCGAAACCGTAGTTCACTTCGACATCGAAAAAGGGATAGAAACTCCCACCCCGAACATCCTCTTAGGCTTCGACAACGAAGAAGCCACGATTGGCATTACCGCCGGAGCATCCTGCCCGGCCAACCTTATCGAGGAAGCGATCGTCCGCGTCCTAGCCCTTCGTGGCATCTCCAGAGAGACCATCGAGAAAACATAGCTGTGGTCTAGGATAAGAGATCCAACAGTTCTTCTTCCTCGAGACCTGGAACAAGCGATCCCCCGCCGTCTAAGACGGCCTCCATCATCTTCTTTTTCTCTTCTTGGAGAGCTAGGATTTTTTCCTCGACGGTTCCTCGTGTAATCAACTTGTAGCTGGTCACAACATTTTTTTGCCCGATACGGTGAGCCCGGTCAGTGGCTTGCGCTTCAACCGCAGGATTCCACCATGGATCAAGATGGATCACAGTGTCAGCGGAGGTGAGATTCAAACCAACTCCACCCGCTTTTAAAGAAATCAAAAAGACCGGAGCATCCCCTTCCTGAAATCGTTCAACCACATCGCTTCGCTTTTTGGTAGAACCATCTAGGTAACAATAATCCCACTGGTTTCCGAGGAGGATTGGGACGACACCTTGAAGGAGTTGCACGAATTGACTGAAGACCAAAACCCGATGCCCTCCGCTAATCGCTTCAGAGAGAAGCTCCTCGAGATTATCAAGCTTCACCCCAGCATCCTTATCCTCAACCTTGAGCCCGGGAAGAAGACGCAAATCACAGCAAGCCTGACGAAGTCGCAACAAGGCAGTTAGGGCCACCATCCTCTTGCGACCACCATCGGCAGCTTCAACTTGAGAACGACTTTCCTGCAAAAGTTGCTGATAGATGCCTTGCTGCTTCGGCGCAAGGTCACAGTAGCGTACTTGCTCAATCCGATCTGGTAAATCCTTAGCAACTTCCTTCTTCAAACGACGAAGCACGACTGGTTTCAGCTTACGGGCCAACCGACGAGCCAAAGCCGGATCACCACCTTTTCGCAACGGTTTCTCGAAACGCTCAAGGAATAGTTTACGCGGCCCCAAATATCCGGGAAGGGCGAACTCCATTATCGACCAAAAATCCAGCAGTGAGTTCTCAACCGGAGTGCCTGAAAGAGCAAAGCGATGCTTCGCATTAAGGTGATGGGCTGCTTTCGATATCTGAGCATCCGGATTTTTAATTTGCTGGGCCTCATCCAAGATCGCGATATCAAATTCTCGAGCCTGAAATTTCTCACTATCTATTCGCAGAATCGCATAGCTCGTAATTACGATATCTGCTTCCAAAATCTCGCCACGCTGTCCCCCGACATGGAGTGCTATTTTTAATTCAGGCACCCATTTTTCGCACTCATCTGCCCAGTTCGAAACGAGCGAAGATGGACAAACAACAAGAGCAGGCCCGCCTTTCTTCGCGATGAACGTCAGCGTTTGGAGAGTCTTACCAAGCCCCATATCATCGGCCAAGATTCCACCCATCTCAAACTCACTGAGCCGACACATCCACTTAACGCCAGCCTCTTGATAAGGGCGAAGATAGTCAGGCAAGTCCAAATCGACCTCAGGATCAGCGTCAACCGTCATCCCAAAATCACGGGCACTCGTTTTAAGAAAGGCTGCTTGCTGCGTATTAATCTCAAAGACGCCCGGAGAATTTTGGAGCGCTTCGGAGTCGGTGAGCGTTTCATTGACCTCCTCAATGAATTCCGAATCAATGACCGCAATCTTCCCTTTCCCAAAAGCATGCTCAGCCCTTCCCATGCGAAGCATCCGTTGCACTTGATCCGCCGGAAGCTCCTCCCCACCGACTCGATATTTGGTTTCCACCGAAAACCAGTCGCGACCACCATCCTGCCAATCCCAATCGGGACGGACTGCGACCACTTGCTTAGCTGCAGCCTGAAAACGTTCGCCTTTTTCCACCGCCCATTGTCTAGGCAATTCGGCAAAGGCGTGAAATTTTAGAATCTCTTCGCGATCACGCAACGCCATTCGACCACCTTTCACCGGACCTTCGAACCCCCAAGCTAAAAAGAAATCGATGACAGCCGTTTCCTTTGACAAACTCGTGAAAAAATCTCCGACCAATTTTGGCTCACCGTTTTCACAGGAGCTTTTTACGCCGTCATAACGAAATTCTAACCGAGCCTCTAGATGTCGCAACGAACCCTCAAGAACAATCATAACCTGAGGCGTCCCCTCTTCTGGCAGAGTCCCCCACAAACAATCTGGAACCTCGAACCATTGTTCAAGCTCCGCCAGCATATAACGAGCTTCAGCCGCGCTGACTGGCATTCCTTTCGTGAGAACTGGATAAAGACGCATCGGCAGCCCCGGAGCCACAGGTTGAAATTCAGAATCAGATAATTGCCACAAACCGAGATTCCCGGGCTTCGCCACGATGCGTTCGCCTTTCATACTAAGCTTCCGGCGCAAGGGTTTTGCCACAATCGAAGCCGACGTTTTCTTTCCGAAAAACACCTGAGAATGCCCTATCAAACCTTGAAGAAGCTGTCCAAATTTCGATTGATCAAGATTCACAATCCCCGGAGCTTCGATCGGGAACAACTCACGGAGAACCTGCCAAAGTTCCTCATCATGTCCTTCGATATAAAAGGGACCTTCTGGGAGGGCGCTTAACAAAATTTCCTCACCATCAAGAACCGCCCCAAATCCCGTCATAAGTTGTCCACGCTGCCAAGAAGCTTCGACTTTTAACGGCAGCATGACTTGAAGAGAAAGCTGCCTACCTTCCTCTGATAACTTCGGCCAACGGTCTTCGATTGGAGTATCTAATGGTTCGACAGCTACCTTCTGTGGATCAATCAACTCCAATCCAATCGCCATGATATGCGCACAAACGCGCCCATCGCATCGCACCATCAGGCAGGTGCAGTGATTCTCCATATGAGTTTTGGAGATCATCTCCATACTCACCTTTTTCATCTTCCCCCCAACCCGCGTCTCGCCTGAAAGGACTCCGTTTTGATACTCCGCCGACCTAACACCCCCTTGACGGTGAATTGCCCGAGCCTTCTTCATCTCGACGTGTCCACCCACATCCATCAGGAGATCACGGGTCAACTCAAGATGGCTCATAAAAAGCGAGTCAATGCTCAGTCGAGATGCAGATGCGTCGGAACCGCGACCACTTCCATCCCGGCCGCACGTGCAGCAATGATTCCAGAACGAGCATCTTCGAACACGACACAGTCTTCGGGAGCTATTTCGATGCGTGAAGCAGCTTCCAAAAAGACGTCCGGAGCCGGTTTTCCATTGGGCACTTCATCACTAGAAACCACCTCATCAAACCAATCAGATATCCCAAGAACCTGAAGCGTCTTTTCAACGACCTCCCGGGAACTTCCACTCGCCACGGCCAAGGGGACCTTCCCCCGGTTTTCCTCTGCAATTTTTGCTACCGCAGGGATCAATTCGACGAGCGAAAGATTCTTGAGGTAGTGCCGCTTTTTAGACGACGCCACCTGATCTGCATCAAGAGAAAGGCCCTGTTCACCATTAATAACTTCAACGATATCCCTAGTCGGACGTCCGCCCATTGCATAAAATACGTCCTCCGGAAAAACCCCGGGCTGCCCCTGGTCCTCAAGCGCCTTGCACCAAGCTTTGAAGTGCGCTGGCATCGAATCCACTAATGTCCCATCAAGATCAAAAATCAGGGCCTTGTAATCCGGCTTGGGAATTTTCAAATCATATTGAGTCATCGGTGGAAGCGAAATGAAGTAAAGTCACGCGACTGACAAGCAACAATCGCAACTGTTATCAAGCCAACAAAAATACGCTTCTTCTTACAGTGACAGCGTTTGATCCGAGTAGACTCCGGGAGCAATGATTTTCACTTCGCTAGAGTCATTTAGAATCCTCACTTCTCCCCTAATTACAACGCCTTCCGCAAACACCACAGGACCCGAAATCTCAAGGAGATCGGCTTCAAGTAACGATGGTTGCCCGAGATTTTCTAGGCTATCAACTAGCTTGTATTCTGACGAGAAATTGACAACTGGTGGCTGACCGTGACGAGAATCGACCAACTGAACCCGTCCGTCTTCACCCACTTGATACGCATCCGAACGCAGGATAAAAAGATCGCTTGTTCCCTTCACCGGAGCGAAGCGTGAACGCGGCACATTTACAGCGGCGGCTCCATCAAAGCATTCAATAGCTGACCCCATCGCCTGCTCTAGCTGAAAGATGGCCGCAGACGAGGAATCTCGCGGGTCTACCGTCTTAGCATTTTGAATAACTGGCAATTCTAAAACCCCTCCAGAGGAAGACATGACTGTCTTTAGTTTTTCGAGATTCACCCAAATGTTGTTGGTATTAAAAAATTGGTGACGCTCAACATCCTGGAAGGTAGCGAGATCAGCGTCTGGACATTGCGCAACCTCGCGTAAAAGTAAGCGCCCATCTTCCTTGCGAGTTGCCAGATGACCTCCCTTTTTATCAGCCTCAGTCCGTCGAGTCACTTCCATCAAAAATGGGAGATCTCCCTCCGCGAAGTAGGATAGCAAGGTCGGATCGAGTACGGCTCCTAAATTATCACTATTTGAGATAAAAGCGTATTTTACTCCATCACCCAAAAGACGATCCAGCCAGCCGCTTCCTTCCAATGTTGGATAGACATCTGCATGCCCCGGTGGACACCATTCCAATTCTGGATTATCGGAATGTCTGACCGGCTCAAGGGTTTCCCTAACCAATTTCGGAACCCAATTTTGGAGAAGCTCTAGTTCGGAAGGGTCACCAATCTCCGGCACCGCTTTAGTCAGGTAGCTTTGAGTATCATCACTACTCGATTTACTATTCATCAGCAAGAAGCGCACCTGAGCACCTGTATCGGCACGGAGCGATAAAATCTGGCGCGCCATCAAATCGAGGAATGCGACCCCGGGACGAACTTCCAATAGACTCTTCACCTTCTCGAGCCCCATACTAGTTCCCAAGCCACCATTCAATTTAATCACCACGGTCTTCGCTAGCAAACTAGGATCAAAAGCGTCCGAGTTCTCTAATTCCCCATAATCTAACACCGACTTGGCTGGAGAAATTTCACTTTCAGGTATTAAAGCCGAGCGACCGCTGGCAATTAGGCGGCAAGCCCGGATAA
>MDTB01110416.1_pt1 | contig 13335 bp, 13 predicted proteins | sample 811161 | NCBI WGS metagenome assembly MDTB01 (sample SAMN05326650, study PRJNA326480) | marine metagenome | isolation source: seawater | place: Mediterranean Sea | collected 2009
AATGACTGTTCAGGACTGACTTGATGTAGTGGTGCGTGCCGGCTTCTTTCCGACGTGGTGGTGCATCCTCAAGTAGCTGTTTCGTGTGACTGGCGATGTTAACCAGAACCTGCTTCAGGAGTTTCTCTTTGGAACTGTATCGACTGCTTACAAGGCCACCATTGTAGCCAGATCGGTCACCGATCTGGTGTAGGGTCGTACGGGTAAACCCCTGATCAGGAACAATTCTGCAGCGGCTTCATAGATGCAACGATCTGAAGTGGCCTTGCGCTCTCTCTGCGTTCTTTGTGGTGTCTCTGGCATGACCGTCTTCTTGTAATTATGTACGGCATTTACCGGGTTTTGAGTATACGCATGTCCTTCGCGCGCAATTGCCCTATTTCGGTGCGTATAGTCCCAGAGGGGTGGTAGGCGACGTACCAGTCGTCGCCAGTTGCGATACAATGCGCCGTCGATTCAGCAACAGGAATTACGTGCAAATGGGATTCAAGGCCATTCTCATCGCCAATCGGGGCGAGATCGCAATCCGTATCGCGCGTGCCGCAGCCGATCTGGGTTTGAAGTCGGTTGCCATCTACTCGGAGGATGATGCGAACAGCCTCCACACCCGGGTCGCTGACGACGCGGTCGCATTGGAAGGTCTGGGCGCACGCGCGTATCTCGATGGCGAAGCCGTAATCGCTGCCGGTAAGTCGGCAGGATGTGACGCGGTACACCCCGGTTATGGATTCCTGTCGGAACAGAGCGAATTTGCGCGGCGGTGTGCCGAAGAGGGTATGACCTTTGTTGGTCCAAAGGTGGAACATTTGTCCCTGTTTGGTGACAAGGCCCAGGCAAGGTCCGCGGCCGTTGCAGCGGACGTACCCGTCAATCGCGGCGTCGACCGGGCGATTACAGTAGACGAAGCCCAGGCGTTTTATGAGTCACTCGGTGAAGACGGTGCGATCATCATCAAGGCGCTGGCCGGCGGTGGCGGTCGGGGTACCAGTGCTGTCACTGACATTAGTGATCTACCCAAGATCTTCGAGCGGTGCCAACGTGAGGCGAAAGCGGCGTTTGGTATCGAAGATGTTTACGTCGAGGAGTTCGTGCAACGCGCACGCCACGTTGAGGTGCAGATCATTGGTGATCATGCGGGCGGCGTTGTACATCTTGGTGAACGCGAGTGCAGCGTTCAGCGTATGAATCAGAAGGTGGTTGAGATTGCACCGGCACCCGGGCTGGACGAAGGATTGCGCAAGGACATTATCGATGCGGCAGTACGGTTCGCCAGCAAGGAGGGCTACGCGAGCCTGGGGACATTCGAGTTTCTCGTTGACGAGACAGGACGAGAAGGTGCGCAGCCGTTTGTTTTTATTGAGGCCAATGCCCGTCTGCAGGTGGAGCACACGGTCACCGAGGAGGTCACCGGTGTTGACCTGGTGCAGTCGCAAATCCGTATTGCTGAAGGTTCGAGCCTGAGTGATATGGGCCTTGATGCCCCAGGTATTGCAACGCCGCGTGGCTATGCCATCCAGACACGGGTCAACATGGAGAAGTTCAACAAGAAGGGTCAGATCAGACCGGCGAGCGGGACGTTTACTGCTTACGAGCCACCCAGTGGCCCTGGTGTTCGTACCGATGGGTTCGGGTACGTGGGTTATGCCACCAGTACGGGTTTTGATTCCCTGCTGGCGAAAGTGATCGTGCACTCAAAGACCAACGACTTTGCGCAGGCGGCAGCGAGAACTGCCAGAGCGCTGTCCGAGTTCCGCATCGACGGTGTTGGCAACAACATATCGTTCCTGCAGAACATTCTTGGGCATGAGGACTTTGCTGGCAGTCGTGTCCACACCCGTTGGGTGGATGAACACATGATTGACCTGGTCTCCGATTCAGGGGAACGCGCGCGATTTGTGTCACCGGAGCTGGAGGTGGTAGAGGGGTCGCCTGACGGATTCGCTGGAGCGCGCGTGGATACCAACGATCCGCTCGCACTGTTTACGCATGATCAACAGGTGAAGTCTCAGCAGAGCGCCACAGAGGAAGCGCAGCAGGCAGCTCAGGTGACGGGGCCCGATGGTTCTGTTGGTATGAGTTCTCCGATTCAGGGAACCATCGTATCCATTGATGTCGAGGAAGGAGAGGAAGTCGTGGAAGGCCAACAGGTTGCTGTGGTCGAAGCGATGAAGATGGAGCATGTTATCAGCGCAGAACTGAGTGGTGTTGTACGTGAAGTTACGATGTCCACAGGCGATATCGTGCGTGAGGGATTCCCGATTGTGTTCATTGAGGAAGCCGAGGTGTCGGGTGACGCAGGGGTTCAGGACGAAGCGATCGATCCGGATTACGTCCGCCCGGACCTTGAAGAGAACATAAAGCGACACTCCTATATCTACGACGAAAATCGTCAGGAGGCGGTCGAAAAACGGCATTCTCGTGGTTATCGTATGCCTCGGGTCAACATTGCTGAGTTGATGGATGATGGGTCGTTCAAGGAGTACTGGCCCCTGCTGGTGGCTCGTCAGCATCGACGCCATGACATGCAGGCCCTGCGTGAACAGACACCGGCAGATGGTGTGGTTGCTGGTATCGGAACGATCAATGGTGACATGGTTGGCGAGGACGATGCGCGTGCGATGGTGGTTCACTATGACTACACGGTGCTCGCGGGCACCCAGGGAAGTCGCAACCACTATAAGCAGGATCGTATGTTTGAAATGGCGCACCGTTTTCGAATTCCGGTGGTCCTGTTTGGTGAGGGGGGTGGTGGCCGACCCGGGGACGATCCAATGGGACCAGGTGTCGCCTTCGACGCGCACACATTTACCCGTTTCTCCCAATTGTCCGGCCTGGTGCCTCTCGTGTGCGTGACCAATGGCCGTACGTTCGCGGGGAATACAGCACTGGTCGCCTGTTGTGATGTCATCATTGCCACCGAAAAAACCACCTTGGCCATGGGTGGTCCTGCGATGATTGAGGGTGGCGGACTCGGCATCTATACGCCGGAAGAGGTAGGCCCGATGTCATTCCAGGTGCCGAACGGTGTTGTGGACATCCTGGTGAAGGATGAGGAAGAGGCGGTGCAGGTGGCCAAAAAATACCTGTCGTACTTTCAGGGTACGGTCAAGGATTGGGAGGAAAATGACCAGCGAACGCTGAGGCATGTGATTCCGGAGAATCGCCTGCGTCTGTACGACATGCGCGACATCATTGACACGATCGCAGACAAGGACTCGGTACTGGAGGTCCGCGAGAAGTTTGGTATTGGTGTCATCACGGCGTTTATTCGTGTCGAGGGTCAACCGATGGGTGTGATCGCCAACAATCCCCATCACCTGGCGGGGGCCATTGACTCGGATGGGGCTGACAAGGGAGCTCGTTTCCTGCAGCTCTGCGATGCTTTTGATATTCCCGTGCTGTCACTCATGGACTGTCCGGGCATGATGGTGGGCCCGGATGTTGAGAAGACGGGGCTTGTGCGTCATTGCACGCGCATGTTCAATGTCGGGGCGAACATGACGACACCACTGTTTGGGGTTGTGGTCCGCAAAGCTTATGGCCTTGGCGTTCAGGCGATGTGTGGCGGGAGCTCCTTGGTTGGTTTCTTCACGGTCGCCTGGCCGACCGCAGAGTTTGCAGGTATGAATATCGAGGGATCAGTGAAGCTGGGTTACCGCAAGGAACTCCTTGCGATGGAAGATCCAGAGGAACGCAAGGCTGAGTTTGATGCGCGCGTCGCGCGGTCGTATGAAAGCGCCAAATCGGTCAATTCAGCACCGGGTGGTGGTATCGATGACGTAATCGATCCTGCTGAGACCCGATCGTGGATTGCGTCGAGCCTGCGTCGACTGCCACCAGTGCCAGAGAGAACTGAGAAAAAGTACCCCTACATCGACACTTGGTAGGCAGCTGGCTGGATTGTGATCAGCCATCTGCTCTTCTTTGATCATGATGATGGTGTGCTCGTAGATATCGAGAACTGGTACTTCGAGGCGACCGGGGAAGCACTGGCGCGTCTTGATGTGGTCATGACGTTTGATGACTATAAACAGCATCTTGTTGACGGTAAGTCGTCCTGGTCGAGGGCGGAACAAAATGCTTCGGCATCTGAGATTGAGGTTGCTCGTGCATGGCGTGACGAGCGCTACTAGTTCTATCTGCAGCGGAAGGACATTGATATTCCTGGTGTTGCAGAGGTATCGAATGAACTGGCGCGCTCCTTTCCCATGACAGTCATCACGACGTCAAAGCGACGTGATTTTGAGCTGATTTACCGTCATCGAACGTTGCTGGACAAGATGGCGTTTTTGCTTTGTCGGGAGGACTACGACAAAGCCAATCCTACTGCAGAACCCTACGAAACTGGCCTCAGGCGTTTCGCCATCGAATCGAAGAAAGCCGTTGTGATTGAAGACTCAAAACGAGGCCTGGCGGCAGCCGAGGCGGCTGGTATTCGAACCATCAAGGTGCACAATGCGTTTGTAGCCCATGAACAAGCTGACTCGAATTACGCCATCGATTCATTGTAGGAACGTCCAGACCTGCTGAGACGCCAATCACACCAGTCAATGAGGTGACCCATGAGTGCAACAACCAAAGAAATCGTGCTTCTGCTTGAGGTCGCTGACATGGCCAGATCCGTGTCGTTCTATGTGGACGCATTGGGATTCACCATGGAGAACGGATGGCGACCGGACGGGAAGTATTGACCTGGATCAGCTGATGTCCAATAGTGAGCTCTATACCTACTCAGTCGTCTGGTTACTGATTGCCATCGTGGCGATTCTCTGGGGAAGCCGAGTCTTTGGACAACGATGTTACCAGGCAGGTCTCGCGCTGCTTGCTCTGGTCATCGCCAAGATCTTCCTGGTGGACATGTCCGATCTGGAAGGCCTGTTGCGTGTGGCCTCGTTCCTGGGCCTCGGAATGGCGCTGCTTGGTGTATCCTACCTGCATCGACGGTTGCACGGTGAAGATGCCGCAGAGGGTGAAACTGACCGTTGATCAGAACTCGCTGAACGACGGAACAACAAGAATGAGTGAACATCTTTTTTCGGGGCTGAAGGTCCTAGATGTTGCTGCAGTAATTGCAGCACCCGTAGCGGCAATGATCCTTGCGGATTTTGGTGCGGATGTGATCAAGGTTGAAGCACCTTCCGGTGATATGTTGCGCACCCTGTCCAATGTTCCGACCACACCAGACACCGACAACAACTACTTCTGGCACATGGATGGTCGCAACAAACGAGCGATTACCCTCGATCTGAAATCCCCAGAGGGGATCGGCGTGCTGCACAAGCTCATTGCCGAGTGTGACGTGTACATCACGAATCAACCGTTCCCGGTGAGACGCTCTTTGAAGCTGGAATACAAGGACGTCAAATCTCTGAACCCCAGGATGATTTATGCATCCCTGTCGGCCTATGGCGAAGAAGGACCGGAGAAGGACGGAAAGGGCTTTGACCTGGTGGCCTACTGGGCACGGAGCGGATTGATGGATCTGGTACGAGATCCGGAAGGACGCCCCGCGCAATCTTTGCCGGGTATGGGGGACCATCCAACAGGCGTCGCGTTGTATGCGGCGATCGCCACGGCGTTGATACACCGGGAACGGACCGGCGAGGGGTCTATGGTCGGTACATCGTTGCTGGCCAACGGGCTCTGGTCCGCGGCCAGTATCGCCGGCGGGGCATGGGCAGGTGGCGACATGGAGACCTATCACGAGCGGAAGAAGCATCCGCCCGTTTTCGGTGCGATCTACGAGGCATCTGACGGGCGCTTCCTCCAGTTTACGATGGTGCGGACAGATGAAGAGATCGATCGGTTTTTCCATGCTCTGGGTCTTGCGCATCTATTAGAGGATGTACGCTTCAACAGTCGCGCGACCAGGGCCGAGAATCGTGAAGAACTGGTTCGTCTGATCAGAGAGGTGACTGAGACACGCACCTCTGTTGAATGGTTGGTGATCCTAGAGGATGCAGGTGTTCCTGCCAATAGAGTCCCCAAGGTGGAGGAAACACTACAGGATGAACAGATCACGGCGAACAAGATGGCAGTCGCGCCGGCTTCCCCGGATCTGAAGATGCCGTATCTTGTGAACCATCCACTGAAGGTAGATGTTGCCCCGCAGGTGGAAGCCGTTCGCGCGCCGGATCCTGGTGAGCATACCGATGCCATCCTGGACGAACTGGGATACACCGCTGAGGAGATTAAAGCGCTGAGGGGTGGCGGTGCTGTTGGGTGACTTTCTGCAACGCGTCACTCTGAGCCGAAGGCATGAGAGTCTAGGGCTTGATGTTGGCAGAGTTGTCTTTGCACCGCAGTAACTGATCGCTGGAGGTACTCACGGTCGCGTTGCGCCCTAAGGAATTGCCAGTGGCTCGTCGCCACTGGCAATTCCTTCTACGATGCTTGGTGTCGCTTGGCGACAAACCATGGAATCAACAGGAGACAGCGATGCTAGAAGCCGGTGAAAAAGCACCTGCGTTCAGCCTGCCGAATCAAGAAGGTGACACTGTGTCACTGTCTGATCATGCAGGTAAGAACATCATCTTCTGGTTCTATCCGCGTGCCAGTACACCTGGATGAACCCGTGAGGGTGAAGGGTTCCGTGATCGAATCCAACAACTGAATGACAACAATACGGTTGTCCTGGGGATCAGTAATGATGCACCCGCAAAGAACAAGAAATTCCACGAGAAATATTCATTTCCCTTTAATCTGCTCTGCGATGAGGACTTGTCGGTCTCCATTGCCTATGGGGCTGCTGATGATGCTGACGGGGGAAAAGCGAAACGAATCACTTATCTGATTGGTGCAAATGGCAACATCCTGAAAGCCTACAAGACCGTGAAAGCGGCAGAACATCCGGAGCAGGTGCTGAACGATCTGGCTGAGTTGCTTTAGCTGAGTTTTCGTACACCTGACGTGAAAAAGCCGTTCCTGGGACCGGCTTTTTCTTTTTCTAATGAGGGTGGCGTTATGCCCTCAAACTCATTTACCCTGCCAGTTGGGCGGACGCTTCTCGGAGAACGCCTTCGGACCTTCAATGAAGTCCTCACTGGTAGTCATGGCTCGGACTGAGTCGTAGCCCTGTTCCATGGATGCCCGCAATGACTCCGCATCCAGGGAGGCATATACAACGTTTTTGCTGGCGCGAATGGACAACGGAGCGCATTCTAGGATCATCCCGGCCCACTCGAGTGCCTTGTCCATCAACTGGTCATGAGGCACAACGTCATTGACGAACCCAAGTTCCTTGCCCTCTTCCGGGCTAACATGACGGCCCGTCAGGATCATGCCCAGCGCACGCTTTACGCCGATCTGTCGGGGCAGGCGATTCAGCCCACCGGCCAGGGCTGCAAGACCGACCTTGGGTTCAGGCAGGGCGAACTTGGCCTTGTCGGAAGCAATAATCAGATCGCAGGCGAGCGCAATCTCGAAACCACCGCCCATGGAGACGCCGTTCACTGCGGCAATCACCGGCTTGTTCAAATCCCAGCGGGACGTCAGTCCGGCAAAACCCGTTGGTGTCGGTACGCGTTCACCACCCTCTGCCTGATAACGCAGGTCGTTACCGGCGGAGAATCCACGCCCTTCCCCAGTGATGATGGCCACCCACATGTTGTCGTCAGCAGCAAAATCATCGAAGACTTCGCCAAGTTCGGCGTTACCAGGTGGATGTAATGCGTTCAGACGTTCGGGTCGATTGATCGTCACGATCATGATGTGATCGTCGCGCTTGTCTACTTTACAGAATTGTAGTTCTGCCATGGTGTCCCCTCCCGGGCTCTCTTGATGTTGCTCTTTTGGTGTTGCTTTTGTCGTACGTTGTTAGCGCCACATGTTGGTGCCGCCACAGACCGTCATAGCCTGGCCAGTGATGTAGCCGCTAGCCGCTTCGGACGCCAAGAAGACCGCGACCCCTTTTAGATCGTCGGATTCACCGAGGCGTCGTAGCGGTGTGGCCTCGTTGGCACGGCGTTCACCTTCCGGATTGTCCCACAACGCCTTGGCGAAATCTGTCTTGATCAGTCCGGGACAAATGGCGTTCACGCGGATGTTCTTTGGACCCCATTCCAGCGCAAGGTTACGTACCAGGGCGATGTCGGCCAGTTTTGAGATGTTGTAGGTGCCCAGAACCTCGGAGCCTGAGAACGCGCCGGTACTGGCGGTGATCATGATCGAGCCGCCGCCGCGTTCCATCATGTCCGGTGCCACCATCTGGCAGAGCCAGTGATTGGAGCGCACGTTGCTGGCCATGATCTTGTCGAAAGCTTCGTCAGGGATATCGCTCATGGAACCGTAGAACGGGTTTACACCGGCGTTTGCCACCAGGGTATCGATAGGACCGAGTAGCGCCCGAGTCCTGTCGACGAGACTCTGGAGCTGGTCCTTATATCCGATGTTACAGGCGATCGCGATGGCAGAACCTTCACCACACTTCGCGTTGATGCGATCGGCCGTCTCCTGGCACTGGTCGAGCTTGCGACTGGAGATCACCACTTTGGCACCGTGTTCCGCGAGACCCTCTGCCATCGCTTCGCCCATGCCCTTGGAGGCCCCGGTCAAAAGGGCGACCTTTCCAGAGAGATCAAATAAATCGGTTGAGACCATAGTGTGCTGTCCAGCGCTTGTTCAGTTGAGCCGGGTGTATAGCAGAGTCCTAGGCTCTCTCGCAAATCATCCACTTCCATTTGCTATCAGGCATACTGGGGGAGATGACAATTGCCATAGACGAGAGGATGACGAAGATCAGCCAGGGCATGCTGGATCGGTTTGACCGGGAAGGTTTTCTGATTTTGAAAGGTCTTTTTGATCCGAACGAAGTGGTTGAGCTCAGATCCGCAATGATGGAACTGATGCAGCGCCTAGGGTTTTCGGATCGAAGCTCTGACACCGGGTTTGATCCTCTCCGCCGCGAGGAAGGGCAGGGTGATGCGATCAATCCCAACCGCCTTGTCTTCCTCGATGATCTTCATACGCGACATCCCCGACTGGATGCACATATGCGATCTCAGAAACTGGCTGACGTCTTTTGTCCCCTATGGGATGCGGATATCAAATCGTTCCAGGCGGCGTCGGTGATTAAACCACCACAAGACAACAATGAATGGCGAGGCTGGCACCAGGACATGCCCGACTATGTACCTTTGTCGAACGATCGAAATGCCTGCGCCATCACCTATCTGTTTGAAATGGGCCCGAATTCCGGTGGCACGTCCTTGGTCCCTGGATCTCATCGATGGGGTCTGAAGGAGCGAACCTATGAGACCGTACATGGCTGGCCTGAACGGCTCAAACGGCGATCCATGGAGGGGTTTGACCCGGAGGAACATGACATCTTGGCCCCCTCGTTCAATCCCGGGGACGTTTTTGTCTTTCACTCCAGCCTGTACCACAAGGCAAACAACAATATGACGGACGTTTCCAAAGTTGGGCTGATCAACGTCTATCAGGCCGAGGACTGTATGGATGTCAGTTCGCGCAACAAACTGAAGGCGGCGGATCTGCCGATCACAAAAGGTCGTCGGGTGGACGGGCAATCAGGAGAATCAAGATGACGCAGGGCGAACAATGGCAGGTCACACGGCTGGCTGCCGCACTGGGTGCAGAAGTGCGAGGGGTGCAGCTGGCGGGTGGGGACAAAGATCTCGCCATGGCCATCAAGTCGTTGCTGAATGAGCATCAGGTGCTGTTTTTTCCTGAACAGGAGATCGACGTCGACCAGCACATCGCGTTCGGCCGTCACTTTGGTCATCTTGAGGGGCACCCGAATCTGGCCAGAAATGCCAGCCTGCCTTCCGAGATCTTTGAACTCAGGGCATTAAGCGGTGGTATCGCTGATGAGTGGCACACCGACCTCACGTTCCAGGAACAGCCGGCACTGATGTCTATTCTGCACATGGTGGAGTGTCCACCGATTGGCGGCGATACGATGTGGGCACATCTTGGGCTGGCCTACGATGCCCTGTCGGAGCCCATGAAGGAATTATGTGACGGTCTGACGGCGCTGCATGACGCCCTGCCACACAACCGACCAGACCGTATGACGATTCATCCGGTGGTTCGTACTCATCCGGATACCGGCGAGAAAATGCTGTATGTCAGTGAACATTTCACACGTCGAATCGTCGAGATGAATGCTCCGGAGAGTGACATGTTGCTTCGCCACCTGACCGCCTGGGTGAGCGAGCCTCGGTTTACGGTTCGCTACCATTGGCAGCCGAAGACTATCGCGATCTGGGATAACCGCGCCACCCAGCATTTTGTAGTGAATGACTTCGAGGGCGAGCGGGTTATCCGTCGTGTCACTGTTCAGGGTGATGAGGTGGCGGGTGTGGGTGCGCCCAGATGGCCTGCCTGGCATCAGGATCGGCTATCGACTGCCAGTCGCCATGACCGACAACTCGCACTCTATCTTCGCGACCAGAAAGGCAGTGAGACGGGAACCGTATAGCGGCGTTCCAGTCACGAAGGCGATCTTGGCGCGACCTGTTCCGAGACCACGCACCGCTCCGGTCGACGCGATCCAAAGAACGCACTAATCGCGATTGATCTGGTTGCTGATGGCGGCATCCATTCTGCGTGCTGGTGGTGCGTGACTATAGGTACCCGAAAGCAGCGCCACCAATTCCGGTAATACACCGTCTTCACCGCCCAGCGCGAGTCGGCACAGTCCTTCGATGGCGGTTGCCCGCGCGTATCGGTCTGTCTCGTTTCTCGCCATGCGCTGAAGTATGTTCGTCACCCCGGCGATGGCATCCCGGGATGCACCCGCGTCAATGGCGGCCGTCACCACACTGAGCAAAGCGATGGCAGTTGATTGTCGAACGGGGTTGGTGGTTACCAGAAACCCCTGCGTGTCAGGTTCACGATTCCTGTCAGCACCGACCGTCATGGCATCGACGACTCCGGACAAGTCAAAAGACGGATTTTGTACCAGCTGATGGCGCGCAATGCGTCCCAGTGCATTCAGCGCCGTACATCGTACGGCACTGATCGCATCCTTTGCAGCCAGCCGACCAAGTGTGGCAACCACGCCTGTATCACCCAGGGCGAGTTCTCCGAGCAGGAACGCACCTGACTTTCTGACACCAGCATGATTGGATTGGGTCGCGAGAATGGCGGCTTCTGCGCCCAGATCTCCCGCGCAGCTGAGGCCATACATCGCGGCGCGGCGATTTTCCTCGTTTTCGGATAGTAGCGCCTCGGTCAGTGTCGGGTCCCCTTCGAAACCGCGGCGATAGGCTCGTTCGATGCGGCCGGCTTCATTCCCGATGTTCGGCTCCTCTGATTCCGGACCGACCAGCGGCCGCTTACCGGTCAGCCACTCGACCATCCCGCAGACAACCGGCTCACGACGCGGGTCCGTGCAGGCAATACTGATGGTACGGCCGGTACGCGCAGGTTCGGTCGTGCGCAGGAACCAGAACTTGTACATGAAGCGCACACTGTCACTGTTACTGCGGCTGCCCCTGTGCACCAGATCGAAGTGGGTTACCACCGCGGCGCCTGCCGGGACCGTCAGGGGAATGGCGTCTGTTTGTGTATCAAACGCGTGTGCAGCATCTCTGATACGGCGGTCCCTGGCCTCGAGGTCGGCATCTGTTCCGACACTGTCGTCGTTGAACCTAAGGTCTAGCATGTCTTCGCCCTGATCGTGCTCCTCGTGATCGACATTCCAGTACTGTGAACCGGGGATGATCCGGGTCGGTCCCATGTCCACTTTGGTTTCCTGCGGATAGTAGAGCAGCATCGCGGCGTTTGGTCTGTGAGATCGCAAGCCGCCTCGCACACTCCACGGAAAGTGGGAGTCCTTGTGGAATCCCTGATCGGCAGTGCCAGCCTGATGAATAAAACTGTGCGGATATCGATAGTAGCGTTCGCCCAGGATTGCGGTCAGCGAGTCAACAACGGGTGGCGCATCGAGCAACTGGTGGAGGACCGGAATACGTGTCGTCAGGTTGTCCGCCACTGTATCTATGGCAAACCGCGTACCCTGAAGCTGGTTGCGTGCCGCCCAGGCATCTCTGGCTTCTGCGAACAATTGCTCCGGCAACGACGGGTCCGACTGCGGATCAATCAGCAGGTAACCCTGATCCAGGAATGCGACGAGATCGGCGTCGGACAGCATGAATCAGGACTGGTTGAATACGGGTTTTCGCTTCTCAAGAAAGGCCTGCATGCCTTCTCGTGAATCTGCCGATCCCCTGTTTGCCGCCACGACCGCCTGTTCTGCAGCGATCAGGTCAAGTAGCGACTTTTCGTCGCCATCGACGATCACACCCAGCATGGCGCGTACGGCGGAGGCGGGGGCTAAGCTAAGTTCCTGTGCCAGCGCGATGGCCCTGTCCTTCAACTCAGCCAATGGCCACACTTCATGCACCAGGCCAATACGATAGGCTTCAGGCCCACTGATTTTCTTTGCGCGCAGAATCATGTCGATGGCATATGCTTCGCCAACACGTTTGGTGAGGCGCGCACTGCCACCCCAGGCGGGCATGGCACCCAGGTCCAGTTCCGGCAAGCCAATCTGGGCACCTTCCTCTGCCGCCAGGCGAAAGTGGCAACCCAGCGGTAGTTCCAGACCACCGCCCAGACAATACCCGAACAGTGTCGCGACCCAGGGTTTATCCATGGTTTCAATCGATCGAATGACATCGAGACGCTGGTTGAAGACGGCTTGTGCACTGCCCTTCTGCTTGATGCCTTCCGGTAGCTGTTTCAAGTCCATGCCGACGGAGAAGTTCTTGTCGCCATCTCCGGTGAGGACCACGGCGCGGATGTTTTCGTCTGCAGCGATGCTTGCCACCTCGGCTTCAAGCTCATCCATGAAGGCGAGGCTCATGCGGTTGATGGGCGCATCGTTGATGGAGAGAATCCTGATCGCGTCTCTGGTTTCTGTGAGAAGTGCTGTCATGGGTGGTCTGCAGTGAAATGGTGAGCGATTTGTAACATGACCAGGGTGGATCATAAAGTTGGGTAAGTCAGTGCCACGAAACGCGAGGGGGACCGGTATCTGCTCGAGGGGCGATGTCGGACAGGACGTCCGACGTCGAGCCCTATGTAAGTTTGAATAGGGGATGTGTTCAAGGCGCTTGCGCGAGTAGGTACCGGTCCCCCGTGCAATTCATGGCACCTTTAGTCTCCAGAAAACTGCCGTCGTATGCGCCCGGTGATGTTGGTGAAACACTCCGTGACTTCGCTGAGACAGCTATCCAAGTGCGCTCTGGGCAGCCCCACAAGTCAGGCGATTGATTCCACCGCCCTGCCACTTCGTCCAACGAAGGGGGATTGTCCAGCCGTGCTTCGGTAAAAACGATGCCCGGTCAAATCGTTCGCGGTGATTCA
>MDTB01192707.1_pt1 | contig 13335 bp, 10 predicted proteins | sample 811161 | NCBI WGS metagenome assembly MDTB01 (sample SAMN05326650, study PRJNA326480) | marine metagenome | isolation source: seawater | place: Mediterranean Sea | collected 2009
AACCTCTCCAGTAATCTCCAGCTTTCTCTAAATTGTCTTTGGGGTGAAGGTCAGGCTTAATAGATTCTCTACTTTTATCGTCATCACAAATTGGACATTTTCTATTAATAAAAATATTCATTTAACTTTTTCTAAAAATTTCGTAAGGTCTAGTATTATAGTATTTAGGATTATTTCTATAATGAACCCTAACCCCATTAGATAATTTCTCAACACAATAATCAATGCTAGGGATAATTTTTTTGATTTCACCATTAAAATCTAATAGTCTATCAATCCTACGATGATGCCATGGACACAAAATTCTTGATTTAAGAATACAAGATTTGTCCATTTTTGCTCCTTCGTGAGGGCAAGTGGTTGGCCATAATGACTTTAAACCTTTATCATCTTTAACAAAAAAAGATAAAATTCCACAACTTTCTCCCAGAATATCACCATCTTTTGAATTTTTAATCTGTTCATAATTAATATCAACATATGACTTAGAGTTCATAAATACATTTGCCCTATATATTTCCTCAGTAAATTTAAAAGAATATGTATCGCTAGGATTATAAAAATCATGATCTGATTCTCTTAGCTCAAATCGTCTTTCCCTCATTGGGATATCTTCTGACATTAAAATTTTATTATTCTTTACTATCATTTTTTTTATTAATGGATGAAGAAAGTTAAAAAATTTTTTTGATAGAATACAAAAATTTGTGGACACCTTAACTCTATCTGAGTCATTGATTGCTGAGGTCTTGACAAGGATTAGAAAGGGTCCAAAGGAGGAAAAATAAACTTGTTCAGAGTCATTTACTTCATAATTAACAAAAATTAAAGGAAGGGTTAATCCAATAAATGGTATCTTTAAAAAATTTATTGACCCTACAACATCATCTTCAACAATTGCTTGAATACAACTTACATTTTTATGAACTATATTTAAGTGCGGGACATCCTTGTAATTCCAGTCTGAATCTTTAACTGAATAATCACCAATGCTATGAAGTGCAAATTGTGTGTTAATATAGCCTTCAGTAGTCATTTTAGTTATTATTTGCTCATAACCTAATTTTGACATATAAATAATATAAATTATTAATTAAGGATTATTAAGTTTTGTTTTCTTTTAAGAAATTCAACATAATATATATTTTAGTTTTTATTTTATTTTTTTGTATCTTATTTTGTATAATTGAAATAAACCAAGAAAAATCAACCAGAAAAAGGCTCCTAAAAAAAGAAGTATATGCAATAACTGAGTTTATAAAGAACTCATGTAGTGAAGAAAGTTATGAAAGATTTTGTATAGAATCTAATTTAAATGCTTATCTGGAAGATAGAAAAAAAAATTTTTCGCACATACCTAGTTATTTAGCTGGGAACAAGATTGAATTGTTGGAAGAAGTTCATCCTTTCAATGTCGGTGTAGATGATAAAAATTATTTTAAAAAGAAATATGATTTACCTTTTCACAAATATCGTAAAATTTTTGGAATAAATCTTTTCTTAGAAAAATACACAACTACAGGAGTATTGTTTAGAAATAATGATAAAAATTATACCTTTATACTGGGTTCAATGGATCAAATTAATATGGCAAAGCCAATTGTAAAGAAGTCATTAATTTACCTAATGTCCTTATTATTTATTCTTGTGATATATATCTTTAAATTTAAAAATAGAATAGATTGTCCTTTCTTTTATCAAAATAGATCAAGAGTTACCTCTCAATATCTTATATATATAATAACCATGTCAATCCTCCTTATTTATAGTAAAAAAATAGTTCCAGCATATTCTATAGAAAATGTTTATCCTTGGATATTGACCAAAATGAACCCTTTTAAAATCCATGAAATTATTTTTTACATTGCCTTAATCACTGGTTTTCTTTTTTTTCATATTTATAGAAATAAATTGGAACCTAAAACTTCCAACAGTATAAAATTATTAAATAAAATAAAGGAATACTATTCAAGGAAATGATTAAAAATTTATTACATAAAATATTCCCGATTTTAATATCAGTATTATCAATTTTAATATTAGCCATTATTTTTTATCCTATATTAGGTTCGGACTTCACTATTATTAATGAGAGCATTGCTATTCCAGATTATAATTTAGAAGGTCGTGAGATAAAAGAGTATGGAACAATTCAAGATAACCTGATAATACAATTGCTTGGTGGCTTTAAGATACTTGAAGGCTTTTTTTTTCACCATCATATGTCATTTCTTTTACCAGTATATTATCTTGATATTGGAATAGATAGATCTATTCATCAATATGGAATATTAACATCTTATTTTATTTTATTCGCATCTAAAACATTCTTTAATAATGTTTCAATTAATTCATACATAATTATAATACAATCATTTTTAATAATATTTCCAATATCTATGCTTATCTTAGGATATAAAATGTTCAAAAATAAATACACAGTATGCTTATGGGTCCTATTTTATGTTTTTACATTTCTTCTACTAGATTTTTTAAATTTTTATCTAACTCCTACTGTTAGCCCTATTAGGCAAATTTTAATTCTTTTTACTGTATTTTTTATTTATAAGGTTTTTATTGAAAATAAGCTTACATATTTAATACATCTATATATCTTTCTAATATTGCAAAGCTTTGTTTTTATAGAGCTTAGCATTTTTATGATTGCAAGTTTAATAATACAGTTATTCCTCAATAAAAAACTTGATATTTACAAAAATATTCAAAAATATAATTTTCTTATTTTTATTCTTATAATATCAATTTATATATTATTCGATTTTAATAGCGATAATTATTTTTCAAATTTTAATTTTATATTCCTTGGCCCAAAACTAACACTTATAGATTTATCAACAGTTGGGGTACTAATTTTACTTGTTATGTATATAGTGTCATCGTCCAATTCGCATTCAAAATATTACTTGTTTATTAAAATTATTAGTAATTATGGATTATTTTCTTTGTTATATTTCATATGGAATCCAGCATACAATCATTTAGTACCCGTTATTTGGCCTTTCAGTTTTTTATTATTATTTTTTATAGACAGATATATTTTAACAGAGAATTTTTCATCTACATTTACTATTTTATTACTAATAATGATTTTTATAACAAGCTATGCGGTTAAAAATTATTATTATGAAAAAAATATTTTTTATAATTCTGTTGTGTCCTATTTAGAAAAAAATAAATTGGCTATTGAGAATAAGATCAATATAAAAACTACAATGAGACCTGAATACATACACGACTCGTGTAGATTAATTAAAAAATATGAAAAAAGAAAGTTGATAAATTTAATATCTATCCATGACAGCTACTTACCATTTCTATGCGATAGAGCGAATTCAAAATTTGACCAATTAATAATTAATATGGTTAATGACTCAATTAAAAATGATGCATACAATCATTTCTTAGGAAAAGAAATTATTTTTGTTGATAATATTATAGAAAATGAAAATTCTACAATTTATCATAGTAGCTATAGAAATGCCTTGGATTTTAGAATTAAGATAATGGCAGTTAATGAGGCTAGAAATTTATTTAAAAAAATTATAGATAATAAATATATTCTTTTAGAGAAAGGAAAACTCATCAGTGTATATAAAAAAATGAATTAGTTACAAGATAATGAATTTAAAGTATGCAATTCTATTTTAACTCCATCCTGAACAAAACTATAAATCTGCGAATAACTTGAGGAAGAAACTTTATCATAAAGAAGTTCTTGAATTTTACGTTGAATAAGGAAGTTGTCCTCTGGTCTAAAAAGCTTTTCATGGACTACCCAAGCATTCTTATCAATATTAATTAGTGCAATAGCATCTAATTGCATATTTTTTAATTTAGAATATTCCTTTTTAGAATCTTCATTTGATAAAAAATCAAACCAATATGAAATAGTTTTTGTAGGTGGATCAATCTTGGTAGTTAAATTTATTATAGCTCCATGGGGGAAAGAAATTAAATTTTTTGGTCTAATTTCACATTTTTTTAATTTGTCGTTGATTATTACTAGATGATTACTTAAACCATCATTTTTAATTTTGGCTATGAATGGAATCTTATTAGTTTTGACATCACCCTTATAAGAATTGATTCCCCACCAGTGGTAAGTTTTATAATTTTTATCTGCGATTATGCTGCTTGATACAAAGAAAATTATTAATATAGTAAATAACAAACCAACATTATAGTAAGATTTGAATGACAAAAGAAGACAAATTAGAAATCCAACATGTAAAAAAATGGAAACTGGAGTAAGTCCTGCAGAGGTAGCTGCCGCAAAAGTTATTCCAAATAAGAAAAAGCCTATTTTTTTGTCAAAATTATTATTATTAATAAATAATATAAATATTAATGGGCAATATCCGCTCCATAAATAAACTTTATTCCAGAAGAAATTTGCTAAATCTTGCTGAAATATTAAAAATTTAATATCTAAATAATATGAAATAATTAAAACTATCGATATAAGAATAAATATTAATAGAATTTTCTTATCAAATTGCTTAAATTCAATTTCATTAAATGAAAATGACTCAAAACTCTGCTTCAAAAATAATTTATGAAACTTAAAAAGTATTATCAAAGGTACCAAAATTTCTAATAGAAATACTTGAATCTTTTCAAAGCTATAAAAATCTGACCTAGGAGGCAATAAAGTTGTTAGTGAATGAATTATACCTCCTTTAGCTTCTCCTGCATTTATAATTATATTATTAATCACATCAGATATACCTTTTTTAGATAAATAAGGAAAAAAATTGAGAAAAAAAGCCAGAAAAGTACCTAATATCGGATAAATAAAAACTTTTTTTTGTTTCCAAAATCTATAAATAAAAATTATTGAAATTGTAAGGTATAAAATCGATCCATTACTTTGCTTTGTTAAAAAGCATAAAGCAGCAAAAAAACCAGCCAAAAATAAAAATGCTTTATTATCCTTAGTCGATACAATATAGAAAGATGCAAGTGCAAAAATATTAGCAATATGAATAAAATCATATGACAATATTGCATTGATTGATAAATAGAATATGAGTGAAAATAGAGATGCAATACTAGACTGTGGTTTCGGAAAATTAATGGTGAAAACTTTATATGTTAGAAGAAATAATATATTAAGATTAATTTGTCCTAAAATTCTTGATATAAAAATTGTATTTTCACCAATGCTTAAAATTAAATATGAGTACCAGTAGTAAAAAGGTGTTAAATATGCATAAAAATCAGTATATGGAAGATACCCTTGCCTTATGAAATTCCCTGCGAGTAAAAACCACCCTTCTGTAATCGGTAAATAACTGTAGTTCCATGAGAATATAAAGATATTAAGAAGTAAGATGGAAAACAAAAAGAATAAGCTATCAATATTTGGTTTTGTTAAAATTTTAATGTTCAATTAAAAACATATCTCCTCAAAATTAAAAAATTAAATAAAGCAATTGGAATCAATATTGCTAGATAACTTAAATACATATTGAAGTTTAAGGAATCAGCAAGATATAAAAGAACATTAGTAATCAAATAAAAAAATAATGCAAATCCAATATAAATTGAATATTTATTTGACTTTGACATGAATGTAAAATATTTATGGGTATTAAAGCTTATGAGCATGCCAATTGCTAAATTCATTGTTGTTGCAATAAAATAATGCAGACCTATAAAATAAAGGAAACTAAAGATTAAAAAGCTCAATGAAGTATTCATTGAGCCTACGATTAGAAATCTCACAAACTTTAAACGAAACAAATTTTTAGCAAACTCTAGCATTGATAAAAACAAATAATATACAAAGATTTGCATATAATGAAATTATATAAAATAATTTTAAAGTGAATAAAAAGATAAAAATTTTACTTTTAATTTTTGCAGTTCCGATTCTACTGTCAACATTAATTATTGCTGACTTCAAGAATACTAAAACAAACAGTAAAAGAGTAGCCGAACATATAAAAATATTCTTTTCCTCACCCAAAAACCTTGAGATAAATCATAGTCAAAAAAAAATAGTTGAAATTCATGAGCTTCATAAATACTTAATAGAAAATAATGAATTTTATGAAAAAAATAATGAAAAAATAAATATCATATTATCAATTGAGAATAAAGAAAACTTTTATAAAAGATATGAGCTTCGATTCGATAAAGCTTTAGAAAACATTAAGAAATTAAAAATTAGTAAAGATAGATATTTCTTAATAAAGAGAAATTTGATTAGATTATATGATTTTGATGATAAATATTTAGAAATAGTTTCCGATAATTCGTATATCCTGAAAAAGTCAGTAATAAATATTTCTAAAAATTTTTTTGCTGTTCTTTTTTCATTAATCATGCTGATATATTTAGCAAAAAAATTTCACTTCCAATACCATATAAAAATATGGAAAGCCTTCCTCGGTATCAATTTTGAAAATGAAAAAATATATTATTTCATTTTATTTTTTAGCTCTTTTAATTTTATCTATCCTAAGTTTTCTTCAGATTATTGGTACTTCTTCTACTCCTCATTAATAATATTTGTAGTTATTTATTATAAGAAATTTAATCAGAGCTCTAAAAAAAATTATTTTCCAATCATTTCTTTAATATTCGCATTCATAATTTGTCATAATTTTTTTTTCAACTATGGTTATATGGGAACAGGTTCAGAGTTTAATATTGATAGAAAATTAATTCTTATATTTTCTGTATTACCAATGATCTTTTATTTATTAAAAAAATTAAATTACAAAGAACATACTATATTAATAGGCTTATTTTTAGGATTTTCTTTCATACAATTTAGATCTTTTACTGAAAACATTGTTACTGTATTAGACCTAATTATTTTGAATATAATTGTTTTTACAAATTATTTTCTATTAAAATCATCAAAAAATAACAAGACCCTATTATTTTTAACTTTTATTTTTATAATTGTAATTAGTAGTTTTTTATCCTTTAGAACTGATTATTTATATCTGCCAGAGGAAGGCTTTCATATTTCTTTTTTTGTTGCACCCGTAATTGCACAAATGGAGCCTAATGGATTTAGGCTACTTTCTGACCAACCTTCTCAATACGGTTTTTTAAATATTCTATTACCCAGTTTATTAAGTTTTAAGAATGGTTTAAATTCCTTTCATATTTTTCAATCTTCAATGATGGTGCTAACAATTGTGTTTAGCTATTTAATAATACTAAAAGCTCAAATTAAGCTAAACAAAGTTTTCTTTTTTCTTTTTTTTACTATTTTGTTTTTTTTATCAGATCCAACACTAATAGGTCCTAACCCTTACCCCTCATCATCAATATTAAGGTTTTTTCCTGTTTATCTTTTAATACTTTTAAATGAATCTTTTGATCTTAATCCTTTTAATAAATTCTCACATACAAAAATAATTTTATTGTCATTTGTTTTTACTTTATCTTTTTTGTGGTCAATTGAATCTTTATGTTATGTAGCTTTTCCCTTTGTGATTTATTCACTAATGAGTCTATATAATAGCTATGAAATTAATCGTTTAAAAATACTTATAAGAAATATATTTAAATTATTTTTCTTATTTTTACTCATAGTAGGCTTAACGTTAATTTTGTATAAAATTACATATAACTTAGATCAAATTAATATAAAAATGATTTTCCTTAGTGTTCTTGCATATGGAGAGGGATATATGACAGTCAGTTTGACACCGTTTTCTCCTATGCTGATAATAGCATTACCAATTTTTTTAATTATCAGCAAAATAAACAATTTGGAAAATTTTAAGCTAAATTTTTATCTTTTATTGATGATAGGTCTTTTATCATATTTTTTTGGTAGGGCTGTACCTAATAATATTTTAGCTTTATGGCCAATATATTTTTTATGTTTTGGACTAGTTACTAGCTTTATTGAAAAAAAAATCATCAAAATCTGTTTAATCCCTATGCTTCTCATTATTTCTGTTACCTTAGTATCAATTTTAAAAAACCACGAGTTATTAACCATTGAAAACTTAAGACCAAAATTAATATTTGAAAAAAATATTCTTAAAACATATGAAATAACATCGAATGATTTCCCTGACGATTTAAATTCTTATATGCTCAAAATACCAAAAGAGAAAAGTCTTACTGTCTTATCTTTTGGAGATTTTGCAAAAAATATAATTAGGATGGATGGTAACCCAAATTTTATACCAAGACCTTTCCATTTATTTTCAATTCCTATTAACCCGGAAGATTCTGCAAAAATTTTATACAATTCAACTAGATTTAGAAATTCAGATGGATACATTATTTTTGATAGAAAATGGAGCAGGCATTATATCGGCTTTTTCAATAAAATTAAAGATATGAAAGAATGCCAGATTGAATTTAAAAGTGTAAGGTTTGATGCATACTACTGTGAAAAGGGTTTTATAAAATAAGTCTTTTTTCCAACATTTTAATTCTTTCTACATCTTCATTTGCCACTAAATTATAATAGTCCCTTTTATTTCTAAGATAATGTAGTTCGAAATTTACAGCTAATGATATAGCTTTTTCCAAATCACCATTAACTATTTCTTTATCAAAGATAATCTTTCTTGTTTCAAATGAAGAAAGCCTTATTGGATATAGTTCTCTAAAAAAATTAGCTGAATCATATGAAACTCCCCCACCAACTACAAATTCAAAATCATTTTCTAAACAATTTTTTGAAACATTTTTTGCATATTCAAGTACCTCAGGATTATTAATATCGTTTTTACCTAATCCTAATGATCCACAAAAATCTGCACGACCAAATACATAACCATCAACTGGTGAATCTTTTAATACCGGGTCAATATCATTTAAATTATCATATGCAGTAATAGTTTCTAGATTCATATAAAACGATGTTTCTTTTATATCTTCACTGGTATAGACATAATTAATTGCACCAATAAACTTTTCTAACGAATAACTTGTTTCAATCATTGGTGCAACTATCCTATCCACTCCTAACTGCTTACACTCAATTAAATCTCTTATTGCTTCACAGCCACCAATTTTAATTGTTAAAGATAATCCTGATCTTCTCACTAAATCACATAATCTTAAAAGATCATCTGTTCTAGTCCCTTCAGCTTCAAATTCTGCCTTTACACTAAAAACATTGAAGTCGGTTTTAAGCTGCTCAAGTATCTCAAGCATTTTTTTTTCATTAGTGTTCATAAGTTTTTTTTATTATATACTAATCTTTATAATTATGACAACTAAATATAAATATAGTGATCAAATTGCTGTTTGGTTAAAAAATCTTGGATATACTCACTGTTTTTTCCTTTCTGGCGGAAATATCATGCATGCTCAAGAAAGTTTTAGAACTCAGTTTAAGTGTATTCCTGTTGTTCATGAAGTTGCAGCTGGAATTGCTACAGAATATTTCAATGCAACATCAAGTAATGAAAAGGCCTTTGCTCTAGTCACAGCTGGTCCTGGAATTACAAATATAATAACAGCTATTGGTAGTGCATATTTAGAGAGTAGAGAACTTTTAGTAATTGGCGGACAAGTTAAAAGAGAAGACTTATCAAACCTTGAAGTTAGACAAAGAGGGATTCAAGAAATTGATGGTGTAAGAATAGTAAAGCCCATTACTAATAAAGCATTTAGACTTGATAATCCTATTAACTTTGAGAAGTTTAAAGAAATTGTTCAAATACCTGACGATGAAAGAAAAGGTCCAATATTTCTAGAAATCCCATTGGATATACAGGGATACACATTAAAAAAAATCAAAAGTGAAAAAATTACTTCTAAATCGAAAATTAAAAGAAAATACCAAAATTTTAAATATAAAGAGAAATCAATTGAAATAGCTCATCTCCTAAATAAGGCTCAAAGGCCATCAATTCTAATTGGTGCAGGTGTAAAAAGAGAGACAGCAATTAAATTGAAAGAAAAAATAAGTAGGCTTGGTTTACCGATCATGCTTACCTGGAATGCTTCTGATAGAATTGATTCGAATTCAAATAATTATTTCGGAAGACCTAATACATGGGGTCAAAGATACTCAAATATGATTATTCAACAATCAGACATGCTTTTAGCTTTAGGGACCAGATTAGGCTTACAGCAAACAGGCTTTAATTGGAAAGAGTTTGTAAAGAAAGGGAGGATTATTCACGTTGATATTGATAAAAATGAACTTAAAAAGCATCATCCAAAAACTACATATAAGATTAATTGTGATGCAAACCTACTTTTTGAAAATCTTTTAAATAGAAAAATAGATAAAAAAGTAAGCTGGATTAAATATTGTAAAGAGATTAAAAATCACTATCCACTTGTCGAAAAAAACAACTTTACTGGTAAAGGATTTATCTCACCTTACGAATTTTATTACAAAATATCTGAGTTAGCAAAAAAGACAGACATCATAATCCCATGCAGTAGTGGCGGAGCTTTTACAACCTTTAACCAAACTTTTGAACAAAAAATTGGACAAAAAATTATTAATAATAAAGCATTAGCTTCGATGGGCTATGGTCTCTCCGGTGCAGTTGGGGCTGCATTTGCAAATTCGAATAAAAGAGTTCTTCACTTTGAAGGAGATGGAGGATTTACTCAGAATCTTCAGGAATATGGAACTGTGGCTATCAATAAATTGAATATTAAAACTTTTTTATTCTGTGATGATGGATATGCATCAATTAGAATGACTCAAAAAAATTATTTTAATGGTGCATATATGGGATGTGATATAAAGACAAATTTAGGTATACCAAGTTGGGAAATGCTATTCAAGTCTTGGGGGATTAAAATTATTAATCTTGGAAAGAACTTTTTCAAAAGTAACCAATTCATTGAAGCATTTAATAAAAAAGGTCCAAATGTTTTCATTGTGCCAATCGATCCATTACAAACCTACTTTCCAAAAATTACAAGTAGAGTTACAAAAGAAGGATCTATGGAATCAAACCCAATTCATAATATGTCGCCTGAAATTACAAAGGAAGAAAAAAATAAATATCTAAGATACATATAATTAACTATTTAAAATCTTTATCATTTTATTATGATTTTTAATATTATTACTCGCTAATAATGAATCAGAATCTAAAGTTAATTTATCGCCTTTAATATCTGTAACTATTCCACCAGCTTCTCTAACCAAAACCACACCTGCTGCATAATCCCATGGACGTAATAAAAGTTGCCAATATCCATGTTGTCTTCCACAAGAAGCATTTGCTAAATCTAATGCTGCTGACCCAGTCCTTCTGAAGGATTTAATATTATAGATTATTTTATCCAAATTTTTCATATTTCTTCTTACGGATTTTGGATTAGAAATAACAAAACCAGTTCCATAAATTAAGTTTGAAAATTTTGTCTCCTCACTAACACTATAAGGCTTCCCATTTAATGTTGAACCAAGGTTTTTTGATGCCATGAAGAGCTCATTATTTAAGGGGTTATATATACAACCAGCTATTATTTCTTCATTAAAATATGCTGCGATAGAGATACAGAAATATGGATATTTTGTTATAAAATTATTAGTGCCATCTATTGGATCAATAATCCATGTAAGCTCATTTTCATTTGAAATATTTATCCCTGATTCTTCAGCCATAAAATTGGAATTTGGATAATCATTTAATAATTCTTTTATAATGATCTTTTCAACTGCAACATCAGTCTCTGTAACCCATTCTTTTTTTGTTTTTTCTTTGGCATCAATTTTTTTCTTATTGTATGATTTCATCAATATCTTTGAGGAAGACAAAGCTGCTCTTTTCATTGCATTGTTAATTTTTCTAATATTACTTTTGGCTAAATAATTAATCATAGACTAATAATACAACAATTTTAAATTTACAAAATTTAATTTTTTCTTCATGTTATAATCCAATTAATAATTATGAAAAATACCCCAGAATCTAAAACAAATAGAATTATTTTAATAATGTTAATAGGTTTTATAACCGCATTTTTTTGGTATTATCTCAAAAACAGTATAGTCCCACCAATAACTGACAAAGTCATAACACCTTTCCATTGGCCAATAAGTATATTTTGTGATTACTACTCAATAAACAATACATTCAACCAGTGGGGTTTCTATGGAGAATATAACTATCTAACTGGTGGAATAACATTGCTTCAAATTCTTAAATTTGTTTCACTTGGAAATCCATACAATGCTTCAAAAATAATTTTATTAGCATACTTTTTCTTTTCTAGTTTTTATGTTTTTAAGATGACAAAAAACCTATCAAAGAATATTCGTTATTTAGCCACAGTGGTTCTTGTTTTTTGTAACTATCCTATACTTTTTGTAGTGCATACAGCCAACTTTGAGGGATTCGTTTTAATCTTATTAATCTTTTCTTATCTATTTTATAAAAAGAATAAAATAAACATAACTTTCATTTTAATTGGAGTTGCTGGAGCAATAAAGATCTTCCCACTATTTATATGGTTTGCATATGTAAAAAAAGAAAATTTCTTAGTTTCTATAAAATACACTTCACTTGGCTTTTTTCTTGCTTTTATTAGCCCTTTTATTATTTCTCTAATTTATTATCCAAATGGGAATATTATAGATAGTTTTTGGGGTTGGGCTGAAACCATTTCAAGTGGCCGCGCAATGCAAATGTATAAAGACACTATGGTTGTAGGTTATAACGGTGTTTTCTTTGGTCACTCGCTACTTAATTCTATAAGATTAATAATGACTCCACAAGAAAGCATAATGTTTTCATTCATGACAAAATACTATGGCCCTATCCTATTCATATCATCTTTTTTAATATTAATATCATCTATAATTTCACTAAAGATAAAATCTGTCTTACATAGATACATATTTATTTTGTCAGCACTATGCCTTTTTAGACCTACATCGACCGACTATTATCTTATTCAATTTTTTGTTCCTTTTATTGCCTTAATGGTTAGTGATTCAGATTCTAAGCTTGATTGGAAGCTCTTAATAGGAATAGCGATACTCTTTCTCTCAAAAAATTATTATTTGTTTTATGATAACAATTATATTACTTCAAATACTATTATAAATTCTTTAGTTCTATTATTTTTATATCTTGTAATTTTAATTAATCCTATTAATAGAATAAATCGCTAAAATATTTTGCTATATATAAATATTTAATTGGATAAATATCAATAAAGCAATGCTTTATAAGTGAATCTAAAAATGTAGCATATTATTTTGAGTCTAATTATTTTAGTAAAGAAAAGGCTAAGATTTAGTTATATTTTTTTTTGGTTAATAACCACATCGACAAGTATTGCTATTAATAAATTTAGCATGGTAATCCCACAAATTATAATGAAGCTGAAAAAGTAAATCCA